>Ga0194039_1000986_pt1 | contig 15860 bp, 7 predicted proteins | sample JunL228m_MetaG_FD_148679 | JGI IMG/M metagenome (GOLD analysis project Ga0194039, IMG submission 148679) | Anoxic zone freshwater microbial communities from boreal shield lake in IISD Experimental Lakes Area, Ontario, Canada - Jun2016-L227-8m | ecosystem: Environmental > Aquatic > Freshwater >... | reverse complement strand
CTTGCAGGGCATGAGTTATACGTCCATGTGATTAAGGATGCACCAGACCTTCCTGCGTTTGTAATTGCCGTGCAGGAAGCCCTCAAAAACTTAAAGATCGGTATATTCAGGGTTGAGAAAGCTGACCCGGAGAAAGGAACATTCATCGTTACGGTATCTGAAGATGTGGACTGCTCAGGGCTTCCCGATCTTTCCTTCAACATCTGCACCTATGACGAGGGATTCATCGCAGGACTCATGGAGAGTTTCACGGGCAAAAAATACCGGGTTAAAGAGATTGACTGCTGGTGCACGGGAGACAGGACGTGCCGGTTCACCATCGACGTGATGGAATGAAACGGAGCAGGAATAACCGGTTTTTCTCATGAGTGATGGTAATAATGATACGGGAAGTGACGGGGTGATGCCCAGGAGCGATGCGGAACTAGTGCTGGACGTTATTGACCAGGTGCTGGAGACCGGTACATTCGATGCATCCCAGTTGCCCCGGGACCCAGGAGCACGACAACGACTGGATGAAATCGTAGTCGCTATCAGAAGGGTCCAGAATTTCACCCTCTCTCTGAGTAACGGAGACCTCGATTCACAGCTTCTGGCCAAAGGGATCTCGGCAGGGGGGCTCAAATCCCTGCAATCAAACCTGAGGCACCTGACCTGGCAGGCACAGCAGATCGCGGCCGGGGATTTTTCCCAGCGTATCGATTTCATGGGCGATTTCTCGGAGGCATTCAACCACATGGTCGGGGCCCTGGATGCAGCCCGGACCGATATGGAACAGCGTGAACGGGAGCTCCTGGCCCTGAATGCACAGTTATTAAGCGAAGTTACGGTTCGCCGGGAAGTGGAAGAAGCACTCCTCCAAGCAAATAAGAAACTCAACCTGCTTTCAAGTATCACGCGGCACGATATCAATAACCAGCTGACGGTGCTGATGGGCTACATGGATATGCTGGAAAGTGAGGAGCATGATACTTCACTCGATGCGTATTTCCAGACGATTGAGACCGCTGCCAATCGGATCGCCACGATGATCCAGTTCACCAAGACCTATGAGAGCATCGGTGTTTATGCCCCTGCCTGGCAGGATACCCGCGCACTGGCAGATTCCGCAGCAATGGATGTTGCACTGGGGCCGGTCCAACTTGTAAACGACCTCCCTGCCGGCACGGAAGTATTCGCCGACCCGCTTATTATCAAGGTCTTTTACAACCTGATGGATAATGCGGTGCGATATGGCGGGAAGATCACTACGATCCGGTTCTCTGCCCAAGAATCCGGCGATGATCGTCTGATCGTGTGCGAGGATGATGGCGAAGGTATCCTTACCCTGGAGAAGGAAAAAATCTTCCAACGTGGATTCGGGAAAAACACCGGGCTCGGACTCTTTCTTTCCCGGGAGATCCTCGATATCACCGGCATCACGATCAAAGAGACTGGCGAACCCGGGATAGGTGCCCGGTTTGAGATGACGGTGCCGAAGGGAGCGTGGCGGGTGGCCAGGAAGAGTGACTGAGGGGGGGGGTTTCCCCGCTCATCCACACACCCTCTGCTTACTGAGCTATTCAATAAGGTAGGCTATACTATGGAAACTATGCTTTTTTTTTCAACCGGGCCCTGGCATCCACCGGCATCAGGGTAAATCTTGCTCCTCAATTGTCACAAACGGTACTTTCCCAAAATCATTCGACAAAAAAAACAAAAAAAAGGACCCCACCTCTACCCCACCACATGAAACATCTTCGCGAAAAACGTCCACCGCAAGTCCTTCCCAATATTGAACCGGCCACTAGCCACCAAGTCCTTAGCGAAAGAGTTCACGGGACCAGGGGTTCATTAGTCGTACCAATCCCCGCTAAGCTGGAGGAACCGAAAGTTCATCGACCCAAAACCAGACCCGGAACCAATAGCGGGGAACGCAAAATGTATCCGGCAACTCCAGGTCCGGCTAGTCATCCAACAACACCTGCAGGTACCCCTGGCTTACCTTCGTCCGCCCCAAAATCAGGAAATCCCTCTATTTTACGCCCGAATTAACGAAACGATACCAACAGGTGGGTATGCACCTCCCACCCCAACTCGTAAAATCCATCCTCGTTCGTTTAAATCGCCCGCATTTGGCTCCGTTTATCACTAAAGCCGAATACGGCTAAATTGAGCGATCCTCCCTCAATCCAACCAATATCTGGGCTTTATTTGTGTTGTAGCCTGATTATGGATCTATAAAAAGCATCTCGAAACAGCATCGGTTCCTAATAGAAAAAACACATTCCGAATATGGATTGGCAAAAAAACACTATTACCCGGTCGCAAGTAGATACTCAACAACCATGATCCCTACGGTTAATGTTCCTCGACACACTACCATAATCAATTGCCCTGTTTGTAACGGAATAGTAACCCCAAATATAATTCCGGAAGATATGTTCGATATCCCTGGCATTTGTCGAAATTGAAGTAAAGTGCCCGCACTGTAAACGCCAGATCCTGATCGTTTGTAAGCCAACACTCTTTTAATACGGCCGTTGTTGTGGGTCGGGAACGGTTTTTATGTGTGTTTCCAGGGGCAGGGGGAAGCTGATGGGAGGAGATCCATCTTTAGTGTTCACCGATTTAGGGGGTTCATTAGGGCCTCAGTTTTTGAAAAATTCCGTGCAAAATTTTTTGAATTATTGAGAACAACACCGAATTTGACGCATAATCCGAGAATCAATCTCGGGAAAATGTCAGAGTAATTGTATGGTAACCAAACAGATTTCCCGGAAGCCAAAACTACGGGATTAATTGAGTTATTGGCGATAGGTAGCCTAGGTTTTCGAAACAGCAAGACGGTTTATCTTCTTTCTTGAGATCAAACGGATTAACGATATATACATGAACAGTAGGCCGTTGTGAATTACTCTTCGCGGGTGTCTCCAGGGCCAACACTGATCGTAACACCGCATAACATAGGACAGAATTCAGGATCGGGTGAGACAATGTCAGCATAAGAAAACGGGATACATCATCAGCGTATCACCTTTATTTTTCATGCACCGGATGAGAAGGACATTTTTAAGAAGGGTTCTGAATGCCGTATCCAAGATAAAAATTAGAATTATTTTGGGGGCTTCATCGTGAAATACGCGATGATGAGACCTGCCACGGCAAGGACGAACACGTACGGGAACACGGGCATGTATGACCCGGTCGTGGTCTTGATCAACCCGGCCAGTTGGGGTCCTGCAATCGCCCCTGCTCCATAGGCCAGGAATACCAGTCCATAACAACGTGGGTAGTCGCAGGTCCCGAAATATGACCCGGTCGTCGTCGGTGCAATGGCCAGCCACCCACCCAGGCACCCCCACAGGATGGCAAAGGCCACCACGTAGGTGATAACCCCGGGCACCTGCCAGAGCAGAAATACCGCGAATGCAATCAGGACGAACGAGAGCATCGCCGTGTTTCTTGGAGTAAACCGGTCGGTCATCGTGCCGAATACCGGCCTCCCGAAACCGTTGAAGATGGCGAATACGCCCACCAGAATGGTGGCAAACCCTGTTGCGATCCCCATCTCGGTACCAACAGGTTTTGCCACCGATATGGCGAGCAACCCGGCCAGGCAACCGATGAAGAAGCAAATCCAGAGCCCGTAGAAGGACCGCGTCCTGACCATTTCCGAGCGGTTGCGCTCACAGGCAACTATTGCGGTTGCCGGGGGATTCCACCCTTCAGGTTTCCAGCCGATCGGTGGGAACCGGAGTGGCAGTGCCAGCAGTACCAGGAGGACGATGAACGCGATACCAAAGATACGGAACGTGTTCATAACCCCGTAAGCGCCTATCAGGTACCCGGACAGGTTCGCGGTGATGAATGCCGAAAACCCGAAACCGAGCACGGTAAGTCCGACTGCCATACCCCTCCTGTCCGGGAACCATCGGGCTGCTACCGCAATGGGGACGCCATAGGCAATACCTACACCAATTCCACCGATCACCCCGTACACCACGTAGAGCATCTGTACAGACGTAACCGTTGAAGCCAGCAGCCACCCGAGCCCGGTCAGTACTCCACCGATGATGGTGATATTCCTCGGGCCCAGTGTCTCGATATACTTCCCGGTCAGCGGCATGGCAATTGCGAAGAACGCCAGGAATACCGAGAACGGGAGCAATACATCGTTGGCTGTAACGGCTTGTCCGAGTGTCCCCTTGAAGTATTCGGTCAGCGGGTTGACAAACACGCTCCAGGAATAGATAGTTCCCAGGCAGAGGTTGATGACCAGACCCAATGCCACGAGTATCCAGCGTCCTTTCTCAACAGGCATTCCAAAGAGCGAGAACGGCTCGTTCATGCGACCTGCATTTTCTGTTGTTGTCATTTTTTATCACCTTCATTATGATTTGAAAAAAATTTGGGAATGATTTATTCCTCCAGTGTTGAGATATCGCCCGGATCAATCCCCAGCTCTTTTGCCTTCAGTACCCGGCGCATGATTTTTCCGCTCCGGGTTTTCGGGAGTTTCTCCACGAACTCGATCTCCTGCGGGACTGCGATGGGCCCCAGCGTCATCCGGACATGGTACATCAGGTCCTGGACCAATTTATCCGAAGGCTGGTTCCCGACCCTGAGGATCACAAACGCCTTGATGCTATTCCCTCTCACGGTATCCGGCTTTCCAATAACTGCAGATTCCGCCACCGCATGGTGGGACACAAGGGCACTCTCCACTTCGGCCGTCCCAATGTTATGCCCGGAGACGATGATGATATCGTCCGCCCGTCCGATGACCATGATATAGCCGTCTTTGTCCTTTACCGCCAGGTCTCCGGCTGTGTAACATCCGTCGATCGTGTACCAGTACTTCCGGTACCGCTCGTCGTTGTTGTACACGGTCCGGAACATCGAAGGCCACGGGGATTTGATCACAAGGAACCCACCGGTACCTGGCTTGACCGGCTTTCCATTTTTATCAACGACATCCGCTTCAACACCTGGGATGGGTTTTCCCGCAAACCCGGGGCGCATCGGCTCACCAATCATGGTGGTAATCATCTGCATTCCTGTTTCAGTCTGCCACCACGTGTCCACGATTGGGCACCGGGTCTTTCCGATGACATGGTAATACCATTCAAATGCCTCAGGGTTGAGTGGTTCTCCCACGGATCCAATCAGCCGCAGGGAACTCAGGTCATACTTGTTGGGCCATGATTCGCCGACCTTCATAAATGTCCTGATGGCCGTCGGGGCGGTGTAAAAGACATTGATCTGTTGTTCCTCGATGAGCTTCCACCAGCTGCCGGCATCGGGATAATCGGGAGTCAGTTCAGTGATAAACACGGTGGTGCCTACCGCCAGGGGACCATACACGATGTAACTGTGACCGGTAATCCACCCGGGGTCTGCCGTGCACCAGAAGACATCGTTTTCTTTTAAGTCAAAGACGTATTTACTCGTGTAATATGTCCCCACCATGTAGCCTGCACAGGTATGGACGACGCCTTTCGGTGTCCCGGTTGAACCGCTGGTATAGAGCATGAAGAGCGGGTCTTCTGCATCCATCGCCTGGGGTGGACATACCCTCGGCACATCTTCCATGAACTCGTAGAAATCAAGCTCGAACCCGGGCCTCAGTTCCACCGGTTGTTCCTTCCGGCGTCGTAATACGATGATGTGCTCCACCGTGGATGCGTTTAATATCGCTTCCTGCACGATCGGGACCAGGGGGATAGCCTTTCCCCGGCGTAATGCAATATCGGCGGTTATGATAACCTTGGCCTCGGCGTCAACAATCCGCATGTTCAGTGCGGTAACCCCGAATCCACCAAACACGACACTGTGAACAGCTCCAATCCTTGCGCATGCAAGCATGGCGATAATCTGTTCGGGAACCATCGGCATGTAGATGCAGACCCGGTCTCCTTTTTTTACGCCAATTTTTAGGAGTCCGTTGGCAAAACGCATGACCTCGGAAAGTAATTTCTGGTAGGTGTAGACACGTTCCTCACCCTCTTCGCCCCTCCATATAATGGCTGCTTTGTTGCGCCGGTCGGTACTCACGTGCCGGTCGAGACAGTTCGCGGTGATGTTGAGTTTGGCATCGACAAACCATTTTGCATACGGGTAATTCCATTCCCGGACTGTGTTCCACGGGCGAATCCAGTCAAGATTTTTGGCAATTCCACTCCAGAAGGTATCCGGGTCCGCGATAAATTCGTCATACTTCTTCTGGTAGTCACCTATCCAGGAATTGAGTTTTAACCCGGGTTCCGGGGAGTAATACTTGGCATTTTCTACAAGCCTGACATCAAATGACTCTTTCATTGTTCGACCTTTTTTGGGTATTATTATAGCATTTCGCCACAGTTATGCCGACAGTCTTTTTGTAATTTCAGCCGGCATCAACAGATTCGGAAATTGCGTGGATGGTATTCTTATCTGTACACTATACCTTCCGGTCTGTCATCCGGAATCACGCCGGTCCACGAAAGGACCGGCTGCTTGGAAAGAGGAAGCAACACGGCTTCCCTCGAAAATATACAGAGGTATCAGGCCAGAACAGACCCAATGTCCTATGTTAGCACGAATTGATCGCCATCTTTGTATCCACCACTCTCCGTCAGTAAGTAGTCTTACATGATTAATCATTATAGATTAATAAAGGTGTTGGATGTCCCAAATATGAGGCGTTGATGGGACGTCCCCTTGAAAAATACGGGAAGGTGTTGTTGAGATTGCGGATGTCCCGGACCCGTCACTTCCAGGTCTTGTATTTCACTACCACTTCGGTAATGAGGAAGCACCCCTGGTTAAATCCTGGAAATACCCGAATGAACAGGTAACAAATTGGAACTAAAGAGAACAAATGGATGAATAAAAAAAGTGGGTGAAAAAACCTGAAGGCTTTATCCAACATCCAAATATTCACATCCTGAAAAAGGGGTGATTCGGATGAGATTATTGTCCTTATGTCTCCGCACTATACCCTTCTTTCAGGATCTCCTGGTCAACTTCCTTCAGCAGCCGCTGGATATCGATCCAGATGATCAGCTCGTTGACATCCTTGTCTTTTATCCGGATCTTCTTCCTGATGATCCCAATGATGTTATTCTGTTCCCGGTTTACGGAGGCTGCAGAAGTGTCCACTTCCTTCCGTGAAAAGGTGGAGACCGAGAGGACGTCATCGACCATGATCCCGATCTTCGACATGGTGATCCGGTCATCGAGTACAATGATCCGGGAAGTTGCCTCATCTGTTTTCTTTTCGCTGTGAATATGCATTAAGTTTTTTAAGTCGATGATGGTGGTGATTTCACCCCTCAAGTCAATAATACCCCGGATATGCGGGGGAGTATCGGGGAGATGGGTGATCCTTGTATATTCCACCACTTCCCGTACCTCGAAGAGGTCGACGGCAAAATGCTCATCCCCTAAGAGAAATTCCACTACCTGGATATTATCACTCAGTTTCTGGACACCATCCCCACTCGTTGCAAGGGGGATATGTGTCCCCGTTGTCGGACCCGCCGGGGTATCAACGTGGGTGGGGTGAAATCCGATACTCCCGCTGGGGGGTACATGGATAACCTGCTCATCCGTCATGGTCGTCCCTCCTCATACCTTGAACTTCGCCATCTCTTTCGAGACATTGTTCACAATCGTGTTCACACCGCCCATGACCTTGGTGATCTGGTCAATGGACGCCGAAGCCTCTTCTGCAGCGGCGGCCGCATCCATCGCGTCTTTTGCGGTTGCCTGCACCATCCCGTGCACTTCGTTGACACTGGCGGTGACTTCTTCCACGGTTGCGGCCTGTTCCTCGCTTACACTGGCAACTTCCACCACGTTCCTGCTGATATCCTCAATGGATTTTGCGATATCCTTGAATGAACGGAGTGTCTGGCTGAGTGCCTCGCTTCCCGTCTTCACTTCACGGTTGGATGATGCGACGGCTTCACCGGCAGCGATGGACTTCTTCTGGAGCGTCCCGATCATATCGGCAATATTCTCAGCCGATGCACGGGACTCCTGGGCGAGTGATTTCACCTCGGTGGCGACCACGGCAAAGCCCCTACCCGCTTCTCCTGCACGGGCCGCTTCGATGGCTGCGTTGAGTGCGAGCAGGTTCGTCTGGTTCGCAAGATCAGAAATCAACCCGACGATCTTTCCGATCTTGTCCATCTCGGCTTTGATATCGACAATAATCTTGTCGACCACGCTTGAAGAGGTGGTGATGCTCTGCATGCCCCGTTCTGCCTGCTCGGCAAGGTCGGTACCTTTCGTGCTCAACGTGTTAGCGTCCTCGGTCAGTTGTGAGACTTTTTCAGCCTTCTGGGCAACATCGGTCACCGTCTGGTTGAGGTCTTCCATTGCCCGTAATACCTGGGCAATCCCTTCATTTCCACGTTCGGCATTGGTACTGACACCTGTTGCATTCTTTGCGATCTGTTCAGCACCGGATGAAACTTCTTCAATACTTGCGTTGGCTTCCTGTGCGCTCGATGCAAGGTCTAAAACCTGCTGGTTGATCAGGTTCACGGCTTTTGAGACCTCGATACCGATATTGTTCAGAGCGTCTTTAAACTTGATGAAGTCCCCTTCCACGTGAAGGTTTTCATCAACACGGGCGGTAAAGTTACATTTTGAAAACTCGACTGACATGCGCAACGCTTCGTTGACAGGGTTGATCACCGAGTCGAGGGTACCATTCACGCCTTCGACTATCTTCCGGTAATCCCCGTGGTGTTTTGTCGCGTCGGCTCGTGTTTTGAGTTTCCCTTCTACTGCAGCCTTTGCGAGCAGGTTCGCATCAGCGACGAGACCGTTGATGGCATCGATGCAGGCGTTTAAGGTCTTCTTGATCTCGTTGAAGTCCCCGTTGTAGTTATCGGTGATCTTCGGCGGAATTTCTCCCTTGCTGATACGGTCTACATACTCAGCGGCTACGTTCAGGGGGCCGATAACAGCATCGAGGGTACCATTCACACCTTCGACGATCTTCCGGTAGTCACCCTGGTGTTTTGTCGCATCCGCCCGTGTATCGAGTTTCCCCTCTACTGCAGCCTTACCGAGCATGTTAGCATCAGCGACCAGGCCGTTGATGGCATCGATGCAATTGTTTAAGTTGTTCTTGATCTCGTTGAAGTCGCCGTTGTACTTGTCGGTGATCTTCGCTGGGATCTCGCCCTTGCTGATGCGGTCTACATATTCAGCAGCCACATTCAGCGGTCCGATAACAGAGTCGAGGGTCCCATTCACGCCTTCGACAATCTTCCGGTAATCACCCTGGTGTTTCGCTGCATCTGCCCTGGTATCGAGTTTCCCTTCTACTGCAGCCTTACCGAGCATGTTAGCATCAGCGACCAGGCCGTTGATCGCGTCGATACAATTGTTTAAGTTGTTCTTTATCTCGTTGAAGTCACCGTTGTACTTGTCCGTGATCTTAGCCGGGATCTCTCCTTTTGCTGATACGGTCGACATACTCTGCTGCGACATTCAGCGGTCCGATGACGGCGTCGAGGCAGTCGTCCACACCCTGCACGATCTTCTTGTAATCACCCTGGTGTCTGGTTGCGTCAGCCCGTGTGTCGAGTTTCCCTTCGACTGCTGCCTTTGCAAGCATGTTGGCATCGGCAACGAGACCATTGATCGCGTCGATACAGTTGTTTAAGTTGTTCTTTATCTCGTTGAAGTCGCCGTTGTACTTGTCGGTGATCTTCGCCGGGATCTCCCCCTTGCTGATACGGTCAACATATTCAGCAGCGACATTCAGCGGTCCGATGACGGCATCGAGTGTCGAGTTGACACCTTCGACGATTTTCCGGTAATCACCCTGGTGTTTCGTTGCATCTGCCCTGGTATCGAGTTTTCCCTCAACGGCGGCTTTTACCAACATGTTGGCATCATTCGTGAGTGCTTCAAGGGCATCATATGTCCTGACAAATGCCGGTACCAACCGGTCTGCTTCCGACCGTTTCCCAATCTTGCGATATTCATCAGCTTCCGATAGGTCTCCATCACTGATCTTTACCAGTGCGTCTGCAATACGGTTAACCCGGCCTCGTACTGTATTTACACTAGTCTTTGTTTCGGCAAATACACCCATGTAAGTACCTTCAACACCTATTGAATGGTCATTTTGTGCCATCCGTGCCAATACCGCATTTGCTTCCAACAGGCCCTGCAATCCATCAATACAGGCATTCAAGTTGTTCTTGATCTCGTTGAAGTCCCCGTTGTACTTGTCGGTGATTTTCGCCGGGATCTCCCCCTTGCTGATACGGTCTACATACTCGGCGGCCACATTCAACGGGCCAATAACGGCATCAAGCGTACCATTCACGCCTTCGACAATCTTGCGGTAATCACCCAGGTGTTTCGTTGCATCCGCCCGTGTGTCGAGTTTCCCTTCGACTGCTGCCTTTCCAAGCATGTTGGCATCTGCGACGAGCCCATTGATCGCGTCGATGCAGGCATTTAAGTTGTTCTTGATCTCGTTAAAGTCGCCGTTGTACTTGTCGGTGATCTTCGCTGGGATCTCTCCCTTGCTGATACGGTCGACATACTCGGCGGCCACATTGAGTGGTCCGATGACGGCGTCCAGGGTATTGTTGATCCCCTGGATAATGGTCTTATATTCCCCAACATGACGCGAGACATCTGCCCTGGTATCAAGTTTCCCCTCTTCGGCAGCTTTTACCAGCGCTGCGGTATCCTTGATCAGCAGGTCAACGACCTCGAGACAATTGATAATTGCGGGCAGCAGGTGGTCCTGCTCGCTCCTCTTCCCGACCCTCTTTAACTCCTCTAATTTTTTGGTATCTCCCATCGCAATCTCGTTGATCTGCTTCGTTACCCCGCGGAGTCGTTCCCGGACTTCATTCACATGGACTTTGACTTCGGCGAACAGGCCCACGTAATTCCCTTCCACACCCTTGGAGTGGTCATTGACAGCCATTCGTCCGAGAACATTATTTGCCTCAACGAGGCCCTGGAGTCCATCAATACAGGCATTTAAGTTGTTCTTGATCTCGTTGAAGTCTCCCTTGTAGGGATCGGTAATTTTAGGCGGAATGTCACCCTTGCTGATGCGATCGACATATTCTGCAGCCACATTGAGTGGTCCGATGACAGAGTCCAGTGTCGAGTTTACACCTTCGACAATTACTCGGTAATCTCCCTGGTGCTTCGAAGCGTCCGCCCTGGTGTCGAGTTTCCCTTCAACAGCCGCTTTTTCGAGCATACCAGCATCGGTTACAAGAGCGTGTATGGCATTTGCACAGGTAGTAATTGCCTGCGCAATCCCATCAAAGGTTTTCTTGGTTGATTTGGTATCTTCGTCGCTCACTTCAGCTGTAATTTCAACACGGGTGTTGCCCGCGGAAAGTTTGTTAAGGACCTGGATGATCTTTTCAGTCTCATTTTGAGTATATTTTTCTACCTTCACCCGGGCAGTAAAGTCCTGCACTACTTCTATGTGGCCAAGGAATTCCCCGGAAGATGTTTTGAGGTATGCGCCATCAACATGGAAGTATCCCCCGCCCTGCTCAAAATCGCTGGAATTTTTTCCTTGCTTTAACAGTTCTATGGTGCACTGGTCGGTATTGCAGATATTAGCATTCCATGTACTGCAATGTTGACCGACAATGTCGTTCCGCTTGACTTTAAGGAAATTTTCTGTGGCACGGTTGATAAATGTCCATTTCATATCCGGATCAGTCACCGAAAGGGGGAATGGTATCGCATCGAGAATCGTTTCGTACCACTCGATCTTTTGTAACAGGTCGTCCCTGCTTTCATCACCTTTCATACCCACATGTTCAGGTTTCGATCCCATTTTTGCCCGGAATGGACCGGACTTTGCTCCATCATTCCCATGAGTTTCGTCTGAATCTACCATTGATTCAACCACCTTTTTTTCTCTTCTGCACTACTTGATCGTGTAATCCTATATGTTTATACATATTGATTATCAATAGAAATATCTAAAGGCAATACAACTGCAATTGCTCCTTAGCCCCAATCAAAATTTCTTCATAAGCCCGCCAGAGTTGTATGAAGTGAAAGGATCCGGACCTTAAATCGTAAAAGGAAGAGGTGAGCGGTTATATGTTCAGTGAAACAGAGTCGATACGAAAACATCTCCTGGAATATCCTCAAGGACTCACGCAGACCGATCTCTCCCGGCAACTGAAGATAAACCGGGTATCGATCTCTAAATACCTCGCCACGATGGTCGCGCATGGCGAACTTGAATGCCGCAGTATCGGGCCGGCGAAACTCTACACCCTGACGAAACGACTCCCACTGAAGAGCATCCTTGCGCAGACCGAAGACCATGTGATCATCACCGATGATGCCGGCAGGGTGACACAGGTTGGTGAACGGACTGCGGCACTCTTTGATATCTCACCTGAGCTGATGATCGGCAGGCCACTTGGTGAAGGTAGTACCTGCCGGTTTTTTGCCATCGATGGTTCGTCCCTCACCGCCCGGCAGGTGAACGAACCAGAATCACGGGAACTCATGCTGTACAGCGGCGAACATATCACCCATTTTAACCAGAAAACTATACCGGTCATTCTTACGGATGGCTCCCGGGGCAATGCCATTATCCTCACTGATATTACCGGGCTCAAACGGGTCGAGGCGGAGTTGCGCCACCGGGAGCATGATTTTGCATCGCTGGTCCAGAATGCCAGTGATTTAATAGTGCGTTATGATACCGGATTGCACCATATCTTCTGCAACCCGGCTGTCGAGCGCCAGTCCGGTATTCCTGTGCGCCTGCTTCTTGGAAAAACCCCATCAGAGATCGACATCTTTCATGAGCAGGCACAATTTATTGAAACATCATTGCGAAAAGTTCTTGAAACGGGAGAGGAACTGGAAGTTGAACAGCCAGTTCACACCCCATCCGGTGTGCGGCACTTTATGACCCGCATCGTACCGGAACACAACGATGAGGGGGGTATCATTTCATTGCTTGCCATTAGCCGTGATATTACCGAACGCAAGCGGATGGAGGAGGCACGGCTCGAAAGCGAGACACGGTTCCGGGAGCTCTTCAATAATATGGGCATTGGTGCTGCAGTCTATCAGGCAGTCGACAATGGCACAGATTTTGTGTTTGTGGATTTCAATCCCGCTGCAGAAAAGATAGAGAAAATTCGTAAAGATGAGGTGATTGGTAGGCACGTCAGCAATGTGTTTCCCGCCATCAGGGAATTCGGGTTGCTGGATATCTTGTCTCAGGTCTGGCGGACAGGTCAGCCGGAAAATCACCCCATATCAATCTATAAAGATGCACGCATCATGGGATGGCGTGAAAATTTTGTCTATAAACTTCCCACTGGGGAGATCGTCTCGATTTATGATGATGTTACTGAGCGCAAGCGGATTGAGGAAGCGCTGAAAAAGAGTGAAGAGCGTTTGCACCTGGTCCTTCGGGGTTCAAATGATGCTCCATGGGACTGGGACCTGGAAAGCAACGTCATTTATTATTCACCCCGTTGGTGGGGGATGCTCGGATATGTGGTGGATGAGTTTCCACCTGATGCGGGTCTGTGGGAACGCTTCATGCACCCGGATGATATGGACCGGGTCAGGCATTTTTTAGAAGATGCGCTCAAGCACGGCCCTGACGTTTACGATAGCGAGTTTCGCTTAAAGCACAAGGCGGGCCACTATGTTCCGGTCCTCTCACGTGGATTTATTCTTCGGGATACAAGTGGCACGGCTGTACGCATTTCCGGGACAAACACCGATCTGACCGAGCGCAAGCAGGCGGAACTCAAACTGGTATCTGCTTATGAGAGCCTGAAAGAAGCGCATCGACTTGCACACATCGGGACATGGGACTGGATTATAGAAACCGATATGGTGACCTGGTCTGAAGAACTCTGCAATATCGCTGGATGGGATCCCTTGAAACCAGCACCTTCTTACGCTGAACTTCCACGGGTTTATACCCCTGCCAGCTGGGATCTTCTTAGCTCTGCGGTAGCACGAGCACTCACGAATGGGGAACCTTATATTCTCGAGCTGGAACTTGTCCGTCCGGATAATAGCATACGATGGATTAACGCATCCGGTGGCGTAAAACATGACGAGAGCGGAAAGGTCATCGGGCTTCAGGGTACACTGCAGGATATCACCGAGCGCAAGCAGGCGGAACTCGAACGGGTAACTGCTTATGAGAGCCTGAAAGAAGCGCATCGACTTGCACACATCGGGACTTGGGACTGGATTATAGAAACCGATACGGTGACCTGGTCCGAGGAATTATACAATATCACCGGGTTGGATCCTTCTCTTCCTGCACCCACCTTTGCGAAACGTTTGAGTTTCTGTACCCCCGCCAGTTGGGATCTTATCAGTAGTGCGGTTACGAGAGCACTGAACACCGGCGAACCGTACAACGTTGAAATGGAATTTATTCATTCGGACGGCAGTAAACGATGGGTAACTGCATTCGGTGGCGTGAAACGTGACGAGAGTGGAAAGGTCATCGGGCTTCAGGGTACGCTGCAGGATATCACCGAGCGTAAGCGGGCAGAAACAGAACTTCTCTTAACGAACAAGAAGCTCGCACTCCTTACTAACCTCACCCGGCACGACACCATCAACAAGCTGACCGGGATTTTAGGTTACCTGGACATGCTGAAAAATGAGCTGGATGATCCCACCCTTGAGGAGTATTTCCAGACGATGGCAACATCAGCAAAACAGATCTCATCCATGATCCAAACCACCAATGAATACGAAGCGATCGGGATCAATACCCCGGTCTGGCATGACACTCGGAAAATTGTTCAGACAGCAGCACAGGAAGTCCCGCTTGGAAATGTTATGGTGAAAAACGATCTCCCTGCCGGAACAGAAATATTTGCAAACCCGCTAATTGGCAAGATCTTCTATAACCAGGTGGAGAACGCGGTACAGTATGGTGGGAAGATCACGACCATCTGGTTCTCTGTTGAGGAACGCAGTAGTGATCAGGTCATTGTATGCGAAGATGATGGGGATGGTGTCCCCGCCGGGGAGAAAGAGAAGATCTTTGACCGGGGATTCGGGAAGAACACCGGGCTCGGACTCTTTCTTTCCCGGGAAATCCTCGATATCACCGGCATCACGATCAAAGAGACCGGTGAGCCGGGCAAGGGGGCACGGTTCGAAATGACGGTGCCGAAAGGTATGTGTCGCGTCGCGGGGAAGAGTACATAATGGCCGATATACTCCGGGTCCTCTACGTCGATGACGAACCCGATCTTCTGGGAATCGGCAGAATTTTCCTGGAGCAATCAGGGGATTTCACCGTTACAACGATAGGTTCGGCACCCGCTGCATTAGACCTCCTCCAGCAGGAAAAATTCGACGCTATCATCTCCGATTACCAGATGCCGGGGATGGATGGCATCCAGTTCCTTGTTGAAGTGCGGGCCCGCTTTGGATTGATCCCATTCATCCTGTTCACCGGGCGGGGCAGGGAAGAGGTAGTCATCCAGGCGATCAATGAAGGCGCTGATTTTTATATCCAAAAAGGAGGCGAGCCGAAGGCGCAGTTCGCTGAACTTGCACACAAGATCAAGTCAGCAACTTCCCGGAAAAGGGCGGAGGAAGCGCTGACTCATTCTCACGAATTAATGCGCTACACCATTGAACACAATCGAAGTGCCATCGCGGTGCACGACCGGGACTTAAAGTATATCTATGTGAGCCAGCCCTATCTGCAGGAGTACAAATTAACAGAAAGCGAGGTCATCGGCCGACATCACTACGACGTGTTTCCGGACCTGCCCCAGAGATGGAAGGATGTGCACCAGAAGGCGTTAGCAGGCGAAATCTCGAGTGCGGAAGACGATCCCTTTGTGCGGGAAGACGGC
>Ga0194039_1000985_pt1 | contig 15860 bp, 13 predicted proteins | sample JunL228m_MetaG_FD_148679 | JGI IMG/M metagenome (GOLD analysis project Ga0194039, IMG submission 148679) | Anoxic zone freshwater microbial communities from boreal shield lake in IISD Experimental Lakes Area, Ontario, Canada - Jun2016-L227-8m | ecosystem: Environmental > Aquatic > Freshwater >... | reverse complement strand
AGCCGGGTAAGAAATGAACAAACCGATCCAACGGGTACTCTCTGTTCACTCAACGATTCAGCTAGCTGCTCTTCATATGCCAGATTGGACATATGGGGGCGCTGGGACAGTATATAGATCTTTTGGTGAATGGGTTTCGGACTTCTGAAAATGGGGGAAAGATTTTTGCTCAGGACTTTCTAATTGGAGAGTCTCATCTAAATTAGAAAAATTGTGGAGTATGATAAATTAACTCCATTTCCCAATAACTGGGACGTACCCTGCACCCCCCCAATGATAATTCTTATCTCCGGTGTTCCAGGTACCACTTCCATCGTAATCGAGCCACCAGTCACCGAGATTCTGATTCATCGTACCGATTTCGGTCTTCCCGTCTCCATTCCAGTCCCCGACAACCGGTGCATATCCGGCTCCGCCCCAGTGGTAATTCTTATCTCCGATGTTCCAGGTTCCACTTCCATCGAAATCAAGCCACCAATCTGCAAGATTCTGATTCATAGTACCGATTTCAGTCTTTCCATCTCCATTCCAGTCCCCGACAACCGGTGCATACCCGGCTCCGCCCCAGTGGTAATTCTTATCTCCGGTGTTCCAGGTACCACTTCCATCGTAATCGAGCCACCAATCTGCAAGATTCTGATTCATCGTTCCGATCTCAGTCTTCCCATCACCATTCCAGTCACCGACAACCGGTGCATACCCTGTTCCTCCCCAGTGGTAATTTTTATCTCCGATGTTCCAGGTTCCACTTCCATCGAAATCGAGCCACCAATCTGCAAGATTCTGATTCATCGTTCCGATCTCAGTCTTCCCATCACCATTCCAGTCACCGACAACCGGTGCATACCCTGTTCCTCCCCAGTGGTAATTCTTATCTCCGATGTTCCAGGTTCCACTTCCATCGAAATCGAGCCACCAATCTGCAAGATTCTGATTCATAGTACCGATTTCAGTCTTTCCATCACCATTCCAGTCACCGACAACCGGTGTATACCCTGTTCCTCCCCAGTGGTAATTCTTATCTCCGATGTTCCAGGTTCCACTTCCATCGAAATCGAGCCACCAATCTGCAAGATTCTGATTCATCGTTCCAATCTTCGTCTTTAGGATCACAATTTGAGTCACATTCGCCAAATTGCTCGGCGTGGAATTGACTTCCATATTCGGGAATCCTAACGATGGAGCTGCATACGTTGCATTATCCCCCACAAAGTTGGAGGCGAGCACGGTGTAGTTGTATCTCGTCCCGGGAGTCCCCGTCGTGTCAATGTAATTAATCCTGGCACCTTTTTGTGGCCCCGTTGTGGATTGCATATATGCGATAGATGTCCAAGGCCCGGCGGTGGTAGTGGATTTCAATACATACCAACCCGTTTCACTGAGGGAATTATCCGTCCAGGATAGGTTTACCCTCTGATTACTATTTGGACTGATATTCACTGCAGTCAGGTTAAACGGCGTTTTCGGCGCCACTCCAAATATCTGGGCGTGCATCATGTCCATCTCTTCATGGGCCAGGATATGGCAGTGCCAGACATATTCCCATCCGAAGTTAACCAGGTGGTTACGTACCTCAACTACATTTCCTTGAGGATCGAGTAAACCGTTTAATGGTGGTCCGGGTAAAATCGCATTAGCGGGCAGTGTTGGGTCAATCATACGGATACTGTTTGGGACGTCGAATGGCAACGTGGGTGCGACAGGTCTCAATGCCACGATTGTGTCCTCAAGTGGACTAGTCCTGAAGGTCTCCTTCCAGCCAAGCTCTGTTGCGTCCGGCTGTAAAATTCTTCCATCCCATGTCACACGGTTAATCAGCTGCACGTTATAAAGGTGGACATGGAGTGGGTGAGTATCTACACCGTTATGCGTGATCCTCCATATCTGGGTTCCGTCTCCGGTTACAGGCTCAGACATCGGCGTCATCGAGTCCTTAATAATATCAACCGGGGGACTGGCATACCCGTAGAGAATGAAATTCTGGGTCGGGGCGGTGGTAATTGCGTTTTCAAGCCCTAGGAACCCGCTCATCCGTCCATACTCGTCGAAAGCTGCACCCATCTCATCATGGAGGGCCTTTGGCTGGAAGGGGATATTTATTCTTGCGCCGGATATTGTTGTAATATTCAAAAAGTGGTCCTGTATTCTTGCGAATGTATCCGTCAGGAACACCTTGTTGTAGGCACTGTTATAATTGGCCTGTGGTATTATGATTGGTTCCTGTGATACCTCAAAGACGCCCCGCTTTGATGCGGTCTTGGCAAATACAGACTGTAATGTGGAAAGTGGGTATTGACTTGCTCCTACAGTCGGCCCTACCTTGATCTGCATGATAGTGCGGGTGTTCGGACCATATCCCGGGTATGTAGTCGGGGATCCACCTGAATCGGTCAGGTCCGGCTTACCGGTGTAATAATCATAGACCGTAATACCTGCAGGGAACGCTGCCGGGGCGTCATTGTAGAGGATGAGGGTCTTACCAGCGTACTGTGAGAAATCAATAATTACATCTGCCCTCTCCGCGGGTGCGATAAGTAGTGCATGGAGATCAACATTCCCGTAGTCGAACCTGGTCGGGTCGGAAACCCAGGTGATCGGCTGGTTTGGCACTACGACCGGTGCTGGCAGGAATCCTCCCTCTGTTCCAATCTGGATAAACGATGGGCCAATTTTGCCTGCACTTGGGTCGGGAACTCCACCTTCTCTTCCATCAGTCGGCCATCCAGCTGGGAAACCTTGTGTCGCGATCGCCGGAACCATATCGACCTCGGTGTTTCTCCTCCCATCTGCAGTGACGAGTGTGCTGTTCGCCACGTAAAGTTGCAGGTTGACGAAACGATCATCAGCGGCATTCAATAATCGGAACCGGTAGGCCCTGGGTTCCACTGTCATGTTAGGATACGCCACACCATTGACCGTTGGCGTGTCCATGAACGCTTCCATTGCCATGGATGGGTTCGGTGTTGCCGGCATCATCGGTGGTTCCCATGGACGTAATGTCCCTTCTCCACCGGTGTACCAGAAGTTAGCTATCGGTGGATGCGTGATTTCCGCTGTAGGTGGATAGAACCAGGGTCCGTAGTGCCAGCGGCCGAATGCATTAACCCCGGATATGTCCCCGGGGTTCTGTGCGGGCATATAAACGTGGGGGTACCAGAGGTCGCCACTTTTTGGCTCTTTCGTCCCATTCGGATAGAGGGTCCCTGTTCCCCAGTTCCAGGTCGGGTCCTGCTTGGCAATTGTTGATGTGTCCAGGAATGTCTTATCCTGGATGATCAGGGGAGTTCCGATATCAGGGAGTATATGTGCATCGGTTGGATTGATCCCGGTCAAATTTGTTCCATCAATCATATCCTTTTCAACCTGGTCTGTAACCAGGTATCCTGCGGCTTCTCCCGCATAAACATTAAGACGGGTTATACCGTGGGCATGATCATGGTAGAACATAAGCCGGGCGCTCTGCTGGTTGGTATAATAGAATGTCATCGTCCCTGCGGGCTCAATTCCTCCGTCCATGTCTGGAACATTTACAACACTGACCCCCTTGGGGTAATTGGTAGTTTCGCCTGCTGGGGTAATCCACTGGTGCGGTGTACCATCGCTTATCCATGAGGTGGCGCCACCATGAAGATGCAACGTTGCTCTGTTCTCTGAATACATTTCCGTCCCCCCGTTCGGCCCCATACCTGCCCCCATCACGGTTGTGTCAACCGGGATAATGAGGTCCCCATTAGGTGGGAGGTTGTTGATGAACTTGATACGTACCGGCCTGTCGGTATGGGAAATGATCAGAGGCCCCAGGTAATGGATGGTGTTTAACGTTGGATCCGCTGTATTCACCTGTCGGTAACCCAGGAACGTGGTATTAGGCAGGTCTGAATGGAATTTCTGATCGGATTTTCCGAGTTCAATGACATAATAGTCGCATCCGACAAGGGTGATCCCGGTTATTGCACCACCTACCACGGTCGCTTTCCCTATGGCATTTGTTGTAGCCCCCCCACCGGAAAAGGAAATAACCGGGTTTGCTGAATAACCACTACCGGGACTGTTAACTGTGACGCTCCCAACAGTACTGCCTGATAGCGTTGCCGTGGCAGTTGCTCCAGACCCCGTTGGATCGGTGATAATTACGGTTGGTGCTGATGTATAACCAACTCCACCTGCCGGATAGGAAGTAATGTCGGGGACTGCGATTGGGATATAATTCCCGAGATTGTCTGCAGCTCCGGCATTCAGTCCCGGGAGTGAATCTACGAATTTTCGAATCCCTCCGGCTGCGGGTGCTATAAATGCTGATGCAGCAGCTCCTGATCCTGTGCCATCCGGATCATTGATGACAATAATGGGAGCTGTATACCCTGTTCCCGGGTTATGAAGCGTGACATCAGTTATAACGCCAAGAGGCGTCAGGTTCCGGGTAACCGTTGCACTGGATCCGGTAGCATAAACATCAATAATACTAACCGTAGTATTTACCGAATAGCCACTTCCCGCACTATCAAGTGATATGGATGTAATTGGTCCGGTAGGCATGGGGCTGTTCGCATAGTTTGGATACGGACCGAAATAATGTGGTATCCCACCGGGATCCATGCCTGCAAGGCTAGAAGTAGACGCCCCATAAATATTCTTCTTGTTGAGGGAAGTATAATAGAGTGCTTTAAACCTTTCTGCAGCCGCGTCTTTTTCAGTCTGTGAAATCCGCTTTCCAGCCCTGATATTAAACTGGTCATTCGGTGCAGAGCCGGCTTTTATGATTTCAACGGGAGCTGCTTTTGTAAAATTCTGTGCAAGGGTTGTTGGGACAGTGGTGGCATTCCGAGTCAGGTTAGTTGAAAGTATCGTCGAATTCTGAGCCAGGGTTGTTGGTATTGTGGTTACATTATGAGTCAGAGTCGGTATGGCCGTTGTATTCAGGATCAATGTGGTTGGAATTGTTGTAGTATTCTGAGCCACAGTTGTTGGGACGGCTGTCGCATTATGAATGAGTGTAGGTGAAACCTTCGTATTCGTAGTGGCTTGTGTAAAAGGAACCGTAGTAACCGCCAGAATCGGATCACTAATTGCTGGTCCGGATGTCGTATTATTTGATGCATTCGGTGCTGTACTAGTGCCAGCACTAACCATGGTGTTGAATAACAGAAGCAAAACGGCTATAGAAATTAGCATTCTGAGATAATTCCTGTTTTTTTTACTCGTGTTTATTTCGTTAGATTCCCCATTAGCAGATCCAAATCTCATAATGTCAGACTCCTCTTCTGATTTTTAGTTTATTTTGTTTTTCAACAAACGATCAGTTTAAAATTTAGGTCAGTCCATCTTGTCCGAAACACTAACCCATTGAAGGTTACGAAGGTATATGAGTATATATTATCATCGATAACGGCTGGTTATTCCTCCCAATGGAAATTTTCCGGAAAATCCATAGTATACCTTGGTTGAACCTTGATCCGTTATTGAAGAAGGTAATATTTTCGTTATTTACTATTTTGGCTACCGGACTTACCATTGTTTGTTTACAAAGAAAGTGGGGAAAATACCGGTAGTAATATATATTAAAACACCTGAAATTGAAATTTCTTCATCCAGATCCCGAGATGAGAAGGCAAGGATTTACCAAATTAATAAATAGGTAATCAACGAAATTCACACAGAATGAATTCTGATAAAATGATTGGTGGAATCGGTGCTCTTCTGGTCCTTATTGGCGTAATCATTGCGTTAACAGGCTGGTTTATTTTCCCTGTCTGCGAGATGCATGGATTGTATACCGAAACAAAAACCGGGACCAAGCTGCCAATGCCCTGCGGGTACACCGCACGGTCAGAAACCGGCATCGGGGCATTAATCATTGTTGCCGGTGGACTTCTCCTTGCTCGAAGGACCCGTGAAACACGGCAGGCGGTCGGGGTGTTCAGCATTGCTACAGGGGTACTCGTAATCCTGTATCCGACATTCATTATCGGGATGTGCAAAGTTGCCGATCATACGTGCCGGCAGTTAACCCTGCCCGCACTGGAGATCCTCGGCGTTATTGTAGTTATTATCGGTGGATACCTGTTCTGGAAAAAGGGAGTGAATGAGTAAACCCCCCAATTTCCGGTTTTTCAGCCTTGTTGCGAGAAATCTCGCTAATCGCCCTTACCGGAACCTCGCCACGATATTTGCATTTGCCCTCATCGCAGCGACGTTCTTTTCGTCCCAGTACATGATGAGCGGGGCACAGCAGAGTCTTGATATGGGGATATCGCGGATGGGTGCCGATATCCTTGTAGTACCTGAAGAGTATGCCGGAGCCGGACAGACCGTCATACTTACCGGCACACCGTCAAGTTTTTTCTTCGAGGACTCCGGGTTTGAAAAAATCTCGCGGATTCCCGGGGTTGCAAAGGCGAGTCCCCAGATATATATTGCCACGTTATTTGCCTCCTGCTGCGCTGCACCTGTACAAATGATAGCGATAGACCCGGATCGGGACTTTACTATATCCACGTGGCTGAAGGAGAACCCGGGTGTAAAACTTGAAAAAGACGATATTATCATCGGCAGCTCCGTTATCCAGGATGTTGGCAGAGATCTTGTATTTTATGGGCATACGTTTCATGTCGTAGGCATTCTCGAAAGGACCGGTATGGGTGTTGACAATTCGGTTTTTACACGGTTCGAGGACGCCTATGTGATGGCGGCCGAGTCCGAGGAAAAAGCAGTAAAGAAACTTACGATCCCACAGGGGAAGGTCTCTGCAGTACTGGTAAAAGTTGCCCCCGGGACCTCCCCCGCTGCCGTCGCGAGTGAGATAATGACACAGGTGCCGGGAACTAAAACAATACTACCCAATGGTCTTCTCAATGCCGTGAGCGGACAGCTGGGTGCAACAACGCGTATTCTCTATGGTGCATCCCTGGCGGTAACGATCGTGTCAATCCCGCTCCTTGGTTTGATTTCCGTATTGGTCGCGCATGAACGCAGGAAAGAAGTCTCCATTCTTCGGGCACTTGGTGCAACCAAGACATTTGTCGCCAAACTTATGCTTGCAGAGTCTTTTTCCCTTGCGATTATTGGCGGATTTGTTGGTATCGGTGTCTCAGCAGGTATCCTTGTGATGTTCCAGGACTTTATCATGCATACTCTAAAAATTCCATTTATTATCCCCTCTCCAATCGTGATATTTGTCCAGGGGGGTAGTGCCCTGCTCCTTTCCATCCTGGTTGGTGGAATCGCCTCGCTCTATCCGGTGTTCCTTATCATCCGTTCAGACCCTTACGAGACCATTCGGGGTGGGGACTCATGATTAATATTACCGGGGTAACGAAAACTTTCATGACGGGCTGTTCGGAGGTACGGGCTGTGGATGATATACAGTTGGAGGTGTCTCCAGGGGAATTTATCCTGATTTTTGGGCGTTCCGGGTGCGGGAAATCCACGCTCCTTGGTATGCTGGCAGGCCTCATCCGTCCTACTAGTGGCGAGATCCGGATAAAAGGTGTAGATATCGGAAGTCTTTCCGATGATAACATATCGGGGCTGCGTGCAAAAGAAATAGGCTTTGTCTTCCAGTTTTCAGGGCTTATCCCAACGGTAACGGTCCTTGAAAACGTATTGCTGCCGACACTTTTTTGTACCGGTGGCCCCGGCTCCCGGTTACGGGCTCTCGAACTCCTGGAGAAAGTAGGGGTTGCAGACCGGGCAGATGCTTATCCGTGCACACTCTCCAGTGGCGAGATGAAACGGGTTGCTATCGCACGAGCGCTTATAAATGGCCCTTCCCTTCTTATTGCAGATGAGCCAACCGGGGATCTTGATGTTGATACCGAATATGAGATCATGGAATTATTCAGGCAGCTCAACCACGAAGGGACAACAATCGTGATGGTAACTCATAACCCTGACCTCATATCGTACGGGACACAGACGTACCGTATGGACAAGGGAAAAATTGTTGAAAGACCCGGGTCATCATCTGTTAGTAACCGGGTGCCCGGACCAGATTGCATTCTGAAATCAAAGGATCTGCCATGAAAAAGCAGATGAATTACCTGACCTTTATCCTAGCGGGTATCCGGAATAAACCCGGCCGGAACCTCGCAACCGTCTTTTGTTTTGCTTTCATCGCTGCAAATATCTTTTCCGGACAGTACCTTATCGCTGGTGCGGTAGGGAGTGTCGGCCAGGGGGTCTCGCGGATGGGGGCTGACTATATCGTGGCTCCTGTTCAGTACTCGGTATTTTTAAGAGGAGCAGGTCCGGACAACACATTTGCGATTGTCAAAGCTCTCCCGCTGGCATGGCGTATGAACAATAATATCCTGGATAAAATCGGGAGTGTGCAGGGAGTTTTGGGGATTAGCCCGCAACTCTACGTTTCGACGTTCAATTCATCTGAGCTATCCCCGTCCCCTGTTGAGGTGTTTGGCATAGATCCGGCAACGGATTTCACTGTCCAGCCCTGGTTGCAGCAACCATTAACCGATCCTCTTGGCCCCGGGGAGGTCATAATAGGGTACGAAATCTCCGGTGATGTATCATCAAAGATCCAGGTATTCAATCATATCTATACTATCAAAGGCAGACTTGATCCGACTCAGTCTGCTGCTGATACTACCATTTTTATGAGAATGGACGATGCCTATTCCCTCGCTGCAACAGAGGGGGTCGTCCCACCGTCATCTTCCAGGATCTCTCCCGGGGATATTAATGCAGTATTGGTACGGATAGGACCCGGGGAAGATCCTGATATCGTCGGAACACGTATCCGGCGGTCCTTCTTACCCTCGCAAATCACTGTTATCGGGAGACATTTTGCACTGGATCCGGCCTCGCAGGATATCCAGGGACTTCCAGGCCTTTTAAATGTTATATCAGTAATAATTGTTGTGGCTGCATTTCCGCTCATAGCGCTTATCGCGGCGATGGTAGCTAATGAACGCCGGCGGGAGATCGGTCTTCTCAAATCGATGGGTGCGAAAAGAAATGTTATCTTCTTCTTTGTGATAGCAGAATCCCTGGTCCTCGCTGCAATCGGGGGTATCGTCGGGGTTGTTGCAAGTATAATCACCCTGTACATGCTGAACATGCAGGGTTTCCTTAATAGTGCACTTCAGGTTTCATTCCGGATGCCTTCCATTGGAGCTGCAGGTTTTATGGCCGGAATAGCATTATTCGTTGTTATTGCAATAGGGAGCCTCTCATCACTGTATCCGGCGTATACAAGTAGCAGGATGAATCCATATGATGCGATTCGGGGTGAGAGGTAATATGGACCCTAAACTTTTACGATCCAAAAAAAGTATATCGTTTTATCTACTACTGCCAGTCAGAAGGTTTATTCAAAATATTAATCGGGCGGAGGATACCACCCTGGGAAACTTTTCCGGTACGATACGAAGTGTAGACCCCCTGCAAGGAAAATGCTTTTTCCCCCGTTTTCACGCAGGATATGTAGATGTCATATAATTTATTAGACCATTTGCTGAAAGAACGGTTTCGAAAAATTCAAGTTTAGTAAACGCACCTTTTTTCCAGTCATACCATTTTCTCTGATAAAGTAGGTTGCAACGAACCAGGTCCATTACGGGCTTTGATCCTGCTGAACCAAGGGTATATCGGGGTTGATTAAAAATACGGCGGATAATGGGTTATTGCCAGGAGCGGGCGGAAATAACGGCAGTAACAACTCAAAATCCGGGCTCTGACAGGAAGGAGGGTATAAAGGGGTGGTGCAATGAAGAAACCCCTCTATTTTTGGAATAAAGGGGCTTGAATAAGCAGGGATTGTTTATTCTAATGCAATAACCTGAAAAATATGGTGAACCCCATATAAGTAGAAAACTTACTACTCGATTCGCATAATCGGGCAGGTTTTACCTACTGCACCCGAAAGTCTCGAATCCGCAGTTACAAGTGGAGCATCGCAACGGATCGATGCAGCGACAAATAGTGCATCATAGATTGTTATTCGGTGGTTACATGAGAGATCCCATGCCTGAGTAATCAGGTCATGTGCCGGAATCACCACACATGTCTCATTGATAAAAGCAACTGCATTATCCAGGAATATTTTCACAGTCCCTGGATCGTTCCCTGCGTGCACAACCCGTTTCCAGGCCGCATTTGCTACCTCAGTATAGGCCAAATCAACCGTAATGCATTCATGATCTGTTACTGCATCAATTGCTTTTCTGGTGATCGTTTCAGGTAAGAATATTGCCGCAATAACGCAGGAGTCCAGTACTATCTTATCGTGCATCCCGATCATCCCGGATCGCTTGTGCTGCCGATATGCCGGTTATCTGCGTGTGCTGATTATCACGAGCCAGGGAAAGAAGATATTCTTTACGCTTCTTTTTTACTGATTGTTCTATGAGGGTCCGAATCTCTTCCGCCCAATTCTGATCAGGCATCTCCTCGATCATCTTCCGGACCCGGCTATCAATCCGGATACTGTATACAGATGTAGAAGACATAGAACAATGTTTACTTATTTTGTATATATTTCCTCTGTTGGAGTGAGAAGAGACGTGTGGGTGTCCTTGCATCTTCTTTGATAATCAATCAGATTTTTTTCGTCAATGAAAGGTAGAGTAACATCAGGGATATTGGGATATCAAGAACCAAACCTCCTATTACCAACCAGAATGGAATTTTCGAGGGCATACCTGAAGCACTTCCGGGAGCTTCCGGGACACGTTGGATACCCGATACGGCACCTAAAAAGGAGGGCTTCTCCGAAAACACACTTAAAGCAGTTTCGGGAGCTGAAACGCCAGATTGGACTTCAGCTGCCACTACTAACGAGGAGGGATTTTCCGAAAGTGTATTGGGAGTGCTCTGTGATGCTTCTGCATCCGCTTGTACACCCAGTGCTCCTGTTGCCCTTTGAAGATAGGTGGTGTCCTGGGATCCGGAATTAAAATCACTGTTGCCAGAAAGATATGAGGTGGTCATTATTGTCGTTGTATAAAACAAAAAGGGACAAGATGAACCTGAATTACCGTTTGTTGATGGAGAATCTGTTCTTGGTACACCACTGGCCCCGGTACTTGCTATTGTGATAATTGAAATGACTACTATCCATACTATCATTTTTAATCGCATGAAATTCACAACGATGATTATCAGATTCGCAAATAATACGATAGAGGATTGAATCAATATTTATAAGATTGTTTCTTCCAGCTTCTTATTTGGGCAACGTCTGGGAGATATCAGGATCCGATGAAATTACATCTCCGACAAGTGTCGACCTATTTAACTTTTCCAAAATTAGATGGGATATGGGATATCGAAATGCCGGCTGCAGAGGATGACACCAAATCACTGAACAATGCCTGGAGAAAGACCAACGAACAACAATTATTCACCGAATTAGAAACAGATTATGGCTTCTCCAAAGCCATATGCCGTTCACTGGTGCATCTTATGCACGAACATATCGAGGTGAACTATGGCAATCTTCGGAATGACAATCAGCTCATCTACCATGCAGTAAGCGCAGACGAACCTCCCGGCAAGTCATTAGACCACCTCCGTCTGGTTTCCGTAGCACTTACCATATCAGAACCCGGAGATGCCAGTATCCTCAAGTCCCAGGGAATAAGCGGACTAAGGAAACACAAACTGCTCAGGTTCGCCAATGAAGCGTATGATCAAGGGGGCCTGCTAATCCAGGAAGATCTTGCGTTACTCCTCACTACGAGTACCCGTACTATCCAACGGGATATGCGGGAACTAAGAGAACAGGGGATCGAGGTACCCACCCGGGGTTCAATCCAGGATATCGGGCCAACCGTATCCCACAAAACCAAGATCCTTGAACTCTACCTGAAAGGCTACGAATACACTGAAATCGAAACGAGAACACGTCATACCGGTGATTCCATCAAGCGGTATATCAGTGGATTTTCTAGAGTCATTCTCCTCACCCAGAAAGGATATTCACTCATACAAATCCGTGAGTTAACGAATCAATCTGAGAAAGTAATCCAGGAATACCTCGTGTTATACGAGGCGTATAAAGAGATAGGAAAGGACAGAATATCGCAGATCACTGCCTTGTCACTTCCGGAGTTCGACAGGAAAAAAGGGGGGCGGGGGGTCAGTCCATGAGTACTACTATTTCAGGAAAAGGGATTGAGTCGGCGATCAAGCACCTGATCAATGATGAGTACTCGTTTATTGGTGGGGAGAGAATCCAGGAAATGTTTGCAAATGACATGGTACGACTATTCCGGCAGTATTCAAGGGACCCATGGAATCTTGAAGTCGGACAGACTCTCTGGTTCGCGGTTGATAAAAATGAGAAACCTGGTCCTGCAAAAACTCTTGCAAAGATGCGAATCACCCCGGTGATCCTATCTGTCACACATGAAGAAGACAAACAGTTGAGGGCAAATGGATATTCTCACAAAGAAGTGAGGAGATTTAAGGTTGCCCGGCTTCTCCAGGAAGCATATTCCCAAAATGGTGTGTTAACACAGGCGGATGTCGCTGAAATCCTCGGGGTTAGTGCAGGTACAATTGGGAAAGATATTCGGGAATATTCGGAGCAGAATACTGTCATTCTCCCTTATCGTGGAACTATTCATGATATCGGGCCATCACTGACACACAAGAAACTGATTGTCTCACTCTTTCTCCAGAATATTCCCACTCCCGATATTGCACGAAAAACCTGCCATACCGAAGAAGCTTGTGACCGCTATATCAAAGCATTCAAAAAAGTCCGAACGCTTCATGGCCGGATGAACCCGCTTGAGATCTCGCGGACTCTCGAGATGAGCGAACGGTTGGTGAATGAATACATCGTACTAATCGACGAGAAAGAATCTTTAAAGGAGGATGTCAATGATTTTAGCTGAACAGAATTACGACCTCTCGGACATTTGTCGTCATTTTTGATCTATCGATATGTCACATAAGGTGTCAGAAAGATGAATGACCACTTGTAAAGAAGTTTCTCTTACCATTTGATATTTCGTTTGCTTCAAAAATAGATCAAAACCGATCAGTAGTTCACATATTTCCCTTCAACAATATCATCTTCGGTAATATCGATGCCGGTGTTCGTCCCGATAATATGATATTTTCCATTTGCCTGAACCTCATTTGGATTATTTACTGTTGAATATGGAACAATAAATTCGCCCTTGTCACTTTCCTGTTGGTAGGTAAAAGTCCTCCCTGTATTGGTAACAACCTGAAGTTCGATTGTCCCCTCCCCTTTAATGTGTGCTCCTTTAACAAATTCAAATACTTTTACCTGTTTCAGGTTTTCAGCTCCCGAATTGTCAAAAAGAATAGTTTCCTCTGAAGTACCCGGTGACTCGTACACCAACCGGAAGTGTTGCATCGCAGGTACCCGTCCAAGAGGGAATAGGTATTGTCCTACAAGAACCTTATCAGAATTCGCCGGTGCTCGTTGTCGTTCAAAGTTCTTAATTGCATTATTTACCTCCGTCTTATTGAGGAATCGTGCGTCGAGGAATTGTACATTAGTCACTACTGGATATAACAATCCATTTCTGTTTTCGTTATAATATTCCAGGTAACTGATCATTTTAGGGATTTGCATTGAACCGTCAAAATTGTGAAGACGGACAATAGTTGTGTTGAAATAGGGGGGTAATTTTCCGTTGAATTGCAGCAATTGACCAGATTTTGCAGGATCTTTGATGAAGAATGACTTCATGTAGTCTGTGTCAACGGTATTGCTGTTATACCAGGTGACAAGCGGTTCAAATTTGCTCGTCGTCATTGAGGTATCAGTAATCACATAACGGGCACCCGTTGATTGTAGTATCCTAATCGTTTCATTCTCGGAATCTGCCAAAAAAAAGGCTGCAGCACCGGAAGGACCTGCCACATTATCCTGAAATGGGTTAGTAACAGGGATCCGTTTGCCAATAAAGGTAATATAATGTCCATAATCCCACCAGGTGAGAATTCCATAGGCAGTTTTTGGGTGGACATAATTGTTCTGTTGAAAATCCCCAAAATAATTCACTCCTGGATCCGGTGTATGTGCAGGTAACCATTCCATTGTTTCAACCCAGTTTTTATCGATAAGAAGGATTGGACTTGCTGAAATGTCAAGATCGTTCTGGATAGATATGGCAATTGTCAAAACTGTGAGTGAACTGATACCAATAATGAGAATGACCCCGATAACCTGTTTTATTTTCAATCTGTGGGTTAATGATGGTATGGATATTTTTTTATTAGGTTTTGTTTTGTTTCCGGGTTTCTTATTTTTTGGAGTCTTCTTATCATCGCAGGTACCTGTGTCCTGTGGACGATCCACGGGTTGGAACAATCCCCTGATTCTCTCACCTGAGTAAATGAATCCTGTTTCCAATCCAATGCAAATACATAATGATGCCAGGAGCACGACATTTACTGCAAAATAATATTCATATCGCAGATGCTGCAACGTGATAATAAAAATAATAACCGACCATATCGCGAAAAAAATGTGTTCCTGACGTCCTTTCCGATAAATCTGGTAAAAAAGCAATAAGAATCCGGCAACTGCAAGAATTAATGCAAAATTGAATGAAGAATATGCATAAACCAGACTCCATGGTTTTGATTCGGTAATGGTACTGATTTCAGCTGTCTGCCCGAAAATTTTTAGTAATTCACCAAAAGTAGCTGTACTAATCATCTGCATGGAAATGAGAACAATTGCAACGAATGCTACAACAGAACTGAAATAATAGATTTTATTCTGGTTTAACCTCGACGAAAGGATATACATTACGAGAGTTTCGCCGATAATGAAAATGATAGCAATTATTGGGGCAATACTATATTGCTGGAGTGAGAACCCAGGTTGTTTTACCCCAAAAATCAGCATAAATATTGTCACGGGAGAAAATACTGCAAGGTTTGTGAATAGAAGGTATTTGGATGGCGAATTTCTCAATGTTCCATATAAAAACTGGATAAATGAATATATCGCCACAATGAGTGCAAAAAGGATCATTGTGGGCATATTCAGGAAACCTGCAAAATATATTATTGCGGTAATGAGTGATAGTGATAAAAAAATAATTGAAACGCGTGAATTATTGCCATCAGGTGAATTCTTAAAACAATATAACAGTGTAAAAAGATACATCAGGCAGAAAGCAGAGCCAAATAACATCTCAAATGGGTGATGATCTACAGTTCCAAATGAGGAATTAATGAAATAAATACCGGAAATAAGTGTAATCAATACAGCCGCAGCGATTCCTGTTTTCCAGTCCCAGAGGATTTTTCCAAGGAAATACAAGATGGGGACCATAAGTGCAGCAATTATTGGGGGAATCCATGAGACAACATACATCATGTCCGGACGGGATGTCATTCCCATAGCGAGGCTGAATGATGCTGCAATAAATGGAGTCAACGGCCCCCAGTCTAATGATTTTCCACCTGGAAATGCGGTCATCGGGTCAAACCAACTGTAGACCGGGTAATTGTGGACCATCAGCTCAATCTGCCGGAAATTATACCAGATATCAGGAGAAGAAAATGTCAGGTAATGGGGAATGTCAATGATTGCAGCAGTTAACCCATGGATCCATAGGGTAAAGATCATAAGACCTATGAGTAGTGAAAAAATGAGGTAGGACTGAAATCGTCTCAATTCTGCAAAAAGCATAAAAAATCCTTAACCTTTACTTTTTTTTATAAAATATTAGACCGTGGGTTAAATAAAACCTATCTGTTGGCTGGAGGTACATATCGAGCCTGTCCAACCAGCTATGATAATGGTTGGACAGACCAATAAAACGCCTAATAAAAATAAAGGAATAATCACCTGCTTCATCCAATTGCTGAAAATACCCGTGCATCCTGAGATCCCGAACTGA
>Ga0194039_1000984_pt1 | contig 15870 bp, 10 predicted proteins | sample JunL228m_MetaG_FD_148679 | JGI IMG/M metagenome (GOLD analysis project Ga0194039, IMG submission 148679) | Anoxic zone freshwater microbial communities from boreal shield lake in IISD Experimental Lakes Area, Ontario, Canada - Jun2016-L227-8m | ecosystem: Environmental > Aquatic > Freshwater >... | reverse complement strand
TACCTTATTAGATCAGCACATTGAGAAAATTAACTTCAATTTAATACCGAAATCAATAAAAAACCCAGATGATTTAAAAAAATCTGATGACGATAAAAAAAAGATCAACGACGAACATTTTTTAACAAATAAGAAATCTTCCAATGAGTATATTCTTGAGGGAACAAATTTTTTTATTGATGCACCTGTCGAATTACATATAATCAGTATTATTTGGTTAATGAAATCAGGTGTTTTTCTTGAGCCTGAAATTAGTGATTCTTGTTATGGATTTCGATTAAATGACAAAATAAAAAGACCCGATGACAAAAGCAGTCATTTATTCAAGATGTATAATACCCAGTACCAAGAATGGAGAAATAATGCTCTTAAAAAAGCTGAACATATCTTAAACGATGAAAAGAAGGACATTGCGATTCTGTCATTAGATTTTAAACACTGTTTCTATTGTATCAATACCGATTTCAAAGAAATTCATGAACTATTGAAGAAGAAAATAAAAAAATCAGAAGATCGAAATTTTGCATTCAACCTAACAGATATTATTGAAAAAATTCATATAAAATATAAAGATGCAATTAAGGAAATTTTCCGCACTTCACATAATCATATTCCAGATCATATATATCCGTTACCGATAGGATTGGCATCTTCTGGATTACTTTGTAACTGGCATCTTAAGGGATTGGATTCAAAAATTTTGGGGGAGTTAAATCCTGATTATTACGGCAGGTATGTCGATGATATACTCATTGTGATAAGTAACCCCATAATTGAACTGGATTCAAGAATTCTAAATTTTATGCAAAGATATTTTTGTGAAACAAATATTTTTCAATACAATTCCAAAGAGGGATTATACCATCTTGTTGACAACAAATATTTGCAAATTCACGGAAAAAAACTAATCTTGCATTATTTTTCAGTGGAACATTCACATGCATTATTGGATTCATTCAAACAAAAAATAGACGAAAATGCTAGTGCGTTCTTTTTCTTACCCGAAGATGATTTACAATATTACATCAATGAAACAGCATACAACCTTTTGTTTGATGGCTCTACAAACAAATGGAGAAATATCATCGGTATTGTCGAGAATGTAACAGAATTATCAATAAATTTAACAAAAATAATTACCGGCTTAACTCAGAGCAAAATAAAGGATGAGGATTTGGAGAAAATATCAGATCAATTATTCAAATTTTATAAGGGAAAAAATTTCATCAATTTTTGTAGGACGTGGGAAAAATTATTCACGTTTACAATAATGACGAATCAGCAAAAAGAAGGGGCAAATTTTTATCTTGATGTGCAAGATACAATTTCGAAAATTTTGAAGTTTGTACCAGAAGTCGAAACCGTCGGTAAAAAACAAGATGATTCAAAACAAATCAATACAGAAATACTTCGTAGACAAAAAAACGATCTGTACGAATATCTATTTCTTGCAATTTCCATTCCCTTGGGTCTTCTTGGGGATGATCAAGAAAACTATCTTGGGAAGCAAAAAGAGGAATCGATTAAACGTTATAAGCATCCCGACGATTTTAATAATCAGGTCGAGATAATTCGAGGTTATTCGAAAAAATTCAGGCAATCCAATTTAATTAGACATAATTACATCGCGTATCCTTTGATTAATTATACAGACTATGAATCTTCTCTTACAGATTGGGATAAATTCGAGAAAAATTTTACAGAAAAGTCTTTGAAAATAAATCAGAAAAAAATTGATTTTTCGCCGAGATTCATCCATTTTGATGAATATTATCTATTCCAATTTCTTCAATTTGTATTACATGGAGATAAAATCGATTTTGACACACTTGAGGAAAAGTATAGAGATATATCGTACATTCGTGAAGAGCAATTCCCAATATCGATACAAAAAAATGACGAATTGTCAATATTAGATGATAAAGAGACTATTGAGATTATCGAATATTGCATTCCAAAGAAAAACTCAATGCTCGCGGAAAAACCTACCGGTAAGCTGAAGGTTGGTGTTGCAAACATAAAAATAACGAAAGAAGATATTTATTTAAGTTACCATCCTCTTAAAAAACCAAACCTTGCCTTTGAACGTCAAAAAGAAATTTTCTCTATTTTAAATCAAGCAAAAAAAGGAAAATGCGATCTTTTAGTTCTACCTGAATTGTCGATTCCATATCGTTGGTTACCGTTCATGGTAAAATATGCCCGTAATCATCAAATGGCTGTAGTTTTTGGAATGGAGTATTGGATTGTCAACAAGCCAGATCCAGTTGCCTATAATTTTATAGTCGCTGCTCTCCCGATTAAGAATGAAGACGAATATAAGACGTGTTGTCTTTCAATTCGCTGTAAAAATCACTACGCCCCTAAAGAGCAGGAAGATCTCGAAAGAGCGGGTCTAAACATACCAAATAAAGACTGTTTCAGGTATGATCTCTTTAAATGGAGAGGATGCCAGTTCTCAATTTATAATTGCTACGAACTTGCCGATATTAAACACCGGGCAATTTTTAGGTCTGAATTGGATCTTTTAGTTGCATGTGTATTAAACAAAGATAAAAATTATTTTTCATCGATTATTGAATCGGTCGTTAAAGATCTGCATTGCTATGTCGTTCAAGTGAATTGTTCGGATTATGGAGATTCAAGAATTGTTCAACCAACCAAAAAAGAAAGAATGGACATCCTTCGCGTTTCCGGGGGGGATAATAATACAATATTAACCGCAGAACTTGATATTAATAAACTGAGACATTTTCAATCTCTTGGTTACTCTGCTATCGATGATGAGTTCAAACCAACTCCCCCAGGTTTCGATAGAGAGAAAGTAAAAAAACGAGGAACCTGTCCAAAAGAAGATCAAATATCATAATTATTTAATTTTCAAGAAAGAGGTACTATCAATGATTCTCTTTTTCGATGTAGAAACCAATGGATTGGCAAAATCCCAAAAGGGATCTTACACGGATATTGAGAATTGGCCAAGGGTAGTTCAATTAGCATGGGCATTGTGCGATGATAACGGGGAAAATTGTACTCGAAAAAATTTTATTATTTTTCCCAAGGATTTTGGGATTTCTGAAAAAATATCGTCAATTCATGGAATTACAATCGAGAAAGCCGAAAAAGAAGGAGTGTTGCTAAACAAGGTTTTAGAAGTGTTCAATATAGATCTAGACCGCGCAAATCTCATAGTTGCACATAATATTGAATTTGATTTGCCTGTATTAAATGCGGAATTCATTAGAAATAAAATAAAAACTTCTCTTTTAGATAAAGAAAAATATTGCACTATGAAATCTCCAGAAATTGTAGCATATTGTAGAATTCCCAGTTCAATGGGAACTGGATTTAAATGGCCTCGGCTCTCTGAATTGCATAGTAAGCTCTTCAATAAATCATTTGAAGACTGCCATAATGCTGCTGCTGATGTAGATGCATGTATAATTTGCTACTTTGCGTTAAAAGAGAACAAAATAATAAAAAATCTTGATCGTATTGTAATTTAAGATCGCCTCGTTTTTCGGGATTCGATATTAGCGGGCTCCAATATGGGGGCTTTTGGAGGGGTGAGCGAGAGGTAACGGGGGGAGATCCCGAACGTGCCGGCAGCGAGGCATTACACCAACCAGCACAACGGGCTTTTGCAACCGAGGAAGGGATGGGTCTTTCTCAATCCTTTCGGGCCCGGTAAGCCTGATGGGGATGGCTGATATTTTCAGGATATTTGAGTTCGAGCAGACCTTCTTTTACCATCCTGGAAATATAATGGATACTCACCGTATCACGCGAGCGGCTGAGCATCGTGGCGATTTCATCCACCGATACGAAATCATTCTCGCAAATAATAAGAATCGCTTGACGGATGAGATCCGGAGATGCCCGTTTTTTTCCTTTGATGAGGGAAAACACCTTTTGGCTGAGTGCATCATAACGAGTTCCAAATATCTTATGCAGTGAGGTATTTCCGTTATGTAGGGGGCTCTTGTCACTATGTAGGGAGTTCTCTCCATTATGTAGGGGGCTATCCTTCTTTTGTCCCGGAATTGCATCTAGCCTTGACTGAACCGTACCTTCAGTATCGACCAGTGCAACACCCGCGAATGTATACACCATTGCCCGCGTCGCTCCGGCAGACTGAAGAAATCTGCGAGTGACAAGGTCTTTTAATTCCATCGAAAGATCATGGGGATGGATATCTGACATTTCTTTAATTCGTGCATGGGTTACACTGCCTTCAATTGCAACTGTAGCAAGTGCGAGCTTCTGCTCTTTTGACAACTCATTGAATTCCGATCCGAACCGGCTTTCGAGACTCTTCATCACGGCATCGGGAAGAAGGCTCATCATTCGCATGACAAGGATCGTCTGTTCAGGGATGTATTTCTCTTTGAGTTCCGGAAGACGCCAGAGCTGTTCTTTCCAGTTCTGGAAGATTTTCGGAAGGCCGGAACCTGCCCGTTCTCCGTAGCCGATGAGATCAAACATTGTCTGGAGGTTCCTGTTGCGGCAATCACTGTTACCCCCATGAATTGCATCTTCAACCGGGACTCTCATCGTGCCTGGATTCCGGAACGAAAACATATCCGGTCGCTTGATGATGAGGATCGGGACGCTCCCGCTATAATCCGCGTGAACGAGCGTATTGGTCAATGCTTCACGCAGGGCTTCATGAACCGGGGTATCATCGATGCGCGAAGGCCCGGCCAGTTTGAACGGCACTTTGAGATCCCGGTACAGTTTCTGGATGGCAATCTGGAAGAAGTCGTAGAGATTGCCGGACCATGTGCCGTCCGTGGTGACCCGGTCTACCCACCGGGTCCCGTCATCGTCTTCAGCTCTGCGCTCCTGGTAATCAACAAGGTAATACGGAACTGCATCGAGGATGGATCTCAGTTTGCCGAACATCAGGAGTCCGGCAAGGGTCAGTCCTTCTTCTCCTGATGCCCGATCCCGCGTTAGTCCCCCGATCGAGCGAAGGAATTCATGGTCATCAAGGCTGTTCCACGGGTGCGTGGGTTTTGTGCTCCTGAATCTGTTCCGATAGGACCGAAGCGTAGTGTTGTCCAGATCGTTCTCCGAGAAATGCGAAAGTAATTTTGCATCCCGGGATTCTTCGACCTGCTCGGCGATCATCCGCTTGACGGTTGATTCGTCGCAAACATAATCCCCGGAGAAATTCCTGCGGAATGTCCCGGTTAAGGGATTTTTCCCCACATATACGGGTTTCTGCTCACGGCGGGCCGGTGGCACAATGATCCTGATGTATTGTTTTCCCTCGTGCGTGCCGACAGAAACATTGTCGTCTTTTAAGATGTTGATGCTGACTTTTTCGCGGTTGTTTAAGTTGCTCCACAGCTGGTCGATGACCCGGCCGGGTTCGGGGATCCCGATCAGGACGAATTCTCCTGGAGAGACTTCCTGAAATCCGAGAAGGGCAATGCCGCCCTGGGTGTTGGCAAATGCGCTGTATGTCGGAAAAAACGATTCAGGTAGTTGGCCTCTTCCGTCTTCTCCGGCTGCTTTTTTGATCTCGATGTAGGTGCTTTCGGCGAGATCTTCGATATCCAGCAGCTCGGCGATTTCCTCGATAGTCATCTGCGGTTGGGAAGGCATGGGAGAAGATCCTTTTTGTTCAAGTCAATCGTTGGGAGGGGAACGATATGGTTGTTTCTGTGGATGGGGAACTGGAGTGCGTAATTGGGGAGTCGTTATACAGCGGGTCCAGACTCAAACTGGTTGAAGGAGGCGTTTGTCGCGTTACGGCGGATGGGCGGAAGGCGGTGATTGCGGGAATATTGTGTACGTTGACTGAGTGAATTTTCTCTTTCACCCTCCACACCCGGGTATTTATCTTCACAGAAAGGAATGTTTGCATCAGGAATCTTACATGCATTTACTCATTGATACCAATATTTTCATTTATCGTGAAGATGATCGTGTAGTCTCTCAAAATGTTGGTGATCTCTTTGCACTCCTGCAGAAGATACCGGTGGATGTATTTATCCATCCGGCATCATTGACAGATATCCATCGCGATACTGATGAACGTAGAAGAAATATGATGCTCTCAAAAATCGGAATATACCGGCAATTACCGAGTCCACCCTCTGCGGTAGGAGATGCAGATTTTATCAGGAGTATTGGAAGGCCGCATTCGCCGCAAGAAAGTGTTGACAATGAAATCCTTTACTCAGTTTTCCACGGGGCAATTGATTTTCTCTTAACGGAGAATGTAGGGATTCATCGAAAAGCGTTTGCCATGGGCATTGATGATCGCGTTCTCCATATTGATGATGCAATCCAATTTTTTCGGCAGTTTATCCCTGAAAAAGAAAGAATCTCCTCTCCCCCGGGACTCAAAGAAGATTTTATGTGCAATCTTAAACTTAACGATCCAATTTTTGACTCCCTCAAACACGATTATCCGGAATTTGCCGAATGGTTCAGAAAAAAATCTCTTGAGCCCCGGAAATGTTACGTTAGTTATCGAGGGGATGGAAGCATCGGAGCCCTTCTTATCTACAAATTTGAGGATGATGTGATTGAGGTCTCCCCACCATTGCCGCAGAAGAAACGGATGAAGATCGCAACCCTTAAAGTTACGCATGTCGGGAATAAAATCGGTGAACTGCTCTTAAAAATCTCCATCGATCTCACTATACAGAGCGGTTGCGATGAGATATTTCTTACCCATTTTACCGAAGAGAACGATCGACTGGTTGAGCTCATAAGTGAATATGGCTTTGTAAAAGCCGGGGTCAATTCCCGGGGAGAAGAGATCTTCTTAAAGAAACTGGTGCCTGAATCCCGGGATATTATCGGGTTACCCCCAGCCGAGATCTTCAAAAAGTATTATCCTTCTTTCTATGATGGACCAGCCGTAAGGAAATGGATCATTCCGATATATCCGGAGTTCCACACCCGGCTTTTTACCGATTATGGTTATCGGCAGACGATGCTGTTGGAACATGACAATGAATTCATCGTGGAAGGGAATGCCATTAAGAAAGCCTATCTCAGTCATTCCCGGATTAAGCAGCTCAGGTCTGGCGATATTCTTCTCTTTTACCGGTCTAAAGATGACCAGTCCCTTACCTCACTTGGGGTTATTGAAGAAGTCAGAGTTGGCATGACAGAGACCGATGAGATCATCCGGTTTGTCGGCAAGCGGACGGTTTATTCCCGGGACGAGATAGAAACAAGTGAAAAACCCCTCACGGTCATACTCTTCCGGCACCATTTCCATTTGAAAAATCCGTTGAAACTGACAACGTTGCTTGCAACCGGGATTTTTAACGGCCCCCCGCAATCCATAATGCAGATAAGCGATGAGAAATATAACATGATTAAGGGCCTCGGAGGCATCGATGGACGTTTTACTGTCAATTAAACCAAAATATGTAAAGTCCATTATTGAGGGGGATAAGCGGTACGAGTTCCGGAAGACTATCTTCAAAAACCGCGAGATCAACCGGATCTACATCTATTCTTCTTCGCCCGTAAAAAAAATCGTGGGGATGTTTGAGATTGGGGGAATCCTGGAAGATCACCCGAATGAGCTTTGGGATACGGTAAAAGAATTTGCCGGCATTGATACCCGGGATTTCTTTGCATACTTTGAGGGAAAGTCACGGGCATTTGCCATCGAGATTCAAAACTTACAGGAATTTAACAATCCGATCGATCCGTATGAAACGATGCCGGGGTTTGTGCCGCCGCAGTCGTATTGTTATATGGATGGGTTGCCTGTAGCGGAGTAATTCAAAAAGACCAAATAATCGATTTACGTTATTCTATCTATGAAGGATTATCAAGCGAGAGGATATATTTTTGAATCGATCATATGGGATACTTTACTGAATAATGGATATACAAACCCTGACCCAGAAAAAACCCTTCGTGGCCGAGGAGCATTCCATCAAATAGATGCTTATGGCCATTTAACATATCCTATCCCTTTTGTTTATCCCATACGATTGTTATCAGAAGCAAAATGCTACAAAAAAGGGAAGAAAGTTGATCTTCCTATAGTCAGAAATTTTGTTGGAGTAATCAAGGATATATCGGAATATTATATTGTCAATGATGATGGGACTCACAATAATGAGCGTTATACCGATGTTGGGTGTATTTTTAGTAGTAGTGCATTTACGGAAGATGCGCAAAATTACGCATGGGCTCATAATATCAAATTGGTTCCATTTACAACAACTGAATTTCAAGTAATTATCGAAGCGATACACGATTATGTTGAATCAATAAAAAATACAATGGGTAATCTTGAAATTCAACAAATTAAAAATAATTTTAAACAAAGTCATCAATATGCGTCCATTAAAGATCATCTTCCAACATTCACTTTTGGGATATTTGATGAATATTACCCGGTTGTCCTAATAAGTCAAAAAATATGGTTGACCAATGATGCTATCCCACGGGATAGTGACGTGATTCATGGATTGAAAATATCGAGGAAAGATTTTCAAGATATCGATTTGGGTGTTAGATTTAATCTGAATATTTTAAATACGGACGTATATTTCACACTCCCTCATTATATTGCATACAAAGTTATCACAAAGATCGAAGACCGCTTAAAAAATAAGAATGTGTTTGAACTTAATGTTCCAGTCTTGTATAAATCCGATTTACAAATAACCGACCCTTCCGATGCGGTAAGACGAATCATACGGATTAAAATCGATATAGAAGAGCCGAATCTCTTGTCGACTCAAAAAGCGAAGATAAAATTACAGTTAAAGAAAGAGGATATGTCACAAAAACCTGCGCCACAAAATGAAAAATCTAAAAATGATGTTCCCTTTCCTTGATTTTTTTTTAATTTGGGGTGTCACAATCTCCCGCAGAACGCCTTCCCCAACACCGCCTACGTCAACCGTTCACATCGCCGGCTCGCCACCACCTCTCGATCACAGCTGCACGCTGGATTGGGGCGGATGATCTCTGGATGTTTCGGAAGTGGCAAGGGATTTTTTTCGTTATGAAGGGTTCACTTGATTTTTTTTAGCCAAAATCTGCTCAAAGTTTTTCAGCGAAAGTCCGGTTGAAATTTTTCATGCACAGTCCGGGCTGGAAATATCCGTCCGAGGAATCTCCGGCAAGGTTCCCCCCGTCCCCGCTGAAACTCGGGGACTGGCCGGGTCTCGTGGAGGGGCTGGTGCTGGCCCGGATTCTGGACCCGGTGACAGCTCAGCAGGTTGTCGGGATTATCACGTCGGCATTACCTTGAATGATGTATCGTATGCAAAAAATTAAAAAAAATTACGCAACAGTCTCAGATTTTGAGGAAACTATTCCAGATGAATGTTGGATGGTTGGTAATCTCTCCTTTTCTGGCCATAATTCAAATGCTTCAGTAAAATTGCGAGCATTCAAAAATTTATCAACCAAACCGCGATATGGTGGGAATGCCCCGCCAAAACCAATCACTCTCCTCGCATCTGCAACAGATTCCAATTGAGATTGTGTCCAATTAGGAGAAATATAATCATTCTTTTTCAATGACATAATTGGTTCAAATCGCATCGGATAAGAAACACATCCCAATTCAGCAATTTCTTTGATGATTTCGAAGAAGGATTCCGGAGTATCTCCAGATTTTCTTTTTAGATCAAAAAAATTGTACAATACATAAAAGAAAATATCTTTTCGTCTTTTTCCTTGCTGTTCAATCAAATTGATGGCGTTTTCAATGTTTTTTCTTTGACCTTTGGTATCGTAGGCCATTCGAATTGTAGATAATTTCAATTCGCATAGTAAGGATGCTTTTTCTTCATCGATTAATCTAGCATCGAGACCCTGATTAAAATCAACCCTTAAACCAGTCTCTTTTAGATTTTTTAACGTCTTTTTCCATTCGGGAGAAGCAAAGAAGTTGTTATCCCATAAAATAATCTGTTTATGACCCTCAAAAATATAATCTTGAACATTAGGGGCGACTGATTTAATTTTCCCCTCTAATTGCGGAACAATGCAAAATGGACATTTGCGAATGCAGCCCCGAGATGTGAATAAAATTGAGCTATTCCAATCCTTCCATTTTTCAACGGACTTTAAAATATCATATGACGGCAAATAATTCTCAGCTTTTTCGAAGAGGCCGGAGTGGACCTCAATATACGGATACATTTTTTTAATTCGGTCCGGCATGATGGATGCGTAAATACCTCCGACTTGTATTTTTGCATCTGGAAAATTTTTATGATAATGTTCAATGGATTTATGGACCGGTTGCCATGCGTATGTAAAGAGGGAAGTAATTTCTATTTTGTCTGGCTTAAATGAATCATCATTGAGGAGGCCCCGGACCAATTTAATTTCATTTCCTCGGGATCTATAGAAAGAAGCTAATTTCATTAAGCCGAGGGGAGGATATTTTGAATAATATTCTGGCTCAGCGAGAAGAATCTTCATGCTGGTTATTATTTATTTAATTTTGTAAAAATGTTTCCAATTGATTTTCAATTTCGGATCCGAAAAAAGGGATCTTGGGGATCCTTATGGTTTACAGAGTTCAGATTTTTTTATTAAGCGATTTATTAGATCTATCGTTGCATAAATCTCTAAAATCATTTGATATTTTTCATCATCTGTAGCCTTCTCAAACCACGCTAGTGCTGGATGACCTTGTTTATGCTTTTTTGAATTGACCAATAAATCATGCACAGCGTATATCATTACACCAAAACTCATATTTCTTAATTTAGCATGGTTCAATTCTTTTGGTATCGTTGATTTATCATTCAATTGTGGATCCACGGTCAATATTGGAGGTGATTTTGTGGACGGATTGATCGCAGACCACCCGTATGCTTCCATACACAATTCTTTCATTTCATTCGAAGTCAAACCAGTTTTTTGTTGAAGTAAGTCAATTATGGGTCTTGTTATGCTGATGTCAAAATCCAATTTTCCGTGAGATGAAAATTTTTTCTCATAGTTTTGCAATTCAGGCAAAAATCCCTTTTTTAATAAATTAAATCGTTCCTTTGGAGTTGGTATTTCCTCTTTTGATATCTTTTCCTTTTTTTTCGTAGTTTTAATTTCTGTACTTATTTTTTCGAGAGATTGTCTCTCAGATTTTGATTGTGCATCAATCTGTTTTTTCATTGGTGATAGGGAGGGATCCTCTGGAAAATTATGTGAGGCATTTTGAAGTCTTGATTGGGCCTTCTTGATTTCTTTCTCAGCAGCATCTATTTGTCCAGATGCGGCTAATTTTTCTGCTTTATCAACAAATGTCGTCACTAGGTTTTCTGATTGATATCGGTTTTGTGCACCCAATTGGTCAATATATTTTCCAACTTCATTTAAAAAATCCTCTAAATTATCAGCAGATTCAAAATTGTTTCTAGGAGAATTTTCACGGATGTTTTTTGACACTATGTGAATCTCTCCAACTTGCCATTTATTGTAAAATGCTTTTCTTTGTTTAAGCACTAAAGCAGAATCTCCAATAGTGAAACCTTTCTTTTTGAAGATGATACCCCCGATTTCATCTGAAATTTCTTTGTTATTTTTGGTTGTCACGAACCAGGCAATTGCAATTTCTTCACCATTAACAATGAATTTCTTCGGGACAAAATCATCAAATGCTGATATAATTTTTCTGGGGGGTCGGAATATTTTTTCATTTTGGAAAAAAATTTCCGTTTGCGGCAATTTGACATGATTTTTTGTTAAAAACTCATCGATTTTCTTCCCATTTGAAAAAATTTCGTTAAATGGTGCAGGAACCGTATCTTCTAAATATTTTTTTATATCATTTTTATCGAAAACCGTCCTGAGTTGAGGGAATATTTTCTCTAATCGAATTTGAGTATATTGATCGTCGGCTAAAGATTCACCATTACCCAATTCTTCGGATTCGATATCACTTGATATTGAGGATAGTACATCGAGTATATCCTTGTTCATTTCAATTTCTTCTCGAAGTTTATTGCAATCGATTTCAACAATATATTTTCCGTGGTGTTTGGCTTTGGTAATAATTACCATTTTTTTACAAACAGATACACCACTCCAAATTCCAATCCCCCTCCAACCAACATCATCCTCTGTTTTTGTAGACCAGCCAAGGCGTAATGCCAACCTTAGATCGTCTTTTGTCATCCCCTTCGCATCATCATTTATTACAAGATTTTCAGTCCCATTTTCAAAGAAAATGTCAATTTTTTTCGCTTTTGAATCGATACTATTCTGAACATATTCTCTGATACAGTTAAGATTTCCATCGTAGAGCCCTCTTGTAATTGATTCAAGTAATCTGGATCCAATATCCCCGGCTTCAAATTTCAAAAGTCCACTTCCTTGTACAATGAGCTCGTCACAACAACGATAAATCTATTGATCTGCTAAAAAATGTGCCTTATCCATTCAAAATGTGAAATTCGTTTTACTTAGAAATCAGTGTCCCTTCGGGGACAGTAGGGGTAGACGGGGGGGAGTGTTCTTCGCCCGGAACTGTTTTGTTAAGGATCGTCTAGGGTTTGAGCCATTTTCACAAGAGAAACGTAATTTTATTGTTTTTTCAATCCTTATTTTAATTCCGGAAAGCCTTTTGGAAATTCAATTTTTTGTAAACAGGTTGGGCAAATAATCGTCTCACTCTCTTTCACATCCAAATGTAAATTATACACATTTCCACAATATGGACATTCCATTAAATAACGTTTGGTCCCGCTTATTAGCGGAAAAGGCTGTCTTGGATAGTCCACATAAAATTTTAGTTTGTCGACAAAATAGCGATAAATTTCAGCATTTTTTAAATTATTAACGAAATAATTATTCAGATAAGGGACGGGGAAGTTGATATCCAAATTATCACAAACAACCCAAACATCAATTCCCAATTGATGAGCCAATCCGATTTCATATGCAATCCAATTTTGAGTATAATGCCAGCTATTGTCGTGTTTGTTTTGAGAGTCAACTAATTTTCTACCGCCAACTAATATGAGTGCGCAGGATTTTTGCATCTCCTTTTTGATACTTTTCCATTCAGGTCGTTCTAAATCATTAAATTCAGCTCTGTAAGGAAAGAGGCCTGCATCTGTGCAAGCACGAGAAACGATATTTCCAAATTCGATATCTTGACGTGTGTGTGAAAGAAAAATTTGTTCCGGTTCCATGATTAAAATCCTCAACACTCACGAATATACCTAACTCAATAAACCATCTACGCTCACGAGGAATGAGTCTGCATTAAATCATAAGTGTGTTATAATTCCATATCAGAACCTTTTTCGACAACACGAAAGAAATAACAATCAACGAGCACCTCCCATGAAACTCACCGATAACGAAATCCGGGACATCAACCGGTACCTAGAATCCGGCAAACCCCTCCCGGACCCCTACCGCTTCCTACTCTTCGGCGACAAGCGCGAAGTCGAACTCGTCTGGAACGGCAAAACGAACGAAGTCTGCACCGCCGTCCTCCCCTTCCAGATCATCGAGCAGGTGGACGAACCCCGGAAAGAATCCGACCAGAAATTGCAGCGGACATTCGGTGATTTCGATGCGAGAGGACGGCAGAGCAAAGGCTGGACCAACAAACTGATCTGGGGCGACAACAAGCTGATCCTCTCCAGCCTGAAGAATGGCCCGCTCCGGGAAGAGATCGAGAAGCAGGGCGGCATCAAACTTATTTATATCGACCCGCCGTTCGATGTGGGTGCGGACTTCTCGATGAATATTGAGATTGGGGACGAGACGCTCACGAAGCAGCCGGGGATTCTGGAAGAGATTGCGTACCGGGATACCTGGGGCAGAGGTGCAGACAGCTTCATCACGATGATCTACGAGCGGCTGGTGCTGATGCGGGATCTACTTTCGGAGGATGGAAGTATCTTTATTCACATTGGACCGAAGCTTGCACCTCATACCCGGTTTATTTGTGACGAACTTTTTGGAAATTCTAATTTTCTCGGTGAGGTAATTTGGGTAAGAACTGATCCACATAATGATGCTGTAAAAAAATTAGGTGTTGTATCAGATAGAATTCTTTGGTTTAGTAAGGGCCAAAAATATTTTTACAACTCAGATATCGAACGTACAGAGCTATCAGATTCCGCTGAGGGAGAATATTCTCTGTTAGAATTACCTGACGGGCAAATTGTGAAATATAGTGGTAATGAAACAAAGGCCGGAAGACGGTTTAAACTTGAAAATGCAACTTGGAAAGGTTCTCGAAATAGATTTGTTTGGCGAGGTGCTTCCCCCTCAAATAAACGTGAGTGGATTTATGATTTCAATGGAATGGAAGCAGCGTTAGCTAGGGGGGAGCTTTACCTTCGTAATCCAGAAGTAGGCTCCTCACGTTGTGTGAAACAATATTTGGATAAAATGAAGGGAATTCCCCTTCAAGATATATGGGATGAAGTCGGCCGTATGAAAGGGGGATCCGGATACCCCACACAAAAACCAGAGCGGCTCATCGAACGCATCGTGAATATAGCATCAAAAGAAAACGATCTCGTAGCCGATTTCTTCTGCGGTTCCGGTACCACGCTCGCAGTTTCAGAAAAACTAGGCCGGAAATGGATCGGCTCTGATCTCGGCAAGTTCGCTATCCACACTACAAGAAAACGGATGATCGGTGTCCAAAGGGAAATGAAGAATGTGGGCAAAGACTTCAGAGCCTTCGAGATCCTTAACCTCGGCAAGTACGAGCGCCAGCACTACATCGGCGTCAACGAAAGTCTCCGTGATGAAGAAAAACGCAAACAACTCGAAAAGAAGGAGAAGGCGTTCGTTGATCTCATCCTCCGGGCGTACCGGGCGGAACCTGTGGAGAATTTCACCACGTTCCACGGCAAGAAACTCAACCGGCTCGTCGCTGTTGGCCCGGTCAACCTCCCTGTCACCCGGCTCTTTGTTGAGGAAGTCATTAGCGAATGCCGGCAGAAATACATCACCAAAGTCGATATCCTAGGCTTCGAGTTCGAGATGGGGCTCTTCCCCGCTGTGCAGGAAGAGGCAAAGACAAAAGGTATCGATCTCGCCATCAAGTACATCCCCCGCGAAGTCTTCGACAAACGTGCAGTCGAGAAGAATCAAGTAGTCTTCCATGATGTCTCGTACATCGAAGTCACCCCGCACTACAAGAAGAACTCCGTTGCCATCGAACTTTCTGATTTCTCCGTTCATTACAATCAGGACACCGTTGCGAACGCAGCCGCTTCGCTCAAGGATGGCGCCACCAAAATCGTGGTCGAGAACGGCCAGATCATCAAGGTGATCAAAGAGAAGAGTGGCGTTGTCCGGCATGTCCAGCTCACCCAGTCATGGACCGACTGGATCGATTACTGGTCTGTTGACTTCGACTTCGAGAGCAAACAGGAGATCATCCGGATTAAGAACGCGGAGGGAGAGTATGAAGAGCACTGGACGGGTGATTACATCTTCGAGAATGAGTGGCAGTCGTTCCGGACCAAAAAAGATCGGAGCCTCGAACTCATCAGCATCTTTAAGGAATGCCTGCCCGGGCGCAGGAAGATCTCGATCAAAGTTGTCGATATCTTCGGCAACGATACTATGAAGATCCTCGAAGTGAATATTGGGAGTAAATGATGGCGAAGATCAACGTCCTCAATAAGGAAGTCACCGTTCTCGTCCAGAATGATGAGGATTACATCTGCATCACCGACATTGCACGCTACAAGGATGCCGACAGGACAGACTACCTGATCCAGAACTGGCTCCGGAACCGCAACACCATCGAGTTCCTCGGTATCTGGGAGCAGCTCAACAACCCGGATTTTAATCCCATCGAATTCGATGGGATTAGAAAACAGGCAGGACTCAACAGTTTCATTCTCACGGCGAAACAATGGATCGGAAAGACCC
>Ga0194039_1000982_pt1 | contig 15888 bp, 12 predicted proteins | sample JunL228m_MetaG_FD_148679 | JGI IMG/M metagenome (GOLD analysis project Ga0194039, IMG submission 148679) | Anoxic zone freshwater microbial communities from boreal shield lake in IISD Experimental Lakes Area, Ontario, Canada - Jun2016-L227-8m | ecosystem: Environmental > Aquatic > Freshwater >... | reverse complement strand
GTGCTATGTTCTCAAAAAGTCTCCCCCAATCAATTTTTCCGGTTATCGCATAATAGAAGCCGTGGTCGCTGCAGTACGCCTTTCGCGGATACTGCGCCCTGTCCCTGATGCTGAACGAAAAAATAGATAAGAATGTAAAGAGACTCCCTGCCTCTGAATACTGTTCCAGCCGGAGGAGCCGCTCCTTTCCCACCCGGAACCCGAGTGACTTGAAGAAGTTGAGGCACTTCGATGCAGAGAAGTACGGGCTCTGGAGCGCATATTTCCCGAACAATTCTGCTGTACCGGGATCTTCATGGGCAGCTTCTGCAATGTCAAGACCGACAATGTCCCGGAAATAAGAGTTAAGAATTCGCACACGGTCTGTCTTGTCTTCGGTAAGGGCTACTTCAGGAAACCCGCCATACGTTGCGTATTCCAAAAACATTCTTTCTACTTCACCTCTGCTGGCTGTCGTTTTTTTTAGTTTCACACCCCGAAATGCAAGGTACTCCCGGAAAGAAAGGGGCAACATCTCAAAGGGGATCATTCTGCCCCGTAGCGGTTTATTGGGTACAAGCAGGCTTTTTTGGGACGAACTAACGATCAGGTGCAATTGATCTTTGAGAAGTTCGTGGGAACGGGCGAGCCATCCCTGCCAGTCATACGCACTGGTTATCTCATCAAGGATGAGGTACCCGGTATCCCCAAACCATTTGATGACTTCATCAAGAGCTTCCCGGTTATCTTTAATTCTGCTGTCTTCAAGGTTCACGTACCCGACCATGTGGCCTTCCCGTTTCAGTCTCTGGTACAAAAGCATCAGGAAACTGGACTTGCCAGAGCGTCGGACCCCGGTGATGGCAACAATTTTTGATGCGGATGTGCGGATTATCAGATCGCCATCAAAGTCTCGTGGGTACAGAACTTTTCGTGCTGCGTACTCATTCCATTCTAGAAAGACATCCGCGATCTCCATGTAATATTGTTCTCTGCCAGAACAATTTATACTTTATCCTGTTCCAAAGTAATACAATATATGCCTAGTTTGTTGCCCTGTGCTGTACTGCCAGAGGATGCTCCCGCCGCCCCCGCAACGCATTTTTTGTAATATTCTCATTTTTTGATATGACCGGGTAGCCCCCTGTTTTTTGTCAAAGATGGCTGTTTAAGGTATTTCGACAGGAAAGGATCGAGATCCCAGGCACCGGTTCAGGCTTGTAGTCCGTCAATCGCATGCTGATCGTTTGCGGAGACGAATGGTGATGGTATCGCAACAGAGGGGAAAGAGCAGATTTTCGAGCGGCGGGTACAAGCTAAATACCGACCTTGGATCTGCCTGATCAAGGGAAATTCTGGATATCCCCGGCATCACGATCCGCCAGACAGGGGAGCTGGGCAAGGGGCACGGTTCGAAATAATGGTGCCGAAGGGGGCTTGGCGACATCGCGATGTGCAGTAAAATCGAATCGCGAAAAAACCAATAGGTTTTTTTTATAGCGGGAACGTTCGGTTCCATCCGGACACAAAGGTTGCACCCTGCACCCTTCATATGATTCCCGCCACTCCCTGGTTATTCAGTTTTTTGGTCCTCTATGACGAATTCTTTTACGAGTTTCCTGAATGAATCCATCGTACTTACATCATCCTGAAGAATGTGGTACACCTGTTTTACATCAAGTGCGGTATACTCATGGACGAGAACATTTCTGAAACTGGCAAGTCTCGACATCTCCCTTGCGAGATTTTCTGGTATGATCTGGAATTTTCCCAGCACATGAAATGTTTCACGATATGTATCAGGCCGCCTGGGGGTTTTTTTGACTGCCATGCTGGTTGCGAGGTCGATTGAAGCCTGGATGGCGAGAAGCATCGCATGGCAAACCATATACTGTGTATCTTTCTCCTGTGCAAATCTTTCAAATGTGACCTCCTGCAAATAGCGTTGCCATGCTGAAAGCGCCTCGTCCAGTGTCTGTAATTGTGCCAGAATCCGCATATTAAACCTGTGCAAGATATTCCCGGTCGAATAGATCGTACATGGATTTTATGTCCATGTATTCAACCAGCACCTGTGTTTCAAAGTCAATACGGTCATCCTCGATCCGTACATACAGTGGCAGACCGGTACTGATTACCACATATTTGAACCAGATCGGCTGCTCATTGAGGACCCGGATGTCACACTCATGGCTAAATCCAAGCACTTCTTCAATGATATCTCCGGTTTTTGCCGCAAATTCCAGTACATGTCCTTCTCCGGTCCCATCATCGATGAGGAGTGCAATATCGATATCTTCGAAATCATCACGGTGGAGAAATGATCCATACAGGTATGCAACCCGTAATGAGGGCAATGAAGAGATGACATCGCGTATCTTCTCTACAATTATGTCTTTCTCCATCTTCCCTCCATTGAGAAGAGGTATAGGCGGTAGGAGATGAAAAAGGTATTTTGCAGTGGATATGAAATCCATGGAACAGAAAAATGGTGTGGCCCCCGATTACTTGCGTCAACAGGCCATGATGAAGAACTCCCTTCCGCCGGACATAAATGTTCGCCTATCTGCTGATTACCCGGGCCTGTTTAAACCTGATGGAAAACGTGGTGCGGTACGGCGGGAAGATCACGACCATCCGGTTCTCTGTTGAAGATTGCGAAGACGAGCATGTTATTGTGTGCGAGGACGATGGCGTTGGTGTCCCGGCGATTGAGAAGAAAAAGATCTTCGAACGGGGTTTTGGACAGAATACGGGCCTTGGCTTAGCCATTTCCCGGGAAATCCTCGATATCACCGGCATTACCATCAAAGAGACGGGTGAGCCCAGGCAAGGGGCACGGTTTGAGATGGTGATGCCGAAGGGGATGTTTCAGATGACTGGGAATGGTTCATAGTGGCTGCGGGAAAGAAAGATGCGGAAGAGTGGCAGATAGACACCCCGATGAGTAATTCGTTACGAACAACCATCCCGGCATATCTCGTGAACCAGTTCGATCTCAAGAAGGGAGACAAAATAGTTGGATTATTGAAAACAGATCCGTCGTTATCCAGGTGGGCAAGCAGGAAAATAAAACCCTGCGATCATAATCACCGACCGGGAAAAAGTGATTGTCATCCTTGCAGAGCCGGTGGAAGAGTAAATCCCTCTATTTTACACCTGATTTATCGAAACGATACTTACAGGAGGGTATCCATACCCCACCCCAACCCCTGAAATCCATTCTCGTTCGTTTAAATCGCCCGCATTTGGTCCCGTTTGAGTTTGATGCTGGATAAAGCTAAATTGGGCGATTTCACCCTAATCCGCCCAATATCTGGCCTTTATGGGGGTTGCAGTCTTTTCCAAAGTCCCATAAAAAGATCTCGTTAAACGCAGAATTCCCCCATTCCTACATTGCCCCTGGTCACTTTAATGCCCCACCATGAGATACGATCAACACGGCCCTGACCATCACGGTCCTCAAACCAACCGCCACCTTCGCGGACGACATCAACCAGACATCCCTCTTTCTGAAGATGGCCTTCGGAAGTGTTTCATTCCTTTTCATGGGTGATGCCAATGCCGATGCCGCCCGGGGCAATTATGACTAGTGCAAATCGTTAGGCAAGGGTGACATTCATCTGTTGGACGGAGATAAAAATCGAAGAGCATGCGAGGGATAATACTTGACATCATTATCATCCAAAATAAACAATGGAAATGGTTGTTCCCAACTTGAAACGGGAATTGGTTTTACCACCCGGGTGCGTGGCCCAGAATAATCTTCTTTAAGTCATCCCTTGAATGACCCATTCTACTCCAGCTATTTTTATTCAGGTGGCCGATTTCTGGAGTAATCCTCGACCTTTTTCCGCGAGTGTCAGGAATACTTCTCTGTTTGAATAACTTTCAATAAGATATTTCCTTAAAATCAATTGACTGATCCTTGAACGGACGTCACATTCCCCATATTCCGGCAGAAATCTATTAATAACATTACCAATTTTGCAGTTTGGTTCATCTGACACTACCTGCAAGACCTTGATATACATGGTATCGGGAACGAATTTATCCTCACTGAATAATTCCTTCATAGATCTCCACTTATATAATTATTAATCCCAAAATTTCGGTTCTGAATTATCAAACCAGGTGAAATTTTCATTATTTACGGAAATAATGGGAGAATTCAGTTACCCAACTAATCACGATCTATTCACGGAGAAAATCCGTGCCTTGCAATATTAATGAGTCAATATCTCTTTATTTTCAATCCTGTACGAGCAGCCATGGAACCGGGATTTTTCACGGAACACCTTAAAAGGTAAATAAGGCATATTTTTCGCCCGTTCAAGAAATTTTGCAACAATCAATCCGTCGAACTGAAGATTACATATCCGGATGATTGTTCCGACTTCCCCGGTCAATTTATTTCTTTTTTGGAGAGAAGAAATGAGCGATTCGCGGATTTCCCATTGTATCTGTCGGATTTCACTCTTTTCCATACGAAGTATATGGGTTTATAGTAGTCATAGTTATGCAATGGAACAAAAGCTGTTTCTACTGGATAAGTATCAGTATTCGGGACCGGATAAGAATTGAAAAAGATAGAACACAGAGTGGTGTTAGCACCACACTACACTACAGTACACTACACCTCATCCTTGTAGAATATGCCTTTTTGCAATAAACTTCCGTGCCACAATCTCTTATACCTGCGAAATTATTTGACAATTAGCAACACAACCAAAAAAGGGCCCCAGCCTCTACCCCACCACATCAAATGTCTTCGCGAACGACGTCCACCGTACCTCCTTACCAATGTTGAACCGACCGTTGGCCATGAGGTCCTTACCGATCGAGTTCACACACCCGAGCTCAGTAGTCGTACCAATTCCTGCCAGACTCCTTGATCCAAAGCTGAAGGACCCGGTATCCGACCCTGACCCAAGAGCCGTAAACTCAAACGCATCCGGCATCTCCAGGTCAGCCTGATCAATAGAACCAACCGAGCGATACGATAAATCATCAGCCGCCACGAAATAACGGAAAGGCAAAAAAAAGAGTTCCCTAAAAAGTTGGCAGAATGTTTCAGGAAACCCTGAATTTTCCCACCCCACTCTGTCCATCCTGGTTGATTACGGTCAGATTATACATCCCTTTCGGGTCTTGGGGGGAGATAGTGAGTGAACCAGAAATCCAATTAGGGGGGCTGACTTTTAGACCTGACATTGGAATTATTAGATCGTTTCGGGAGATGAATACCGATGCACCAGGTGAAAAATCATCGCCGAAGATAGTTATCGGGATGGTTGTACCGTTTTTGGCATTATCAGGTGAGATTTTTATAATGTGCAGTGGGCTCCACCGCAGGGTAAATCCTCGGGGCCAGGTACAATAACGGCCATCCGGATTGGTTATCCTTAGATCATAGAGTCCAGCCTTGTTCGAATTTTTGAGAGTAGTTTTGATATCGTTGCCCTGCACAACCGGGGGTGTTAAAAGTTGGAGTTGCTGGCTGCCGTTGGTGAAGGATACTGTTGCACCTCGTTGGAAACCCGTCCCGGACATTGTAATGGACATTGTATCTTCTGTCATTCCCTCCGAAGGGGCAATGCGATCAATTTTCAGCGTATAAGGAGCAGTCACCGCTGTCTGGTTCATCCAGGTTGTGTTCGTGTTACCATCAGTCCCAACCGTTTGCGTGCTGATCGTATAGGATACCGATGGTTTCAAACCGGATATCGTGTAAGACTGGACTCCCCGAGGAACGTTGGCTTTCGAAATCCCGTTCACGAAGACCCTGACCGATGCAAACCTGTCAGAATCAGGGTCGTTCCAGATCCATGTAACCGAATTTTCGAGATAGGTGGTATTATGGAGGTTGGTGATACCAGGCGCCAGTATGGAATTTTCATGTTCAACCATTGCAGCCGCTGCAAAGAGATCAACGGCAGCTGCCTGGTCAGAGGAGTACAAACCACACCTGCATGGAGGGCCTTCCCAGTAATACCCGAATGAATCCGTTGTTTTCCAAAATTCATTATCTGGGCATTCCTTCATGGTGCGGGTACGGTCATTGTTCCAGGCACTGTCAGAGGTGGTCAGGAGCAACTCGCGGATTTGAGCTCCTGCTTCCGGATTGTATGCTGCCATATTCTTATAGGAGTACGCCAGGTCACGCACTAAAATTCCCTTGAAACTGTGCATATCAAAGTCCGGACAACTTGTATTACGCTTTGCCTCCCGGATGATGTGGTCAGCGTTGAGTGTTTTATAATACCCGTTCCAATGGGAGAGAGCCAGCTCATTGGGCCATGTTTCGCCGGATAACTCTGCGTAATCCGTCATTGCCACCATGTACATGCCCTGGTTATACGACCAGAGATCATTAGATTTCACGCCGTCTCTACGGATGCCATCGTATACAGGGCTTTGGGTATCCGTCAGATTATCAAACGGTTTGTACTGCCGTATCCAGTTTGCTTCCTTGTCTGCCCATGCGCGGTAATATCCTTTATCCATTTCACTTGTAGAATACTTCGACATTTTCGTGGCAGTTTCGAGGAACAGGTCATTTGTAATGGCACTTTTGTAATTCCTGATAAGAAATTCGTACCATACCCCGCCTCCACAGGTACCATCCCATGGGGGATTCAGACTACAACAGTATCCATCACAACGCCCATCCCATTTAATGCTACATCGCTCTGGGGCATTCATCACGAGATTCCGGAAAATATCATCGGCCATGGAGAGATATTCCCTGTCCCCTGTCACCTCGTAGTACCGGATCCAGAGCACTGCCCACCATAACCGGTCATCATAGTCACTGGATGCAGTGTCAATCTGGACACGTACCAATCGCCAGTAGTCTTTCTGGGCGTTCACTGTTTTTGTTATGCGGGGGACATTCGACCCGTATGAACCCGAATTTTCAACATACTGGTAGTTGAGGAGGGATTCGATCATGTTCGCCCGGACCCACATGTAAACATTCTTGTCCCCCCAATTTTCTCCCCACCGGTCGTTCAGGACAGTGGCCGCATCCCGGGCCCTTTGAAATTGTATCCCCTCGCTGCTGGCAGTTAGTCCTGAAACAGAATTCTCATCTGTTACCGTGGAACCTGCTCCGGCAGCCGGTATTATGCACAAAAAAAGGAGAAATAAAATAATAACTGGTATCACCGATCTACGTAGTCCCTTGTTTACGGGAGGATATCCTGGGGTGGTGGTCATAGCCAACTATTCCATTTTATAACATATAATAGGGTTCTTGCAACAAACCATAATTTTTTTTTTCTTAAGAGTTGCCGGTCCTCCGCTCTGTAATTTTCCGAATGTGAACGGTCTAGAGGCGATACGAGATTCCCTTGCGGGTTGTCAAGGTACGCCGCATCACCGTCACTTGTTTCAGGTATGGCTACCGTTATCCAAAACCAGGACCGGGCCTAATAATTACCAATCCAAACGAATCCTGCATCTCTAAATCCGCCTGATCGACAGACCCAACCGTGCGATACGCCAGGTCATCAGCCATAAACCGCGATCTCGTAATCACCGTCTCACCGTACGGCGTCGCCGCAAAGTTCGCCCCCTCTGTATCAAGCCAGTCAACCCCACATGTCACACCAGCAACCGCTGCCCCGGCTGATTTCAGCATCATGCTCTCTTCGTAGATGCCGGGCCCGGACGTCTGCACTTGGATAACCGTGCCGAAATGCACGATATCTGAATTGTTCAGCACCTGCGAGGTCTCGTACTGCGAAGGACCGGTGAGAATGTACCCGTCCTGGTAAACGCAACTCAGTACTTCCTGCCCGATATTGAGCTGTGGGACCTTTGCAAGGTCGCCGTTTGATACAACCCACGTCATATCAGGCAAACGTCTAGTCTCTCCGAAAATTAACCGGGCCATGATGAAAATTTTCCATTTAATACCGTTCGCGCCCCCCGGCATTAGTTAAATCAGAAATACACGAGTATTTCCTGATTCACTTATTCAACGTACCTATGAGAGTTTTCCGCCTATCCATTGATCAGAACATCAGTTTATATGCATTCAAAGAGTAGGGAAATGCATCATGAATGGTGATCCGTGGTATTCACAACTGCATAACTCAGACCTGCATTGTACAGGTTATCTTGTTGTTGCCTTGCTGCTCATTTGTTGCCTGGTGTCGGTCGTCGCTGCAGAACAGGTTTCTGAAAATATCAAAGCTGCCGTTGCTCCTCCTCATATTTATCCGTACACGGGCTTTCGGTGCCTGGACAAGGCCCCCTGCTTTGGGGGGAGACTAAGTTTTTCATATGACGGATTTGCCAAGAGACCTGATGAGAAGAATCCGAGACGGATTACCGGGTTGACCATTAACTGGGGTGATGGCACAGAGAGTACCGTCAACTCAGTACCCTCTAGTCACACAATCACCCATATTTTTAAAACCCCCCATAAGTTCATGATCACTGTCACGGCTCACGATGAGGCATATGATTATGGATGGACTCGTGATACATACGTGCAACAATATAACCTGGACCTCTCCCTAATGAAAGGGGACATCATGGTCCATGCGATTGATGCCAATTCCCCTTACAAAGGGCCGTTTACCTCTTTGGTGCCTGGACACTGGACCCATGCCGCGATGTATATCGGGAATGACCAGACAATAGAATCAGGAGGAGGAGAGGGTGTAATAAGCAAATCTGTCTTGGAATGGGTTTATCCTCATGATGAATGCGACGCGATTTTCCGGGTCCCGGGACTGACAGATACCCAGCGGGAGAATATTGTCAACTGGGCGATAAAGAAGAAAGACACGGGGTACGATTATCAGTCCCTTACGGGTCTGTTTTCCGGGAAACAGCAGGACAACGATGACTACCCCTGCGGGAAATATATCTGGGTATGGCCAATGTATGTCGATTGTAAGTGGGCCTGCTCAAACTATTATTGCAGCGAACTTGTCTGGGCCGCCTACAAGGCGAACGGAATCAACTTCGATCCCGATAATGGGTGCGTATATCCCATGGATCTTGTCCTGAGCAAGCATGTAACCGTGGAACTGGTTGGGTCCCATATCGAAAAAATCCCGAAACGGGCGAAAGCCTATAGCACCACCGATACCTATTACAGACTCCTGCTAAACGCGAGTCCCGGGGACGTGGTGAAAGAACCACGCTCCATCACGACATCGAAAAGTTACATGCTCCTGGTAAATGCAGATTCCAATGCCATAGTCAAAGATTCAGTCAAGTCCGGGTCATGTGATACCTGTGGTCCGGTCGGGAACTCTTCAGAGGCTGACAGCCAGGCTGGTCTCATAGAAAACCCAGTTTATACTCCTGCGATAGACCCGTTTGAAACCAGGATTATCAATCCGGATAAAAATTACATGACCGATTCATATAGCACGATACCTGGTTCGACGTATGGTGCGATTGATACCGATGGTGACAACCTCATCGAAATGATGGACAGTATTGAAAATGCCGAGAAAGGAGAGTACACCATTTTTGTCACCCCAAAGGCAGGCACCGGACAGGACTACACGTATTCACTCCGGATCGGTGCCTGGAATACAAACCAGATCTCCTGGATCGAGCCCATTAATTATATGGAGTTCTCTGCGCTTCCGGATGCAGGAAAAATGCCACTCCGTATCGAGGAAAATGGGTACTGCCGGATTATTGCAGTACCTACCCGTGGGACGGCCCCCTTCAACGTCTCCTTTATGGACATCTCCCCGCTGATGAGGACCGATGAGGACTGGGACTACGAGGATATGGTGATCAATAACCAGTGGGATTTCGGGGACGGAACGTCTGCGACCGACCAGGTCACGGTCACCCATCTTTATACCACCCCGGGGAGCTACCAGGTGATGCTTACCACCCGTAATGCCACACTCGAGGCAACTGCATCGGTAACCGTAACCATAGAAGCTCCACTAAAGCCCCTTAAAGCGGATTTCACCTCATCCCCTGTTACTGGTACCGCCCCACTTACCGTGAAATGCACCGATAATTCCACGGGTTCTCCAACCACGGTGGTGTACGATTTTGGTGATGGGAGGTCGACGATAAGTCCGAATCCCACTCATATCTACCTTTTCCCGGGGGTCTATACCATTACACAGACGGTCATGAAATATGACCCAAGAACGAATTCGGTTATAAGTAATTCGACAACGAAAAAGAATTGTATCACCGCGAAAAGTATCCCTGTTGTCCCATTGGTCGCGAGTTTCAATGCCAGCCCGTTGCGGGGCATGGCACCCATGACGGTCACATTTGCCGATCAATCAACTGGGAACCCGACATTTTATATGTATGATTTCGGTGACGGGACCAATACATTAGAACCGAACCCCATGCATACCTACCGCTATCCTGGTACCTACACCGTCACGTTATCGGTGAATAAAAGTGATGGGAGTACTGGTACAATAATAGGCAATTCTTCCATCCAGGAGGATCTCATTGTTGTCAACAGTACATGATCATTTCCATTTTTCAGATCCCTTTTTTTTGCAAGTGCTGAATATGTGACTTTGCCACCTGGACCAATGGTTTTTTGGATGGATTGGAATCGCACACCGGTCAAAAGGTAATGGTGGAAAAAGGGCACAAAAAAAGGGATCCCCCTACCCCTCCACATCAACCGTCTTCGCGAACGGTCGTCCACCGCACATGTTCGCCAATGTTGAACAGGCCGTTGGCCATCAGTTCCTTACCAATCGAGTTCACATACCCGAGCTCGGTAGTCATGCCAATCCCTGCCAGGCTCCTTGCACCAAAGCTGAACGCCCCGGTAACCGATCCGGTACCTAATTGCAATAAAAGCAAATGAATCCGGTATCTCCAGGTCCGGCTCGTCTCCAACAAACCTGCAGGTAACCCTGGCATATCTACGTTAACCCCAAAATCGGTGCAATTCCTCTATTTTAAGCCCGAATTAACGAAACGATAGCAACCGGGAGTATCCCTACCCCGTCCCAACCTTTAAAATCCATTCTCGTTCGTTTAAATCGCCCGCATTTGGCTCCGTTTTGATCTAGTGGAGAATAAGGCTATACTGGGTGATTTTCTCTTAATCTGCCCAATATTTGGCCTTTAATTCAGCCTTACCCTATTAAAAGATCCAATTAATACCCCTGTTTTAACTTGTGGACAGGCATTTTAGTCCTTGGCGATCGAGGTAACGACCCTACCTGCAATCTGTTAATTGAACCTTGTGTTGATAGTATAAAAAAAGGAATACTTAGGTGGGTTTACAATCATTGCAATCAGCCTGACACGTATTTACGCATTGATAGAACTCAGGTGTCCCGCCCGTGGGATTCTTATGTGCGCACCCATTGATGCAATAATTTTGGCAGGTAAAACAACTTTGAGCGGGAGTTTACCTATTTACTGGCGCTTGAGGTGCCTGCTGCGTCGGTTGTTCCATACCGGAGTGCACCGTCAGTGCAATGATCGTGCCCAAAATTGCGATTCCAATGATAAACAGGACCTCGTTATTTCATCGCATCGGGTGGTTGTGCATTGTTCATACAATGTAACCCTGTTGTTCTACTGGCTTAATAAACTGAAATAGTTGTTTCAGTTTATAGAATATCTGCGTGAGAGTGAAGTGACATCTCAAAGACTGTAACCGATGACAAAGATTTCCAAAAGGCAGCGAAACAACTTGATGACATGGGCAAACAGGTTTTTTAATTAATTGGAGGCAGGATAAACCCCGGCTCCCTTCTACCCCGTGACTACCCTTACCCTCCCATGCGAGCTGACTGGTACCACCTCTGCTATACGGGCACCAGCACCTTCAGTTCCCGTGCCGGCATGGTGGTATCCCAGGGTTTATGGCTGCAGGAATTCCCTGACCTGCATATCAATACTGCCGAAATGTTCCGCGTTCAGCATCCGTACATGGGACCCGATCACTTTCTCGTACGTGGCGGTGTAGAGTTCCCGGAACGTAATATCAGGGTCAGCCCTGATTGAAGAAAGGACACTCGCCGTGAACTCATCCGAAAGCCACTGTTTTATGTCCAGGTCATAGACGGCCCCGAGGGAGGGTTCCCCTGCAGCGGCACCCGTGAAGTACAGGAGCCCCCTGGCTGTTGCGTTCAGTGCGACGCTCTCGCCGAAGCAGGAATCCACAAAAAAGACAATCTGCCGGTATTTCCCTTCCCGTGCCATCGTATCCGTGACCGCGATAAAATCATCGGCTGAAAACGCTCCACCACGCGGTGAAAAATCAATGGACCCCGGAGAGCCATGACTCGCAATATACACGAAGACATCAGTCCCGTTGTCACTTTCAAGGACATCCCGTATCTTTTCCGTCCTGTTCCCGAGCAGGACCTGCCTGAAGGTTTCAGGATTCACCTGGTTTCCCGTGTAGTCGACAGTGGCAGCGGTCCTGAGGTTTATTCCCCTGGGTATGTTGTGGATATCTCCCCTGATGGGATTTTCCATTGTAAACGGAACGTCATCGTAGAGCATGAGGATGATATGATCGTCAGGTACGCCGTTTCCGCGGAGCAGCGTGTACACCGCCAGCGCATCGGACTGGTGCCGGTAATTCAGCCAGCCCTTTGAAGGTCCGACAATTACCGCCAAAAAATTGGTCCGGTTTTTGACGGGTACGTACTTCCCGCTACCCGCTGCCGGTACCGTCATCAGGTGTTCCGATGCCCGTGAAAGGGCAACAGGCCCGCCCTTTGTCATCGATGTACCGGCCTTTGCCGAGCCGAGTATTTCGTTCGTCCTATAACTACCGTTTACCACGGTCCATTGGGAATAATAGGTGACCAGCGGGTCCACCCCGTATTCCGTGTCGTAATCGAGTGGTCCGCTTGCGCCGCTGACGGCCGGGCTCCCGCCACCGCGTAACTCCCGGACTGCCCCGATTGACCCCCATCCGTCCCAGCCCCACGGTGTACCGTTGCCATATACTACATGCCGGATTGAATCAGCCGGGGATTCGAAAAGGGCCGAATCCTGCCGGGCAGTTGTATACATGGCCAGGAGGAGGGCATCGTAGACTGGTGCTGCATAATCTGCAGGTGCATGCCCGAACTTTTCCTGGTATACGGCAGCAAAGCCAGAGGACGGGTCCGCTGTCGGGGATGTCCCTTCCAATCCTTCCGCTGCAGCCCCGAGGGTGCTGACCAGGACCGGGGTAGCGGCAGCATCGGCAAGGAACAGTTTCACCGGTTTTCCTGAGCGGTCGATCGCCTGTTTGATTGTTGCGGCATCCGCTGGGCCGCAGGCAGCGATAATGTAGTCCGGGTTTGTTGCAAGGGCATCGGCAACACCTGCAACGAGTGTGCGGTCCCATGGTCCGAACTGCCGGATGAACGTGAGATTGAGGCCGTATTCCGTCGCGAAGAAACCCGTCCAGCCATAAAACGTATCCCCGTACGTAGTGTTTTCGGCAAGCAGTGCAACCTGTTTTACCCCTTTTTTCTCGAGGAGCGAAACGATGGTCCTTGCCTGTGCAACGTCACCCTGCGTTGTCCGCCAGAAATAACCTTTCTTTCCGAACGCCCGGATAATATCCCCGGAAGTCGCAAGCGGGCTGACCAGGAGTTTTTGCCGGTTGATAAATTCGGGTGCAAGCATGTAGACGTCATCGCTGGTCGGCGGCCCGATCACGACCCGGATGGAATTATCATCAAGCAGTTCTCGTGCCAGCCGCGTGGTATTACCGGCACTGGTATCCCTGTACACGAGTTCGACCTGCCTTCCGCCGATTCCTCCCTGCAGGTTGATGTTATCCCGTGCCCACTCGAGCGGTTCCTTTAGTTCGATGTCCCCGGTCATGGGCAGGAGGACACCGATCCGGACCGGGGTATTCGCATGGATTACCGCATAAACGGTCCATGCACCGGCTAAAATCAGAATAGCACAGGTGAGAGCGATGAGTCCTGCTTTTTTTCTATCGATAATAGATCACCCCGATTACGAAGTCGGACATATGACCTGCGGATCTCGCAGGTCAGCTGGTCGTAAGGAACCCCACCTCAACAACACTGTCCATCACAGTTATCCTGCGCAGTATCTTGCTAGCAGATACCAGATTACACACCATTACAATATTTACACCACATGCCATTTTCAAATTTATAAGAATATCCTCCCGTGTTCGTGGGTGGCTAACTGCTTTCTGTGCCGGGAGTTCCACACCGAAGTGCGCCGCCACTGCAATGATCATGCCCTAAAGTGTGATTTCGATGATAAAGAGGACAATTATTTCATCGCATCGGGTGGTTGTGCTTCGGTTTTACAAATTTTCCATTAGGTTTTACTGGTTTAATAAACTGCACCATTCGTTTCATTTTATAGAATAACTGCGTAAGGGAGAATCTGACCCATTACCGCCCACGTGGGCTTTTGATCTGGCAAGGTGGATAGCGGCGCCGGTTACCGTGGTGTGCTCCATGGAGGGGGAAGGAAAAAGGCACAAGCGTATGCATCGCGGCATTTATCATCCTGCCATCCTATGTAAGTAAATATTGTAGATTGGGGAATAGACACTCATCGATTGAATGGAGGTAAGAATGGTATTCGCATGGGAGGGATAATTATGGAAATTAAAGCAACCGTGGACAGGATTGAAAGGAGAATTGGTCGTTCTACTCTTACGTAGGGATAAAAAAATAAAATTCAATTTGCCGATGGTTTTTCTGGCGTAGATTAACGAGGGGGGATGTTGTCGATATCACGATTACGAAGGATGCTCCAAAAGGCAAAGCGAAGGAACGGGTGTCGGGTCTTATTGAGAAGTTGAAGAGGAAGGAATAGCGAAGGGTGCGTTTCGAGTGGTTTTCTATGACCTGGTTTAATCTTAAAATAGTAGTGTACAATGGAATGCCAGGTCGCGAATTCACAATCATGGATATAATACGAAAAAAAGAATCAAACAATAAACAGGAAAAAAAGTAATGGGTGATTAAACCCCGATTGCTGATAAATCGCCAGGGCCGGTCATAAACAGCCAGTAACCTTTTGTCGGGTGCATGAGTCTTGAGTCACTGAACTGACCGCTCCCACCATTTATAATCTGGACATCATAGAGATATGCCGTCGTGTCAAATCCCATTGCCTGGGTCCAGGTGTCCCGGACAGATATCAACGTATCACGGGCACTCGCCGGGATGGTCCCGGAGAAACCGATCAGTTCCCAGCCTTTTACAAGGTTGCGGCTGGGTGGTACCTGGAGAGGGTTGGGATCGAACTTCAATGGTACCGTCGTCGGTGATTTTGAATAGATCCAGAACCCATACAAGGGGTGGACCGGGGTATCTGCATATATCGGGACCCAGTTATGAATTACCCCGTCATATTCCCATATCGTGCGACCTTCGGTAACTACATTTTTGAAAATCGACCCGGTATCATAACCCGGAACGAGCTTTTTCGGTACTGATACCAGGTTCCAGCCTTCTCCAAGAGTGAGGTTGTAATCGTTTGGTTGCGGGGTATACAAGTGAAGCGGGAGGTAGTCGGTATTGTTCGCATCAATGACGAACGGTGCATTACAGAACCCGTCGCCCCTGTCAGGGGTGACCTGCGACCAGCCGGTGCCGGCTGGGTTGGCCCAGTAATTTCCACCTAGGTCCGGGCCACCGATGATGTTAGTACCGGCGATGGGACTGATGTTCCACGTGTTACCTGTATTGTCAGTGACATCGACGTTGCGGGTATTACTGAAGAGATTGTTGTAGATGAGATTGCTGCCGGAACCCAGTACGAGAGAGATCCCGGAATCCCTGTTTCCAGAAATCGTGTTCATGGCGAGCAAGTTCCCATCCGATGATTCTGAAAGATTGATCCCCGATATGATATTTCCCGATATGGTATTACCCAAAACCGTGTTGTTCTGGGAACGGAGGACTTCAATACCATGTTGAACGT
>Ga0194039_1000981_pt1 | contig 15900 bp, 13 predicted proteins | sample JunL228m_MetaG_FD_148679 | JGI IMG/M metagenome (GOLD analysis project Ga0194039, IMG submission 148679) | Anoxic zone freshwater microbial communities from boreal shield lake in IISD Experimental Lakes Area, Ontario, Canada - Jun2016-L227-8m | ecosystem: Environmental > Aquatic > Freshwater >... | reverse complement strand
TCCCCGGGGAAACCCTCCCGGCCATTCCTTTGCATCTTCCACGCCAGAGCGCCGGAGATAGAAAATTGGCGGAGCTCACGGACTCGATCCGCGTCCTGAACGAGAGGATCCGGGCCGCCCAGTCCGGGCCTTCCGGAAAACAACCGACCCGCGCGGAAATGCGGGCCCTCGAACAAATGAAGGCGGATCGCGACGCGCTCAGCCTTCAGTTGACGACCCTCGGCAAACCTTGAGCTTTCCGGCGAAACACGCTAACTGTCGGGAGGAAATGCCCTGCGGCTTCCACACCAACGAGGCGCAGGCCCACGCCACGAAATCCTCTCCAACTCAAAAAAATTTCCATGTCTGAAATCACACCTGACGTCATCTCCAAGCACGGCATCACGCCGGAAGAATACGAACGCATCCGCGGGATCCTCGGGCGGGATCCGAATTTCACCGAGCTCGGGGTCTTCTCGGTGATGTGGAGCGAGCACTGCTCGTATAAAAATTCGAAGCTCGAGCTGAAAAAGTTTCCGACGACCGGCGCGCGGGTGCTGGTGAAGGCGGGCGAGGAGAACGCGGGGGTCATTGACATCGGCGACGGGTGGGCGATCGCGTTCAAGATGGAGAGCCACAACCACCCGAGCGCGGTCGAGCCGTTCCAAGGTGCTGCGACCGGGGTCGGCGGGATCATCCGGGATATTTTCACGATGGGCGCGCGGCCGGTTTTTTCGATGAACTCGCTGCGGTTCGGCGACATCCGGGGCGACTCGGCGGAGGCGCGCACGAACCGGCGGCTGTTCGCGGGCGTGGTCGCCGGGATCTCGCACTACGGGAATTGCATCGGGATCCCCACGATCGGCGGCGAGGTTTATTTCGACGACAGCTACGCGGGCAACCCGCTCGTCAACGTATTCTGCCTCGGCATCCTCCGCCACGATCAGATCGCCCGCGGCGGGGCGGTCGGCATCGGGAACCCGGTCTTCTACGTCGGCGCCGAGACCGGGCGCGACGGGCTCGCGGGCGCGGCGTTCGCTTCGCGTGAGCTCACCGAAGAATCCAAGGAAGATCGGCCAGCCGTGCAGGTCGGCGATCCGTTCCGCGAGAAGCTTCTCCTCGAGGCCTGCCTCGAACTCCTCGCCAGCGGCTGCGTCGCCGGCATCCAGGACATGGGCGCGGCCGGGCTCACCTGCTCGACGTGCGAGACCGCCAGCCGCGGCGGCACCGGCGTCGAGATCGATGTGAACCTCGTCCCAAAGCGCGAGTCCGGCATGACCCCCTACGAAATTCTCCTCTCGGAATCCCAGGAGCGCATGCTCGTCATCGTCCATAAAGGCGAAGAGGACAAGGTCCGCGCGATCTTTGAAAAATGGGATCTCCCGTATGCGGAGGTCGGTGTCGTGAACGACGACGGGATGATGCGCGTCCGCGAGGGCGATTCCGTCGCCGTCGAAATCCCGGCGCGCAAGCTCGCCGACGACGCGCCGCTCTATTCGCGCGAGGCGGCCGAAAAAATCCCGGTGCCCCCGCTCGATCTCGCGAAGATCCCCGAGGCGGATTGCACCGCCGCGCTTCCCGCCCTGCTCGCCCACCCGAGCATCGCCTCGAAGCGCTGGGTCTGGCGGCAATACGACCACATGGTCCGCCTCGGTGCCACGGTTCTTCCCGGATCGGACGCCGCGGTTTTTGTCGTCCGCGAGGCCAATAAGATTCTCGCCGCGAGCACGGATTGCAACGCGATCTACTGCCGGCAGGATCCGCGCGAGGGCGCAAGGATCGCGGTCGCCGAGGCCGCACGAAACATCGCCTGCACGGGTGCCGTCCCGCTCGCGCTTACCGACAACCTGAATTTCGGAAACCCGCACAAGCCGGAAAACTTTCTTCAGCTCCGCGAGGCGGTCGAGGGGATGGCCGAGGCGTGCCGCGCGTTCGACACGCCGGTCACCGGCGGCAACGTCAGCCTCTACAACGAGAGCCCGGCGGGCGCGATCGACCCGACCCCCACGGTCGGCATGGTCGGCCTCGTCGAAGACCCGAAACACATCACGACACAATTTTTCAAGGAGGCGGGCGACGTGATCGTTCTCGTCGGCGAACCGGGCGACGAACTCGGCGCCTCGCATTTCCTTCTCGCCATCCACGGGCTCAAAGCTGGCCCGCCGCCGCGGCTCGATTACAAAAAAGAGCTCGCCGTGCAGGATGCCGTCCGCTCGCTGATCCGCATGGGCCTCGTCCGCAGCGCGCACGATTGCTCGGATGGCGGGCTCGCCGTCGCGCTCGCGGAATCGTGCATCTCCGGCGACAGGATGCTCGGCGCCCGCACCGAAATCCCGTCCACCTCGCCGCGCGCCGACGTCCCGCTCTTCAACGAGTCCCAGTCCCGGATCGTCCTCTCCGTCAAACCCGCCGACGCGGATGCCGTCCTCGCCCACATCGAAGCCCGTGGAGTCCCAGCCAGCCGACTCGGCACGGTCACCGATGGTGCCAGCCTGGAAATCTCGACCGCAGGAAAAGCGTTCTCCTGGCCGCTGGCCAGCCTCCAAGCAAGCTGGGGCACCTCGATCGCCCGGCTGATGGAAGGCTGAGGCTTTCCATTCGATCGCGCTCCGCTTCCTGGACAAAATGCTGGAGTCTCCAAATGCCTGGGCGCTCGCTTATGGAGCGGCGTTTTGTATCGGCCTGAGCAAAACCGGCTTCGGGGGAGTCGGCATGCTGGCCGTGCTTTTGATGGCGCAGGTGATGCCCGCCCGCGAGTCCACCGGAGCCGTGCTCCCGCTTCTCATCGTTGCCGACCTCTTCGCCATCCATGCTTTCCGACAGTTCACCGTCTGGCGGCACCTGGCAAAAATCCTCCCTGCGGCGGTCCTGGGAATTGTGTGCGGATGGCTTCTCATCCCGCACCTATCCGCAGGAATTTTCGGCCCGCTGATCGGGTGGATGGTCATCTTCCTGCTCGCGCTCACCATTTTTCAAAAACTGTCCAACCTGCTCCCGGAGACTGCCGCCGGGCACCCCTCCATCGCCTGGCCGGTTGGCTGGATCGCCGGGGTCACGACCATGCTGGCGAACGCCGCGGGGGCGGTCATGACGATTTACCTGCTGGCCTGCCGGTTGCCCAAATACGAATTTGTCGGAACCGCCGCCTGGTTCTTTTTTATCGTCAATGTCATCAAGGTCCCCTTCAGCGCCTCGCTCGGCCTGATCAACGCCCACTCGCTCCTGCTCAATCTGCTCCTCGTTCCAGGCATCGTGGCCGGCGTCGCCGCGGGGCGGTTCTTCCTCGGAAAGATCAACCAGCAGGCATTCGAGTGGCTGATGATCGCGCTCTCGCTGGCCGGGGGGCTCAAACTCGTGCTGTCCGCCTGAACACGGCCTCTTCAACAACACCCAAATTCCAACACCCACCCCAGGCAGTTCTCTCGTTGTTTACAATAAATGTCCCAGGTGGGACATTTATTGTAAAAAGATTGCAGGATCAGGGACGTCGTGTGGCTGGCGAAGACGCGGTTTTTTACCAAAATCTAAAAATTGAAAAGGCGGCCGAGTGTTTGTCGATCCCCGCAGAAACCCGTCCCTGCACCTCCGGATCGGCCCCACCGATTTCCACGCCAACGAAATCGCGGCATGCTCCGCCTTGGATGGAAAAGACGCAACCCTGCCCGCGAATGGAACGGATCAACACAAAGCACATGGGCAGACCACAACTTCCGTCAGTCATTTTCCGCACAGCAACGATTTTCCGGGAAGGGATCAGGAGTCCTAAGGATGTCTGTAGTGGTCCGCGATCCGGCCGTTGTTGTTTTGGCCGGCCGCGTCCTTTGGCGCAATGGAACGGATGTAGTCCACGTTGACCTGGCCGGGAGAAACCGACACCCGGATGTGGCCGGAGCCTCCGAGAATTGTCCCGTTCATATAGCCGTATTCGGAAGCGGATCGGGGGATCCGGCCATCGCCGGGATAGCCGGGCTGCGGGACTGCCTGATAGGTGATCCCGTCGAGTTCCTGTTTCGCGTAGAGATGGTCGTGGCCGTGAAACACAATGCTCACTTGGTTTTTTTTCAGCAGTTCGTGGATCGGCGCGGGCCAGCCGGAGCGGTTCTGTGCGAATCCGTCGGTGCCGTCGGGGTTCTTTCCTCCCCATTCGTAGAGCGGCGCGGCTTCCGCGCCGCCACGGCATTGGTCGTCCGCGCCCCCAACCAGATGGTGGATGAAGACGAATTTGAATTTGGAGCGACTATTTTCGAGCGTGCGCTTGAGCCACTGGTATTGTTCAGGGCCGAGCGAGCGCCTCCAGTTGTCGCCGCGCCCGCGCCCTTTTTGAGTGAACCAATACGGATCGAGCGCCACGAAGAGCGCGTCGCCCCATTCCCACGCATAGTAGTCCTGCAGCAGCCCCGCCTCGGGTTGTTGGAAGCTGTCGCCCGAGAAAAATTTGTTGGGGACGGGATTCGGGAAATAGCGCTTGCGCATGAGGTTCGACCAGGATGCCAGGCCGTCGTCTCCTCGCCTGCGCGGGCTTTCCCCATCGTGGTTTCCCAGCACGAAGAAAAGAGGGGCCGACTGGCAGAGCTGGCCGAGGTCGTATCGCTGGGCGAGGTATTGTTTGGCGGCGGCTTCGCGGCTCTCGTGCTTCTCGGTCATGAACGTGTCTCCGAGATCGATGTGAAAATCCGGTTTGTCCGCGAGGGCATTCGCGAGGGTTTGTTGGTAGGTGGCGGGGTCGGTGTTGGCGTCGAGGTGCGAATCCGCCGTGATCGTGAACGTGAACGTGCTGCCCGGCGGCCTCGCGGTCTGGAAGGATGATTCTTCACCGCGGGATTTCCCGAGGATGAGCTGATAGAAATACCGTGTGTTGGGCCGCAGCGACGCGAGCACGATTTCCGCGGGCTCGCCTTTCTGGAACTGTCTCGCCGGCGACTTTTCCGTGAGTTTTCCCGCCTGGGTTCCGTAGGCGATAAACCCCTCGGCGTCGGTGTAAGCCAGGACGTTCGCCGTGATGGAATCCGCCTCGGGCCGGGCAAGGATAATATCGAACGGATGCTCCGGCACGTCGTTGCATTTCGAGGCCTGGGACGGCATGCGCGGCCCGCCCGCGCGCCCGGGAGGCGCGTCCTCGGCCCACGCCGCAAGCCCGGCCATGAAGATGGCACACAGAAGTGGAAACATCGGACTCCTACGCATGTTTGACCGTGTATGTGTGGGCAAGCTGTCCGGTCTTTTGTTGGTCGTTTTCATCTTTGGACAAATAGCACCGCACGTAATCGACTTTCACCTCGCCGGGCGACACTGTGACCCGCAGATGCCCGGAGTTGGGAAGTTTGATGCCGGACTGATAGCGGTTGTCATTACGAGCCTCGTAGAACGGGTCGGCAGGCATGGGTACTTCCTGATAGACGATCCCGTCCCGCTCCTGCCGTGCGAAGAGGTGGTCGTGGCCCTGGAAAAAAATCGTCACCCCGTTTTTGACCATCAGTTGATGGACCGGAAGCTCCCAGCCCCGCCGCTTCTGCCCGAACTCCCAATCTCTCCGTTTGTTCCTGCCACCCCATTCATAAAGGTCGCACTCGTCGATGCCTCCGCGACCACTGCCGAGCACATGATGTGCGAAGACAAATTTGTATCTGGCTTTGCTCTGTTCGAGCGTCCGTTTGAACCACTGGTATTGCGCGTCCCCGAGAGTGATCCCCCACCAGTCGCGATCCTTGTGTCCCAACTGGCCTTTAGCCTCCTGCCTGGCGGCTTGCGCGGGATTCCCTGCGGTCAGGTCTTTCGGCATGTCTTTATTTCCGCGTCCCTCTTCCTCGTGGAACCCGCTGTCCACCTGAACCGGCGACTGCCAGTAGTTGTCGAGCACGACGAAGAGCGCGTCGCCCCAAGTCCACGCATAATAGTCCTTGAGGAGCCCAATGTCTTTCAACGATCCGGTGTCGCCGGAGTAAAACCCGTCTGGTCCCGGGGTGGGATAATAGTGGTTGCGCGCGTTTTGCACGCCGACCGCAACTTCGTGCCGGATGTCGGGTTGGTTGTAATTGAACAGTGAGGCTTGTTCGTGGTTTCCGTTGATCAAGAAGAGAGGAGCGGATTGCGCAACCAGCCCGAGGAACGGACGCTGGAGCGTGTAGGGTTGGGCGAGCGTCTCCGCAGTGACCGTCCGAACCCTGGCCACGCTGAAATCGTCGCCCATGCAAATATAGAAATCCGGGTTGCCGGAAGCCGCGTCGAGCAACGTGCGGGCATACAATTCCGGATCGCTCATCTGGGGGCGCTCCGGATGCGAATCCCCTTGGACGCCAAACGTGAAGGTCCTGCCCGCAGACCGCTGTGTGTGGAACCGGCACTCCCGCCTCGCGGTGAATGCCAAGTCGCCTGGTTTGCGAAACTGCATCCGGTAATAATATTGGGTGTCGGGCTGAAGCTTGTCAAAAACCACCTCGCCCGCCCGGACGGCCGCGAATGCGAGCAAGTCGGTTTTACGGTCATATTTGCCCGGGGCGGCACCATATTCAAACCACCCTTCCATCGACTCCGCAGCAAGGACACTCACGGTCACCGACCGGTCGGTGACACGGCCGAGCACAAGCGACAAGAGCGCGAACGCCGACAGATCCGAAGGCAGCACATAATCTTCGCTGCCCCACTTGTTTCTGCCGCCCCGACCGCCCCGTCTCTTCTCATCCGGAGAATTGTCTTCCTGCGTCCGAGCCGGAAGGAGAAACCATGCGAGCGCGGAGGCGAGAATCCCGAGAAATTTTCTTCTGCTTTTCATGGGCTGGTTCCTGATCGGTCGGACATTTGTTTAAACCCCGCGGCATGGCATTCGGCGCAGGATTTTTCTGGGTGCTTTCACGGCGGCGCAGGCGCGGCTATTGTAGCCAGGCTCGCAGGCGGAAAAAGCATTTGGGTCCGCTGACCGGCAGCTTCAGAGATATGGTTTTGTCCTCGCCCACAACGTCCGAGAAGCCGGTGACGGGCGTCCACGATGTCGTGCTGGTCAGGTTGCTGGTGGTTTCCACGCAGTAGTGACGCGTAAGCCCCGCGTAGCCGGCCCCGGCGGATTGCCGTCCGAAAAATGTGAGGGCGAGCCTGTTGCCGTCGGGAGCCAGATCCAGAAGCCCGCCCGCGTCGGAGGTCGTGGGATCGGTGCCGAACGCGTATTCCTTGGCGTTCGTGAGGCCGTCGCCGTCGGGATCCGACGAGTCGGCGGCGGATCCGGCATTTTCGGCCGTTCCGAAATATTGCTGCCGCCAGGGAGCGGCGGACTCGGCCGCCGATGAAAACAGATAGTCGGTGTCGGCGATGTAGGGGGCGAGGACGGACTGGTTCGTAATGGCGGCGGAGTAGAGGAACGGCGTCGTGCAGTCCGAGAAATCGAAGGCGGTTCCATCGGCATAGGTGCCGGACATGATGGATTTCCGCATGGCCGCGAGGCTGGCCAACTGGACGTCGGTGAGCGTGCTGTAAACTGAGGCGAAGACGGTCGCATAGTTGAAGTTGTTCTCGCCGTCGAGTTCGCCATAAATCTCCGAAAGCGCGAGGATCTTGGTGTTGACGCTGGCGCTCGAAGCGGTCGAGACCAGAAGGCTGCGGAGCAGGGTGGCGATCTGCGTCCGTATCGAAACGATGCTGGTGTCGCTGGCGTAGAGGTTGTTCCTCTGCGCGCTTACGAGGCTCGACATCGCGGTCGCCTGAGCGGCGGTGACGTATCCTTTCGAGCTGTCGCAGAGGGCGGCGCCTGCGGTGGCGGTGAGCTGCTCGTCGATGCTGTATCCCTCGTGTCCAATGGCGGGCGCGTCCTTGATGTAGAACGACCCGAAATAGGTCCCGTGCCGCTCCGGGCAGAAATAGACATCGGCATCCAGCGATCCTGCATACCAGCTAAAAAGATCGCCGGCATAGGTCATCACGGCCACTCCCTCGCCCTGGGTCAGACCCTTCGTTTTTTCCTTCACCAGGTCGTTTGAAATGTCCGGCCAGGAGTTAAATCCGTTGCCCTTCATGGCGTCGAGATATGCCGTTTGGGTGGCATTCATGGAGCTAAAGATATTGGCGTAGAGCAGCGCGCGGTCGAAGCTGATCTGGCCGTCGAGGAGGTAAAGCTCCCGGGACACCTGCTTCACGGCCAGGAGATCGAGCCCGGTCGTGCCAGCGGGGACGTCACCCTCAAGAAGCCGGCGGAACGCCTTCATCAGCGCGAACCGCTTGTAGCCGTAAAGCGCGATCTGATCCTGCTGCGCCAAGGCGAGCGTTTTCAGTTGGGCGAGTTGGGCATCGCTCAAAATATAGAGAACATTGTTGGCGATCCGCGTCAGGAAGCTCGTGTTGTGCCCCATGCTGTCCGGGTCATTGTCGCGCAGATACTGGAAGCCGGTGTAGTCGGCCACCTTGCCCGGAGGAAAAAACGACTGAGCCGACAGGTTCCCGGTCATCATCGCGAGCCCGGCAAACGCAAGCGTCGAGCGCTGAGCCCCGTCGGAGACGCTCTGCGCCATCGTGAAGGCCGGCGAGGTCGTTCCGTTGCCGGTCTGCGCGCTGCAGACGGAGACGGCGAGGAGGATCGCCGAAAGGATGGGGAATCGGGCTTTCATAGAAATTTACGATGCCGCGTTGCTCTTGCCGGCCGGAGGCGGCGGGTTGCCGTTTGCTTCGGGGGCGGGCGGTGGAGGCGGTCTCCCGCCACGGTCTTCGCCCGGACCGCCCTGTCGCGTGTAAACAACCTTCAATTCCGCGCGGCCAAGGATGCTGTCCTTGACGACTTCGAGCAGAACATCGCGGCTGACCTGGGCCGGTTCGACGCTGAGCTGTGGCGGCGCGGACAGCGCATAGACCGTGTAGATGTAGGTCTTCTCTCCCGGCCCCTTGGAATGCGGCGGCGCATATTCTGTCCGGCCATTGACGCTGTTGTTGCCGAGCACGCCGACTCCCTTGATATTTTTTGGAAGGCTGCGGACATCCGCCGGAATATTGTAGAGCACCCAATACCACTTCGTCTTTCCCTCCGGATCCACGTGGTCCATGATGACCGCGAAGCTTGCGGTTCCCACCGGCACCCGGTCCCACTCCAAAGGAAGCGTCGCGCCGCTGCCGTCGCCGGTGAACTCCACAGGCAGGATTCCGCCGTCGGCCACTTCGGGGCTGCGGAGCACAAACTGCGGCGACCCGGTATCCTGTGCCGACATCGGGCCGGCCAGCAAACCGGCGAGCGAGGCGGTTATCAATAGGATTTTCTGCGGTTTCATACGGCCATTACTTTGTTGGAGGAAAGAAGAAGGAATCCGTCGCGGGCAGGTTGACCGCCCCGCTGACGGGATCCGAATAGATGTAGGCCGGGGCGCTGGTATAGCCGTCGAGGTTGCGCAGCTTGACGAGCGCCTTGCGCTGGTCGGCCGTCAATGTCCGGTTCGCCTTCGCGAAGGCCGACGCGTAATAGTAGGACATCTCGCCGTCGAGCTCGCCGTAGCGCCGCCCGAGCGCAAGCACCGTCTTCTTGTCCGCCTGACCGCCGGCGAGGAACTTGCGCAGTTCCTTCGAGATGGTACCGCGCACGCTAATAATTTCCTCGAGCGCCTTGCGCTGCAGGTCGGGGATGGCGGTGATGTTCTTCCGCTGATCCTCGGTCAGAATGTTGAGAAACTCCTTGCCGCTGTCGCCGGTCACGGACGTGCTAATGTCGAAGTCGCGCTTGCCCATCGCGGGCATGTCCTTCATGTAGAACCCGCCGAAGTAGGTGCCATGTCGCTCCGGACAGAAATAGGTGTCCGCCTTGACCGACCCGGCATACCAGCTGAAGAACTCGCTGGCGTGCGTCATGTAGGCGACGTTGACCATCTTTTCCGTTCCCCGAGGCAGCTTGTATTTCTCCATGTCCACGGCGGGCCATGTGTTGAAGTCGCCAAACGTCATCTTGGCGAGGTATTCCTTCTGCTGTGTGGAAAGGGCGGACGCCACCTGGCCGAAGACTTGGGCGCGCTGGTAGCTCACTTCCGCATCAGCGGCAAAGATATCGCCCACATATTTTATCACTGCAGCCTTATTCAGCCCCTGGCTTCCGGCAGGAATGTCCGCGTCGAGCTGCCGGCAGAACGCCTTGATGAGCGGAAAGCGCTTCTCGGCGAGAGCGCGCAATTCCACGGACTCCTGCTGCGCCGCTTTTTCAAACAGGGCGCGCTGATCATCGGTGAGGATCTGCAGCACGTTTCCCGCGACGCGGTCGAGAAACATCGGGTTGTGGCCCTTCTGCGCGGCATCGATATCCCGCATATACTGGAAGCCGAAGAAGTCGCACACTTTTCCCGGAGGCAGGAACGTGTCGGCGCCGAAGTCGCCGGTGACAAACGCCAGCCCGTTGAACGCGATCGTGTGGAGCTGCGCGTTGTCCGAGGCCGCCTGCTCGATCGAATACTGCTGCGGCCCGCCCGCCTTGCCGCCTTCGGCCCGCCCCTTGCCGCCCCGCGAACTTTTGTCAGCCTGATCTTTACCGCCCGGCTTACCGCCATCGGACTGTTTCTTGCCGCCCTGCGGAGGGTTCTGCTCCCCGCTATTTGGCGCGCGCTGATCGCCTCCGGGTGCCGAGGGCGGCGGATCAAGGTCGCGCAGCTTGTCGGGGCTGAAGCCAGCCGCCGTGACCGCCTCGTTGATCGCGGGGCCGCCGGGCAGTCCGGCCTCGCGGAAGGCCGTGTGGATGGCCCGCGCCTGTTCGGCGGTGAGCGCTTGCGCATCGTAGCCGGCGAGGATGGTGCCGACCTGCTTGACCTGCGCATCCGTGAGCGCCTCCGTTTTTCCGCGCGCGCCCTCCCCGCCGGGCGGCTGACCCGGGCGGTCTCCGCCCTGCTGCGCGGACGCGTTGATCGTTAGCGCGGCCAGAGCCAGCGCGATTGCAATGGTTGTGTGTGTTTTCATAAATCCTTTCATTTTTTCGTTTTTCACTGGCGTCAGATTACGCGAAGGAACCTTAAGGGAACATGAAGGCGCAAAAAATAAATTGCCGCCGGGAAATCCTCTCGCCCGGCAGCGCGCGAGCGGCTACAATCAAGCTCATGAAGAAGCTCCGGCCGAGCGCCGGCTATCGCGACACGTGCAGCTTTCAGACGGCGACGCTCATCCCATGAGAATCCTACTCATCGAAGACGAGCCTGCCCTCCTGGCGGTCCTGGCCAAGGCGTTGCGCGAGGAGGGCTATGCGGTGGACGCGGCGGCTGACGGCGAGGAGGGTCTCTACAAAGCCCGGGAGGTCGCGTATGACGCGATCGTGCTCGACGTGATGCTGCCGCGCCTGGACGGCTGGGAAGTCCTCCGGCACCTGCGGGAGTCGAAGAAGACGCCCGTGCTCATGCTCACTGCACGCGATGCCGCACGGGACCGCGTGCGCGGGCTCGACGCCGGCGCGGACGACTACCTGGTGAAGCCGTTTGACTTGAAGGAGCTATTCGCACGGCTGCGCGCGATCATCCGGCGGGCGGCGGGCCAAACCCTCAACGTCATCGAAATCGGCAACGTGTCCATCGATACCGCCGCCCGCCGGGTCACGCTGTCCGGGAGCCCCGTGGCGCTCACCGCGCGCGAGTATTGCCTGCTGGAATTTCTCGCGATGCACCGCGGCGAAACGGTCACGCGCACCGCGCTTTACGAGCACCTGTTCGACGAGGACGACGACTCGCTCTCCAACCTCCTCGACGTGCATGTCTCGAACCTCCGAAAAAAACTCGGCCGCGAGCTGATCGCGACCCGGCGCGGCCACGGGTATTCCATCGGATGAAATTTTTCCACTCGGTCCGTTGGCGTTTGCAGCTTTGGCACGGTCTGCTGCTCGTGCTGGCGCTGGCCGGCTTCGGGTTCACCGCTTGGGAGCTGCAGCGCGCAAACCAACTGGGGCGCGTTGACAGGGAGCTGGAGCAGCGGATGGGGATCATCGAGGGGGCGATGCGGCCCCGCAAAGCTCCGGCGGACAACACCCCTCCGCCGCCCGACAAACTGCGGCTGCCTCCTCGCGAGCAGGATCTCTTCGACGGCATGCCGGGCCAGATATTTTATTATATCGTCTGGCTCGGCAGTGGAACGAAGGGCACGGCGTCCGCATCGGCTCCCGTGGGCGTCCCGCGCCCGGAACGGATGCCCGGGCCGCCTGCCTTCCGATCGCGCGGCACATTCCGCGAGTGCTTTCACGACACGCCGGACGGGGACTGCGTGCTTGTGGGCAGGGACATCGGCGATGAGCTTCTCGGCTCCCTCCGCGCCGCATGGCTGCTGGCCGGAGCCGGTGGGGCCGTGCTCGTGCTCGGGCTGGCTGGCGGCTGGTGGATTGCGGCGCGCGCCCTGCGCCCCATCGCCGATATCAGCGCAACCGCTGCAAAGATCTCAAACGGCGAACTCGGCCAGCGCATCCGTCCGACCGACAGCGAGAGCGAACTCGGCCAACTCTCACGAGATCTCAACAACACTTTCGCCCGGCTGCAGGCGGCCTTCGTCCGTCAGGCGCAATTCACCGCCGACGCCTCGCACGAGCTGCGCACCCCGGTCGCCGTGATCCTCACGCAGACGCAGTCCGCGCTGGCCCGCGAGCGTCCGGCCGCCGAATACCGCGAATCCCTCGACGCCTGCCAGCGCGCGGCTCAGCGGATGCGCGGGCTGATCGAGACCCTGCTGCTGCTGGCGCGTTTCGATTCGAACGAAACACCGGAATCCCTGGAACACTGCGACCTGTCCCGTATCGTTACGGAATCCGTCGAATTGCTGGAGCCGCTTGCCGCCGAGAAAGGCATTGCCGTTTCCGTGGAAACCACGCCAGCCCATTGCCTGGGCAACGCCGGGCAACTCGCGCAGACCGTGAGCAACATCGTGGGCAACGCGATCCAACACAACCGTCCCGGCGGCAGCGTGCGCGTGGCGGTTCATGCCGGAGCGGGCGGCGCGATTCTCTCGGTCGCCGATACCGGCCGGGGCATCCTGCCCGAGGATCTCCCGCATATCTTCGAGCGGTTCTACCGCGCAGAAAAATCCCGCGCTGGCGGGCAGGGACATTCCGGCCTCGGCCTCGCCATCACCAAAGCCATCGTCGAAGCGCACGGGGGCACGATCGATGTCACCAGCAAACCGGGCGAGGGCAGCACATTCGTTTTGCGCCTGCGGGCGGAAATTCCATTCGACCGCGCTCCTCATCTCGGACAGAATAAACCGCTATGACATTCCAAGCCCGCATTGACCAGGATCTCAAGGCCGCCATGCTCGCCCGCGAGACGTTGAAACTCGGCGTCCTCCGCATGCTCAAGGCCGCGCTCATGAACGCCGCGATCGAAAAACACGGCGCGGGCGGAACGCTCGACGATGCCGACGCCCTTGCCATCGTCCGCAAGGAAGTCAAAAAACGCCAGGACTCGATCGAGGCGTTTGAAAAGGGCGGACGCCTGGAAATGGCCGAGAACGAACGCGCGGAGATCGCGATCCTTTCGCTTTACCTCCCGCAGGCGCTCCCGGCCGACGAGGTCGCCACGCTCGTCCGCGAGGCGATCGCCGAGGCCGGCGCTACCACCCGCCAACAGATGGGCGCCGTCATGAAAATCGTGAACGCCAAGGCCGCGGGCCGCGCGGACGGCCGCACCCTCAGCGCAGAAGTCCAAAAACAGCTCGGCGCCTGATTCCCGCCGCCACCGCGCGGGACGAAGCGAAAAAAACAATTTTTGGTTCGCGGAAGTTCCGTGAGAAGCTGATGGAACTGGCATCAGGGAAATCGCGAGAGCGGTCAGGGAAAAAGGCCGCCGGCTACAATCGGGAGGATGCGCGCGATCACGAGGCGCAACGTGCCCGAAAGCTTTTGCAGGCGGGGCTGGAATAAAAAAGCACACTAAAAAATGGCTTGCCCCTCTTCTCTCACTCCGACAGCGTGGCGTCGATCAAAGCCCTCTAAAACGGCGGGTTTCGAAGATTTCTGTGGTTTAAAAAAATACGCGGACATTACTCCCCCCGAAATCCGATTAGGAAGAACGCGCTATTGCGCCATCATTCCCGAAAAAGAAAACGGATCCTCCCAATGAGATCCAAACAACTTGCAGTAGCCCTGACTCTGGCGGCCCTCACGGGCTGCGCCTCGGTGAGCGTAACATCCTTCCACGAAGATCACTCGCTGGCACCCTCACGGCTGCCAAACAAAATCACGGTGGCCCCGGCAAAAGCCGTATTTATGGAAAGCGCCAAGGACATAGATAGCACGCTCTACCTAGAACCCGAAACCGGCCACTACCGATCAGAAGGACAAATCCCGAACAGCCCCGCGACTGGCCGGGAACTCTCCATCGCCGGATACAAGCAACTTGTCCGGTTCCTCCCGGCCCAAAAGGGGCCAAAGACCTACAAGCAGGAGATCCGGTTCGACTGCAGAATCACCGAGCAACAAAAAGGGTCAAGGGCGCTTCGCGCGCTCGTCGGGTTCGGGTTCGGTAGAACGCTGTTTGAAACCAAAACACGGGTTTTCAACACGAACAAATCCCAAACGACCCCCTGGCTGGAAATCTGGACATCTGGCAGCAGCAATCGCGAGCCGGGAGCAATCTTCTGCGCCATGCCCTCACCCCTGCTGGCTTTCAACATCCTAGCGGCAGCGGAAACCGCCGTTGCTCTCGCCAACGGCTGCGGCAAAGGGCTGACGCAAGATGCCAAACGCACTGGCAAACTGATTGGGTCGCTTGTCCTCGAAAAACTTAGGGAAAGCGGGATTGAAACCCAAAGACAACACATCAAATATCTGGGCAGTGTCCCAATCCCCCTCTCAGACCATGTGGTGCATGTGCCTTTCGCCAAACGCTGCGCTGCCGAAACTCCAACAATATACCAATAGATCCCCAGTGGTGAATGTGAATGGGGTCTTGCACAACCGGAACGCTATTCGCGGCAAACAGCATCGCGCTAGCCTGGAGCGGTGACAGCGAGCCGGATCCCCTCGCAGAGCTCCTGACACGGGATGTTGACGCGAAGCTTTTTCCCGGCATCGCGACCGATATCGTAGGGATGGATCGTCGCCGCGGTGCCCGCTTGCGAGGCGGATTTCGCGGTTTTTTTCCTGCGGGGCAATTTCTTTTTCGCGACCGGGGAAAATCCTGGCATCATGGTTCCGGCCGGGCGGGGTTCGCCCATGAGCCCGTCATAAAGCCCGTTCAGAAACGGGGCGCGTTCCAACTCGCTGACCACTCGGCCGCGGGAAAATTCCGAACAGGCGGCCACGATCGTGTCGTGAAGATTTTTCGCGAAGGGTTTGAACCGTGCCGTATCGTCCTTCCCGGCATCGAGCAACAACTCGGCTCCGTCCGCCAGGCTCCGCCAGCCAGAGGAGGTTTTGAATTTGTTCTGAAAAACCCACTTAATGAGGTTGGCCGCATCCAGCCATTCCTTTTTCGCTTTCAGGACCGTGTGCGACTCCTGCGAGTTGGCCGGACGTTCCCATCCTTCAAAAATATCTCCGGGTGCGAGATCGGCCGGTGCCCCGAAGTCATACCTCGCGTCCAGTCGCTTGAGCTTGTCCTTGGCAATGGATTTTTCATGGCAAGTGCCCCGCTCAGCCATTGCGGAAAGGTGGTCCCGCCGGCGGCGGATGCTGGATGTGGCGGCAGGTTTCCCCATATCCGGCCTTCTGGCATCCCGCCCGACGTCTTCTGCTGGAGCATCGACCGGAACGGATCCGGTCTTCTGGGCGACGGTGCTTTTTTTACGTTTCTTGTCGGGCATCCCCAAACCCCACCACGAAGTTGCGATGCTGCCAAGTAAGACTTCGCCACGGTCTCCACATGGGGCTCACCCGAGGGATGCCCTAAAGTTGCATGCGCGCGAAACAAGAGGCGGCAATACGATTGAGCATTGCCATCGAGAGCCCTTCGCAGCCGGCATCCTCCATTCGGAAAATTACAGATGCGGTCGATGAGGACGACCTCTACGCCG
>Ga0194039_1000979_pt1 | contig 15916 bp, 19 predicted proteins | sample JunL228m_MetaG_FD_148679 | JGI IMG/M metagenome (GOLD analysis project Ga0194039, IMG submission 148679) | Anoxic zone freshwater microbial communities from boreal shield lake in IISD Experimental Lakes Area, Ontario, Canada - Jun2016-L227-8m | ecosystem: Environmental > Aquatic > Freshwater >... | reverse complement strand
CTCTCCTTCGGCTTATACCCGCCGAATCCGTAAAAAACCCCCGAGAGCCCGCGCTCCGCCACAATGTTCGGATCGAGCTGCTTGAGCGATCCGGCGGCGGCGTTACGGGGATTGGCAAATACCGTCAGGCCCTGCTCATCGCGTTCAGCATTGATCCGGACGAATGTCTCCTTGGGAAGGTAGATCTCGCCACGCACTTCCAGTACGGTGGGGAAATCTCCGCGAAGCGTCTGGGGTATCGTATGAATTGTTCGGATGTTGCGCGTGACTTCGTCCCCCGTCATGCCGTCGCCACGGGTGGCGGCACGCACAAGTCGCCCTTTTTCATAGAGGAGGGCTATAGCTACCCCATCCACCTTCGGCTCGATCGTCAGCAGGATCTCTTCCCCGGGAAGCAGTCGGTGCAAACGGGCAACGAATTCCCCAATCTCTTCGGAGGAGTATGTATTGTCGAGACTCTGCATCGGCACCATGTGCTGGACCTGTTCAAAGGCACCCTGCGGTCTCCCATGCTTGCCCCCCACCCTCTGCGTCGGGGAGTCTGCGACAACAAGCTCAGGATGGGCCCGCTCCAGATCAACCAGTTCCCGATAGAGTGCATCATACTCACGATCCGTGATCTCCGGTTTCGCCTGATCGTAGTAGAGACGGTCGTGATGCGCGATCCGGCGGCGAAGTTCCCCGATCCTTTCTTGATCAGGAGCGTCTGGGGGAAAGAGTTCTTCTGTGGTCATCGTGTATCAAGGGAAATGCTGCCCTAGGCAAGAGATGGTCTTTTTTTACCTCACTGGCGATCTTTGAGCAGCAAAAACGATCCAGAGGGGAAAGTTCCCTAAAAAATTGTTTTTTGAGAATTGGCACGATGTGTGCTTTATCAAAGTTGGTTTGTGGTTGCAGCCCGGTCGTTAAGACTTTCGAGATTCTCGGGGGGGAAAGCTCGGAAATTCCGACCGGGCTGCTCTTTTTAAGATGCATTCCGGCATGGATGATTCAGGATCGAATGATTTTCCCCGCAAAAGTGAGTATTCCTCAACATATCCTCGACAGGCTTGGCCCGAAGCATGCGGCTCGACGCCTCGAACTTGAGGAACAACTGAAAACAAGGCAGATCGGCCATGGGCAGGGTATCTTCTCAGTCGACCGCTATCTTTCAGTGAACAAAATTGTCCGGCTTGGACTAGGCCTCTCCGGCCTCAGCAAGCGCGGCGAGGCGAATATCTTTAGGATGGATCTGGTAGAGAATGAGATTGTTCTGCCAGATCTGCCCGAAGCCTTTGAGGGATTCCGCATTCTGCAACTCAGTGACCTGCACTGCGATATTCACCCGGAGCTGATGGAAGTAATCCGAACATCCATGGAGGGTGTTGCACATGATGCCGTTGTCCTCACCGGCGATTATCATAATGAGATCATCATGCCGATTGATGATTCGCTGGAGGCCATGCGACAGTTCATTCCTCACCTGCATCCGTTGCGTTTTGCCATACTGGGCAATCACGACTATCTCGCCAAAGTGGCCCTCTTTGAGGAATGCGGGCTACCGGTCTTGCTCAATGAGTCCCTCCCTATCGAGCGCACAGGAATCAATGGTAAGGAGAGAATCTGGATCTGCGGTGTAGATGATGCTCATTTCTTCCGCACGCATGATCTTGTTGCCGCGAGGGCAGGCATTCCCAGCGGGAAGATCACCATTCTTCTCTCCCACACACCCGAGACACACCGCGAGGCCGCCGTACTGGGATACCATGTGCATCTGAGCGGTCATACCCACGGGGGACAGATCTGCCTGCCGGGCGGTATCGCTGTCGTCAACAATGCCCCCGGATGCCGGAGGGAACATATAGCAGGGCCGTGGCGCGAGGGGCAAATGATCGGCTACACATCAAGAGGCACAGGTGCTGCGGGAGTACCTGCAAGATTCAACTGCCCTCCTGAAATGACACTGCACACCCTGACGCGGGGCATTTAGAACTCTTCAAGCAATTCTGTAGCCTTTATTTAACGGCGACATGGTGCCGATTGGCGGTGTCTCATCGCTCGGGCTTGCAGCGTATTGTCAACAGTCGATTCGCCTGCTCCTTGCTACGCGACCACATGGCGCTCGCAAATTGATGGCCAGAATATTAACTAAAACGCTCTAAAATAATCCAGCTGGTCTGTCTCCATACTTTTTCTATAATTTCACTCTCCCCATGAAATACCAGCAGCTCTTTCTGATGGCTCTTGCCGCGACTCTTGTCTCCACCGTTGCTCAGGATGCACCAATCAATACGAATTCCATCCTGAAGGAGCTTGATCAGGTGGATGCCAATGCCAAAAATCAGGTCTCCTCCCGACGCAGCGCCTCTCTCTCCAAGATCCAGTCGGCCAGCAGCTCCACTTCATCAGCTGTGGAACTCTACCTCCAGGCGCTGGATGCCACCAAATACGGCGACAAGCATTCTGATTTTGTTGAATGGCGGCAAAAGAATGCGGAGTTTCTCCGCAGTAACCAGTTTCAGACTGCCGCCCAGTTGCAACTGCGATACCTTCTGCTGGCCTTGCAGCGCTCGGAGCAGAATGACGCCTTTGCGCAGATCCCTCTCTGCATGGCCTACCTCAATGATCTGTCGGTCGCGACCACCGGCCAATTTTCCCAGAATCAGAAGGCTCCCAAGACCACAAGTTCTGCCTCGATAGATAAGGCGGTCCAGGAGGCCAACAGCCTGATCAAGCAATCCCTGAACGATACGGCCGTCGTCAAATGGCTTGAAATCGATGATCTACTTCCCGATGGCAAGGACTTCGCATCCTCACCGGGGAATTATGAAACGATCATCGAGAAAAATATCCGTGTGCCCATGCGTACCAAAAATGATCCGCGGCTCCCCGGCACTTGGGATCTACAGATGAAGTTCATCGCCGATGTCGCAACCTCCACCGGAAGCCAGCAACAGGCTGATGATTTTAATAAAAACCGCCTCCCTGATTTTCTTTTCAAAAAGGCACAGGACACAGCCTTGATAGGTCACCCCAACCGAGCCATCGGAGATATTATGGCCTTGATCCATCGTTATCCTAGCAATCCCGATGTGAGGGACTGGGTGAAGGCTGCCCGGGATCTTCTGCCAAAGGTGACCCCGCCTCCCACGGCACCAACTCCCGCCCCAGCAGCGACAAACTCGCCGATGACTTCAGTGCAGCCTACAAACGCTCCAAGCACCCCGACCTCCACGGCACCTAATCAGCCAGTGCCTACAAATCCTTAGAGCGGTTTGAGTAATTCTATTGGCTTTCTTTGGCGTCATCGCATCGCACGGATAAGAAGCGAATTGACTACAGCCTCTTCGCTTGCTCCTTGGTATCCGAGCAGATGGCGCTAGCAAATCGATGGCCTCAATATTACTTGAACCAGTCTAGTTGGGGATTTTCTCCCCTCGAATCAGATCCTCCCAGGTCTGGCGCTCTCGGACGACGATCGACCTTTCGCCATCGACGAGCACCTCCGGCAAAAGAGGGCGGGAGTTATAAGTCGAGGCCATCACAAATCCGTATGCTCCCGCACTCATCAGTGCTATACGATCCCCCGGTGCAAGCACGGGAATCTCACGATCCTGGGCAAAGAAATCGCCACTCTCGCAGACTGGACCCACAACATCGACCTTTTCCAGTTGATCCGTCTTGGGTGCGATCAAAGGCTCGATCTCATGATGCCCCTCGTAGAGGGCGGGTCGTATCAAATCATTCATCCCGGCATCGACGACGACGAAATTCTTGGTCGGTGTTGACTTGCGGTAGAGCACGGTGGAAAGCAGCACGCCAGCATTGCCGACGATGAAACGGCCCGGCTCGAAAAGAATGCGTAGTCCGAGCGCCTTGAGCGGCTCGATCACTTCAGCGCCATAGTCTTCGGGTGTGATACGGTCGGATTGTGCTCCGCTTTTCCACCAAGAGGGATCACCGCTGGCGAGTGCATCGTGATAGACGATGCCGACACCGCCACCGATACTGAAGAACTCCAGTCCGTAGGCGGTCTTCAACTCCTCCACGAGCGGCATGAGCTTGCGGATTGCCTCGGCAAACGGAGGAGCCTTCAGAATCTGCGAACCAATATGGGTCTGGAGTCCCCTTATCCTAAGATTGGGGAGAGCGGAGGCACGGGCATAGACACTGGCCGCACGGTCGAGACCAATCCCGAATTTGTTCTTGCTCTTGCCAGTCGAGATATACTTGTGTGTCGGAGCATCGACATCGGGGTTGACACGGATCGCGATGGGAGCGATCAGACCGGCGTTGCCAGCAACCTCGTTGATGCGCTCCAACTCCTCCTCTGACTCGACATTGAAGCTGTAGATCCCTTGGCGTAGCGCGTAGTCGATTTCCTCGGCAGTCTTGCCTACCCCGGCAAAGGTGCATCGATCCGCCCGACCACCTGCCTTGAGCACGCGGAAGAGCTCTCCTCCTGAGACGATGTCAAAACCGGCCCCTTCCTGGGCAAGAAGATTGAGTACGGAGAGATTGCTGTTGGCCTTCATCGCATAGCAGATCATCCGATCTGCGAGCGGAGTGAGCGCGGCATCAAGGCGACGAAAATTTCCGCGAATCGTTTCTGCGGAATAGACATAGACTGGTGTCCCCACCGCGGAGGCAATCTCATTAAGATCGACATCCTCACACTTCAGCGATCCGTCTATATATCGAAAGGAATGCATTAGGCGGAGAAGGATAAATGAAAAATTTAAAAAAAGAAGAGAACAGTGACTTGATTCCAACCTCCAAGCCAATCAACACAAGAATTCTCGGCCGTGCCTGAGTGATATTAATTCAGAAATTTTGAACCAGATGATTGGTTTTTCTTCGGATCGGACATTCAGAGTAAGATAGTTCGTCGAGTTTACTCTGCTGCGTCCCTGCCCAAGTGCAGCACTTCTATAATGGCAGGTAACGCACAGTCACTGCTTCATCAACAATTCAGGCGCTCCCTCATGCTTTTCGCCAAAAGTCTTCAAGTCAATGGATACCTTCTGGAACCAGGCCGCCGACCCGCCGGTTTTAAGCCATTCAGCTACTTTGGGATATTTCTCCGATTGGCTCCTCGAAAGCTTGGCAATATTTCGTTTTATCTGACGCGGCACCTCCAGATATCGGCCATCAATGACCTTGGCACTATCGGCCCGGCAGTCATGATCAAATACTTTTTTACCACTCTTCAGATCAAAGATTTTTAAGACTCTGTCAGGACTCGTCCCGCAATCTACGAGCAAGGCATCCTCTGCAAGACCGTAAAAATAATCAGCCTCATCTTGTTTCCTTAAAGAAAAGATTACAGGTAGATCTTTCCACGTCTCTGGAGCATTTATTTTTAAGCTAGGCGCTCGATGGTAGACCATAATGTCGGAACCGACAGCTTCATGATCTACCGTGACCACCAGATACTCTGGATAGAGAAATACGGTTTTCCCCTTTGGCACCCGTGAAACCTCCGGTCTATGGGTGCCAAGGAGAAGGTCATCAGGACCTTGTTGGGCATGAAGAGTCAGGACAGTGAAAAAGAGGCAGAGTACGGTGATATAGAGTTTCATGTTCGGGCTGTTTTGTCTTGCGACACACTTCCACAGAAAGGTCACTCAACGATTTTAAGAAGGAGATTATGCAGACTTGCGCCTTGACCCTTTTACGGACTCAAAAGGGAAAATTCTAAAAGTTTGGAGCGTGTAATCAGTACGAAACTAGCACATGAAGAATTGCCCTTTTCGCACATCAGACTCGCGCAGTATGACATCACCTAATCAAGGAACCTGTTTACTGCCCCTCGATAAAACCCAAAGCTTGTTCAAGAGAATCTCCGGAACAAATCTGATGTCCCATGGTGGGCACATCGAGAAGCTTGGCTCGAAATCCATTTTTAAGGAAACCACCGTTGTAGAGATCAAGGATGTAGTCGTGCCTGAAATCCTTTGGACCGGTGACGAAGACGAACTTGACGCGCCCACGCGCCAATTGCGGTGATGCGACGGGCCAGAGACCGTACGGAATGCCCTTGTCCCGTCCCTCATTTTTTTTTAGATCCTCGGCGGTGACTGCCACATGGGGCACGGGTTCGTAGAAGTCGCAGCCGCAGCTTTGAACTGTTCCCCGGAACACTTGAGGAAAGCTAAATCCGAGTTGTCCGGCCACTCTCGCGCCACCTGATATACCCGCCGAATAAATCCGTGAGGGTTCGATGCTGGGATAATACTTGAGCATCATATCGACGGAAAGGAGGGCCATTCCCTTGCGTCGCTCATCATGTATATGGTTATCGACTCCTTGGGGGGCGATGAAAAAGAGATTCCTCTTGTTGAGAATGTCAATCCACCCACTTGGCACCCCCGTTTCGTCATCGGGCTTCGCCGAAATGAAGACGATCAGACCATATTTTGTGTTCTTATCATCAGGGCGGTATCCTTTAGGCACAAAGATGAAAAACTTCTCTGCTTGCTGATCTACCCTGAAGTTTTTTGCCGGCAAAGGTTCGGGACACTGAACCAGATGACCAGTCCCAGTTGCAATGGCTGGAGGCTTGCCGGGTTGCCAGACCGGTGTGGGGGCAGGCTCCTGTGCAACAGCGGCAACGACACTCAAGATGATGATAAGGAATTTAGTTAACTTCATCGTGGGGGGAGAATCGGAAGCAAGTCTTGAGGTATCTGGATTCGAAACTTGAACATTTCTCAGAGCACAACAGCAACTTTTCGTTGAAAAGAACAACATCAAATCAGGGGAGGAGCATTCAATTCCCCCGTTTGTGAGACTCCATTCCATACAAGATTCTTACTATCAATTAGTTGTAGCGAGCTAAGCAATTCAGAAGCTGCGCCTAGACAAGTGTTTGTGGGGCTCTACGGGCCGTGTTGACTTTTCCTGACACTTTCCTGACAAAATTCGTAACGAGGAAAAAACTGCGTCGCGTTGGCTTTATTTGACTCCCAAAAGTCAGGATACGACGCTACATACTCTTTTTGGCAGCGGTTTTCTTTTGTCCAAATGAATTTCGGTAAGATCTAGGATTGATTTTAAGTTCTGATCGGAAGTCACGGCTCATGCTTGTTGGATCTGTGAAACCGCACTCCCTAGCGATAATTGATAATGATTTTGTTGTGGTTCGAAGCTTTTTGCAGGCGGCATGCAGGCGGACCTTTTTAACATATTTTAGCGGAGAAATGCCGAAGGTACTTCTGAAGAGACGCTCCACCGTACTAGCGGAGATGGCTCCAAGCGAGGCCATTTCCTGAACAGAGATTTTCTGAGAATAGGAATTCCCGATCTGGTCGACGATCTTGTGGACAACCGGGTTTTCCCTATATAACTCGTCAGAATCCTCAGTTTTCCTGATCACACCAGCCAAGCCTATGATTTTTCCAGAGTTCCCGTAGAGCGGGATTTTGGTAGTTGTGAGCCAATCAAGCGAGTTCTGTGCCGGGACCAGTTCCACTTTTTGAATGATGGGTTTGCCGGTGCGCAGGACGTACAGGTCATCTTTGACAAAGGCATCCGCTATGAAGTGGGGTGTGAAGTCATGATCTGTTTTACCAATGAGTGCATTTACATTCGCCGCGCCCATCTGAAGGGCGAATCCCTCGCTTGCCGCAACAAACCGTCCCTTGCTGTCCTTGATAAAAAGATGCGCGTTTGGAACAGCTTCAAACAACGCCTCAAGAAACTGACCAGGCCTCAGATCCTTAAAGAACTGGTCAAAAGATTCGGTTGGAGGGTATGGGGTAGGGGTCAAGTTAAACTATGGAAGCTGTGTCCATCGTGCGTTGTTTCTGGAACTTTCAATCGCAGCCTCGATGAAGGCCATGCCTCGGATGCCATCCTCGATCTTGGGATAGTCTAGAGAAACATCATCGGGTGTTCTCCCCTCGATGACTGCGCGGAGATGGTTGGCGAAGTTACGGTATATGTTGGCGAAAGCTTCTATATATCCCTCGGGATGAGCGGGTGGAGTCCTGGTGTTGGCCGCCGCTGCTGATCCGAGGTAGCTCATGCCAGTGCGCCAGACTTCAGTAGGTTTGTCCGACCATTTAACAAGAAGCGTATTGGGTTCCTTCTGATGCCACTCGAGACCACCAATCTCACCGTAAACTCGGATGTTGAGATTGTTCTCTTCACCGACCGAGATCTGCGATGCATGAAGCACCCCCTTTGCACCGTTTTCAAATCGAAGAAGTATGTTGGCATCGTCGTCCAATGCACGCCCTTTAACGAACGTAGTTAGATCTGCTGCAAGCTCCTTGATTTTGAGACCAGTGACATACTCGACAAGGTTCTCGGCATGGGTACCGATATCTCCGATGCACCCGCCTGCGCCTGATCGCTTGGGATCCGTACGCCAAGCGGCCTGTTTCTGCCCGGTTTCTTCAAGACGGGTGGAAAGCCAGCCCTGAGGGTACTCGACCACTACCTTTCGGATTTTTCCAAGTCGTCCGCTGAGTACAAGCTCGCGAGCCTCTTTGACGAGAGGGTATCCGGTGTAGTTGTGAGTAAGTCCATATAGGAGGCCGGTTCGAGCGATGATGGTAGCAAGTTCCGTGGCCTCTTTCAGATCGAAGGTGGCGGGTTTGTCTGAAATGACCGAAAACCCATGCTCCAATGCACATTTAGCAGCGGGGTAGTGGATATGGTTTGGGGTAACGATGGAGACAAAATCCATTCTTTCGTCTGCAGGGAGCAAAACTTCACCTTTCATCATCTCTTCGAAAGAGCCGTAGCAACGCCCGGGTGGAAGAAAGAGGTCTTTCCCAGAGTCAAGGGAACGCTGGGGATCACTACTAAAAGCGCCACAGACCAGCTCTAACTGTCCGTCTAGGTTGGCAGCCATGCGGTGTACGGCACCGATAAAGGCCCCGTGCCCTCCTCCGACCATACCCATGCGAATCTTTCGCTTTACCAATTCCTTACTCATTTGCTTGATTTGTCAAAAGCCGCGTCGAAGGCGACTGCGCTGGGAGTGAAGTCCAGCTTGCGGACAAAGGATGATGATTCCGTAGCACCATGCACTCTTTCCATGCGACCATCTTCCCACTCGACTGAGAGCGGGCCGTCGTAGCCGATGTCGTTAAGAGCCACGATAACGTCCTCGAAGCGAATGTCTCCGCGACCGGTGGAGCGGAAGTCCCAATAACGACGGGCATCACCGAAGCTTGAATGACCGCCAAAGACTCCAATTGTGCCGTCCCCATGCCCCCACCAAACATCTTTTATGTGGCAATGGAAGATGCGGTTGCCAAAGTTGCGGATGAATTTTACATAATCTACACCCTGATAACCAAGATGAGAGGGGTCGTAGTTAAAACCGAAACGGGGATGATCCTTGAGCGCTGCTAAAGCGCGCTCGGCGGAAGCAATATCAAAGGCGATCTCGCCAGGGTGCACTTCAAGCGCGAAATTTACATTCTCTTTGTTGAAAGCGTCTAAAATGGGAGTCCATCGACAGGAAAAATCATCAAATCCCTTTTGCCAATACTCCTGTGAAGTAGGTGGAAAAGCATAGATTGAATGCCAGATGGAAGAACCAGTGAAGCCGTTGACTGTTACGGGATGAGGGGTCTCGGAAAACCCAGGCTTACGGTCAAAAAAAGCCCTAGCAGCACGAGCTGTCAGGATCATACGTTCTGCAGCTCGCTTCCTTACACCCTCAGGGGTGCCATCACCCCAGATTTCTGATGGTAGGATGGATTGGTGACGTTCGTCGATTAGATCACAGACGGCTTGACCGACAAGATGGCTCGAAATTGCAAAACAGGTAAGACCGCTCTTTGAGAGCAAAGTCCAGAGATCATCGCAGTACTGTGTGGAGGATGCAGCCAATTCGACATCAAAATGATCGCCCCAACATGCCAACTCTAAACCATCATATCCCATTTTTTTTGCAAGAGGTGCAAGTTCGGCCACAGGGAGGTCTGCCCATTGGCCAGTGAAGAGGGTTACGGGACGCGTCATGAGAATGGGGGCAAGGGGTGATAGTTATACGGAGAGTTCTGGATACCAAGAGGGAGAGGCCTCAGGCAATGAAGAAAAGATTTTTTATCATTTTTTATTTTGACAATAAATGACAAGTGCTTCAATGAAACAGATGACTTTTAAAAGCATGCTCAATATAAAAACGTGGAAGCATGTTTCTTAAATTTGCACTCCCCCTATGACAATATTTGACACATATCTTGATGCCTTTCGGATCGGCAGGCATCATCGCTTTCTGACCTGCGGCTTCATTCTTCTCGCAGGCACGGCTCGCATCGTTGGGCAACAAAATGAATCTTTGCCGACTCCAACAACCAATCCACCCTCTACAGCAAAGGAGGTAATGAAAGCGGCTATGGAGCCTGCAGGTAAATGGTTAGTGCACGATGACAAACGTCCGCAACCAAAAGTGGTTACCCCGGGAGCGTCATTCAGCCAGGGTGCTCCCCCCCCCTCCGACGCAGAAGTTCTTTTTGACGGACATGGACTAGCCAAGTGGGAGAACGAAAAGGGTGAAAATGCCGCGTGGCCGACACAGGAGAATACTATTACCTCCGCACATGCGGGAGGCATCCGTACGCATGAAAAATGGGCTGATTTCCAACTCCATGTCGAATGGGCTGCACCTAATCCCCCCGTTGGCAAGGCTCAGGGGCGTGGTAATAGCGGAATCCTGATAAACAACATGTATGAGATTCAAGTGCTTGACTCTTACCAAGAGCCAACCTATCCCGACGGCCAGGCCGCAGCGGTCTACGGCCAATCTCCCCCACTTGTGAATTCTACCAAGCCGCCTGGTGAATGGCAGACCTACGACATTCTCTTCGAGTCACCACGATGGAACGAACGGGGGGAACTCATCAAGAAGGCGGTGGTGACGGTGCTCCACAATGGTGTTGTTGTTCAGAACCATTACGAACTGATGGGCTGTACTGATGGTATTAACCCTGCTGTTCCCTTTCACTCCGCATCCAAATATCCAAAACCGCATGATCCTGAAGTTTTTATCCAACTTCAGGATCACAAAAGCGCTGTACGCTTCCGCAATATATGGATTCGTCCCATGCATCTTGGGGAGAATCTTTAGACCAGCACTCTATCTTTAACCGCACCTATAACCTCCAGCCTCCGCTTTTTCATAATGAATCGACGATCTTTCCTCCGAATGATGGCTCTTGCTTCAGGCTCGGCTGTGTGCCCCTCTTTGCTGCGGGCAAGCGAATCAATAGTATCACGGAAATCTCCTAACGACCGCATCACGCTCGCTCTCATCGGATGCGGTTCGCAGGGTCGTTCAGATATGGGCAACGCACTCAGCTCCGCGGATAACCGGCTTGGACAAGTACTCCGAATCCCTCCACGTCCAGAAACCACTAATCGACCCTGTCACAGGGATGCAGGACCCCGGTGGAGCGATGGTCGACGTGGTTCAAAAGGTCTATGGGTTGAGCAAATATCATCCAGTTCCACAGGCACTCCAGGATAAGTTTGCTCTTGAACCGCTTCTTCCCGCATTCCTTCTGAAGCCTTTCTATGTAATACTCGGCCCATCGCTTATTATTCTCGGCATTACACTGCTTCTGGGCATTGCAACCCGCATCTCCCTTTTTCTTCAGGGTATCCTCTACATCATACTCACCATCGGCTTGATGCTAATCAACCAAAATGACGGAGTCTCTTGGTTGGGCATTGCATCATCAAGATTAACTTCTCTACCGTCATGCGCTGAAGTGAAGCGTTCACCTTTTCCGATGTCACCTATAACTGGCCTTAACTTATTACTTACATTATTATTTGATGTTTTATTTTCATCTATTGCCCTATAAAAAATATCGTCAATTATTTTATAAACTGCATCTAAATCTTTTGTATAATACTCTGTTCCAAAAGCTGATTTATGAGTAAATCCAAATGCCCTTTTAATGAATGTTTTAATTGATTCAATTATTCTTTTGAATAACGGTCTATTCCTATCTGCTAAAAACTTTCTAAAATCAGGATTATTAAATGCATCTCCTATTATATTCCCTGATATTTCTTCTGATGTTTCAGACTTTAAATATCCTTTTCTTTCAAGCCTTTTTTGTTGATTTATCCAGTCATTTATTAGCGGCCTTAATCTTGTTTCTAGCCCAGAATAAAGTTTGGGATTCTCTAGTGAAAGAGTATGAGTCCATTCATGCCCAACAAGTGCAAAGATGGGATCGCTCCCATTTGCATTTAAAAATATAGTCTTGGGATTCTCAGGGTCAACAAATGCTTGATGAATCGGCTTATCGGATTCAACCCATACAATCTTTTTTCCCTGCGCCTTTTCGAACCATTTAGTAAATACTCTGACATCCCTGTTGCCGTGTATTTTATCCGCATCAGATGAGGGTTCAACTCTTCGAAAGTCTGGCTTGGTTCCGAAATCTCGCTCGTAGTTGCTTGATGCGCTGGCAACTTGTCTGTCAATTTCTGCGTCTCTTCCTGTTGCATCTTCAAATGAAAACAGATTTTTAGCAGAATAGGGAGAGTTATTTGTTGCCCTATCTCTGGATGGAATAAGCGCAAGCCTTCTTTCTCTTTCCCTGATACCCCAACCGAACAAAAGTTGAAAGGCTGAGTCCTTGATCGAAAGCCAGTTTTCTAGCCTTCTCGGTAAGGTCGCTTGGGAGTGAGATTGAAACGGGTTTTGCTCTCCGTTTTTCGTTGATGGTTTTTGCCATGCCGAGAAAGAAACAAGATTTCTCAATTCTTCACAAGAATTATTTCACAAAAAAGAAAAGTTGTTAATTTTTGAGAAGGTGAGAAAATCTCTTGACATGAAAAAGAGCGAACACAAAAAGGGCTTCTCGATTAGCCTTCTTCCCTCTGAATATGAGGCTTTGACGGCTTATGCAGAATCTCAAGGAGACTCTTTTTCTGCGTGGGCAAGGAAGGTTTTAAAGCGGGAAATTGAAGATTCTTTTACGGAATCGCAAAAGATTCATGCTGCCCAAAAATCACGCAAACAGACATCTCCTGTCCTTCCCAAGAGGAAAGCGAACGGGTGATCCTACCCTTTCCCTGTCAGGCTCACAACGGTTGCAAACTGGATCGTTGCGAGATATGCGCTGAAGAATCAGGCTAGGAAGTTCTTCTATCAAACCAAGCTGCCAGCATTGCAAAAATAGCAATCGGCAGCATAAGCAAGAAAGTCATTCCTACCCCTTGCCAATCTGCATGGAAGAGCTGAAGCAGTAGAACCACTGGCGTTGCCCCTACTGGCGTTAAGATAAAGCAAAGGATCGCACCCCAATTTCCAAAGAAGTGCATCATATTTACCGCCATCCATCCCCAATACAGCACAAAGAAAATCCCTGCAATTATGGTACATAGGGTTTTCATGGAATCACCTTAATGCTGGTCTTGCTCCCTCTCAATGAAAAACATGAACAGGATAAATAACCGTTCAAGATGCCGTAAGTTTTTGCCGTAACTTTTTATATTCCACCCCTAGAGCTAGTGTTTATCGGAGTGGAGCGGGCGAAGGGATTCGAATCCATAGCCTAATTTCACCTCCGTGCACAACCATGCATCTTGGAGCACTTTAGTACACATCACTTTTTTGGCGAAGTGCATGAAGCTGCACCAATATGAAAATTTTTTGTCACAAATTGTCATAAAATATCCTTTAATGGTACTGTTCTAGCCACTCTGTGGTTTTAAGCTGATCTTCGGTTGAAATCCAACTGGATTTGCCCCAAAGGACAATTTTCCATCTGTGCCCTAAAAGGAAAGCATGGATGCGGCATCAGTAATTACACCATGCGATCAATGTCCTCTCTCAAAAGAGAAGAGCGTCGATGAGCTTTTGACTTTGGAGCAGGCGGCCAAGAAAGTCAAAATTTCCATCCGTAAGATTCAGTTGGATAAGGCAGCAGGCTCAATCGCCTATGTAAAATTTGGGCGCCTGACGCGATTCAGACCCTGTGATATTGAAGAGTACATTCTGTCGAGACTCGTTCCCGCGCGGCGTAATACTCGCTAAATCTCACTTTAGAACACGACTTGCTTACTATTGGCTTGGTATTGGGGACAAAGGCTTCCCTCACCTTCTGAAAAACTAGGGAATAACCTGCAGGTATGAAAAACCTGCTCATAATCGCAGCACTTGAATTGCTTTGTTCCTGCACGACCGTGACTTATCCCAATGGAACCAGGGTGACCACGCCATATGTTGAACCTGTCTATTCGCCTACCTATGCGCCGGTTTATGGTTCACCAGGATGCGCCGTTCCCGTTGCTCCCTACTCTCCTCCCGGCACGCCGGGCGCCTATTATGGATATGTAGGAGGTTACGCCCCAGTCATTGGCGTAGGAGTAGGTTGGGGAAATTGGTGGAGAGGTTGGGGCTGGGGTGGAGGTGGTTGCTATGGAGGAAATGGTAACAATTGGAACGGATGGAATGGCGGTTGCCACAATTATAACAATTGGCATCCATGTAGTTCATATCAGGGTTACTCCGGATATAGGGGGTATCACTATGGACACTGATTTATTCACAGATGACTATCTGCCAGCCCTTTTATCCTGAATTAGAGTCTGGGATCGACGGGTTCGCTCTCCAAGGCAAGGACTCCAAAAACGCATTCGTGCACACGCCGAAGTGGCTCGTGTTTCACAAAGCGCTCCAGTGCTTCGATGCCAAGCGCGAATTCCCGAATCGCAAGAGACCGCTTGGCTCCTAGTCCTCTCGATTTGAGGCGCTCCAAATTGCCAGAAGCTGTGTATTCGGCTCCGTAGATAATGCGCAGGTATTCTCGGCCACGGCATTTCACGGCTGGCTGAGTAATTCCCCTTCTTCCTTTTGCAATAAAGTCCAAAGGCTTTACCACCATGCCTTCCCCTCCACTAGAAGTCATTACTTCCCACCAGGTAATGCCGCTTTGCTGACTCTCTTCATCGGTCACATCAATGATCTTAAAAGGAGTGGCGAGAAGGACATCCTTCGTAGAGTTATGAGTTCTAGAAGCTGCCTGAACAAGTCGTCCGATAAATTCCATATGCCAGAGATGATCCTTGTTGGAGTGAACGGCTCCCTCTGTTGCGAGCAGATGAAACGGTGCGAGTTTGAAATCGTTGATCTCCTCAACAGGCCAACAATAGCGGCGGTAGGAATTTCGATAAAGAGAAGCCATTTCTGCACGGTTCCTTATATGCGCCGCGAGGGCTTCAAAATCAGGGGCTCGACCTGCCACAGCAGATGTCACGGCAACAGCGTGAGATAGACTCGATAGCGAAGCTGCCCCCACGGCGGCATACTGGGTACGGATCAATTCTTGGGCTTTGGCTGACCAAGGCATCAGTTCGCAGTCGAGGCAGATCCAGTCGGTCTTTAACTCACTCCACAACCCCGTCTCATCTATGGCCGACCGCAGTATGCCAAGAAGCTGTGCTTCAACAGCCCGGTCCTCAAAGAAACGTCTCCCAGTTCGCGTATAAATGACGCCGAAGCCCTCTCCTTCATCCGGAGCAATGCCAAACCGTTTAAGGGCCACTGTTTCGTCTCGGCAGAGGACCACAACTGCACGTGATCCCATATGCTTCGCTTCACAGATAACCTTGGGTATTCCTTCTTGCCGATAATAAGCAAAAGCTTCTGAGGGATGTTCCAAGAGGTCGGGTAGCTTGGATGTCTCGCTCGGCGACATCGTCGGAGGGAGATAGATGAGCCATTTCGGATTCACAGCAAATCGGCTCATCACTTCAAGTGCAGCAATACTATTCTCTTCGCGGATGGTGATATTGGGTTGAAGCCGGGTGCTGATGATTCGCTTTCCGGTTACATCCGCAAGATCGAGCACATAGTCGTGCTGCTGCTGGGCTGTTAACGATGGTGCCTGCTCTTCAACGGATATGAATGGACGAGCAGGTTGGGCATAGGTGTGTCGGGCTGGAACAGAAA
>Ga0194039_1000978_pt1 | contig 15932 bp, 15 predicted proteins | sample JunL228m_MetaG_FD_148679 | JGI IMG/M metagenome (GOLD analysis project Ga0194039, IMG submission 148679) | Anoxic zone freshwater microbial communities from boreal shield lake in IISD Experimental Lakes Area, Ontario, Canada - Jun2016-L227-8m | ecosystem: Environmental > Aquatic > Freshwater >... | reverse complement strand
TGTTGTTTATCGGGTCCAGCGACGCGGCGAGGGTGCTGGGCGCCGCCTGGGCCGGAGCCTTCATCGCACGAGCGGCATCGGTCGTCATTGACCGATCACGGTCGAAGGAGAACATCGCCGGCCTAGTCATCGAGGCGGCAGTCGCCGCCCTGCTCATTCTCGGCTAGAACCGCAGCGTCAGTCCCCAGGCAACGACGCAACGAATGCCTCGACCGCCCGGCGATAGTCCACCGGTGCGTCATCGTGAACCAGATGGCCCGCCCCGTGCACCCGCACATAGCTGGCGCGATCGCCGGCCAACTCGGCCATCCTGGTCATCTGCCCGGGCGGGACAACCGAGTCCCCGGCCTCGATCAGCAGGACCGGCGCCTGCACAGCACGCCACTGCGACCAGTAGTCCCGGGTTCCCCACTCCGCTGCAATCGCAATCCAGTGCTGAGGTTTACCGTGTAGCCGCCAGCCGGTCGGCGTGCGGTCAAAGGCCTCGAGAAAGTATCGACCGGCGACAGGTCCGAATTCGGCTAAAACCGTTTCGGCAGAATCGAATTCCTCGGGCAGGGCATGCAACCACGGCTCCCATTGCCCAACGGTACGGCCGACGAAATCCGCCGCCATATCCTCTACCACCAGAGCGCCGACGAGATCGGGTCGGGATGCGGCCAGGCACCACGAGTGCAGACCACCCATGGAGTGGCCGATCAGGACCACGGGAACGCCAAGGGCTTGGACGGCCGCGGCGAGGTCGGCAACAAGGCGCTCAGTACTGATCGGCTCGGCATCGTCGACATCACGACCGCGATGCCAGGGCGCGTCGTAGGTGTAGACCGAACCGAGCCGGGTCAGCCAGGGCAGCTGCCGCGACCATGTGCTGCCCCGGCCCATCAACCCGTGGACGAGCACCAGCGGCCGACCGGTACCGCCGTGGTGGGTCAGGGCAGAGCTCACCGTCCCATCTTGGCCCGAGTCGGCCGTTTGGCGGGCGCGGTAGCCTTGGCGACATGGCCGTGGTGAAGATCAACGCAATCGAGGTGCCGCCGGGCGCCGGCCCCGAGTTGGAGAAACGATTCTCCAATCGCGCCCATGCGGTCGACAACCAGCCGGGCTTCCTCGGGTTCCAGTTGCTTCGCCCGGTCAAGGGCGACGACCGCTATTTCGTCGTGACCCAGTGGGAGTCCGAGGAGGCCTTTCAGGCCTGGGCCGCGGGCCCGGCAATAGCCGCCCACGCCGGCGAGCGAGCCAATCCGGTATCCACCGGCTCTTCGCTGCTCGAGTTCGAGGTTGTGCTGGACGTTGCCCGGTCCAACGCACAGGGCTAGCGCGCGCCAACCCTTCCGGCGCGCGGTGGCATTGGCCACCACAATGACAACCGCGGCCGGCCTGATGACCGGTTGTGCGTCTCCGAGCGCACCTGCGGCCAATCCCGGTGTAAGGATCGAGACAAACACCCCGCAGGGTGTGCGGGCCAAGCAGGTCATGGACATGTTGAACTCTGACTGGCCAATCGGACAGGTCAGCGTCAAAACGTTGGCCGCCCCCGACATGGTGGACCCAATCGAGGCGACCATGGAGTCATTGTGGTGGGACCGCCCCTACACGCTGACGGGGGTGGAAATCGGCGCCGGCTCGGCCCGGCTGCATCTGCTCACCTCTTTCGGGTCGCACGAGGACATCGAACTGCGAACCAACGACCAGACCATGGTGAGCCGCATGGTGGTCACTCCCCAGAAGCCGGCGATCAACTCCTGGCAGGACATCGACGCCGCCCTCAGTCAAACCGGAGCTCGCTACTCGTATCAGGTCTCCAAGGTCAACGACGGAAACTGCGACAAGATCGCGGGCACCAACACCGGTGAATCCCTGCCCCTCGCTTCGATTTTCAAAACTTACGTACTGTTCGCCGTCGAGGACGCTGTGCTGGCCGGAACGCTGCGTTGGAATGACACGCTGACCATCACCAGTGAGGCCAAAAAGCTCGGCTCCTCGGGATTCGACAAACTCCCCGCCGGCTCGCAGATCACGGTCCGCCAGGCAGCAGGCAAGATGATCGCCACCAGTGACAATATGGCCACCGACCTGCTGATCGAGCGCCTCGGCACTCCAGCCATCGAGCAGGCGCTGGTTCGGGCGGGTCATCACGACCCGGCCAGCATGACGCCCTTTCCCACCATGCGTGAACTTTTCTCAGTGGGCTGGGGTAACCCGGACGTCCGCGAGCAGTGGAAGGCGGCCACTCCCGCCGGTCGGGCGGCGTTGCTGCAAGAAGCCAATTCCCGCCCCTACGAACCCGATCCGCAACGGACTCACGCACCCGGCTCCGCCTACGGAGCCGAGTGGTACGGCAGTGCGGAGGACATCTGCCGCGTGCACGCGCGGCTACAGCACAACGCCGTCGGCCCGGCCGCGCCGGTACGCGCCATCATGTCCGAAATCCCCGGCATCGACCTGGACCGCACCGAGTGGCCCTATATCGGTGCCAAGGCCGGAAATCTGCCGGGGGACCTGACATTCAGCTGGTATGCGATCGACCGCACCGGCCAGGCATGGGTGGTCAGCTTCCAACTGAACTGGCCGCGATACCACAGCCCCAATGCCGGTGGCTGGGTGATGACGATCATTAAACAGGTCTTTGCGATGCTGCCGCGCTACCGCTGAGACGACTGCGGGCGGTCACCCGAAGGTGACCGCCCGCGTCTCATCGGTGGGGTTATTCCGTCGTTGCGACAGCCAGGTCCGGCTCGATCACTTCACGCTTGGGTCCACCGCTGAAGGTGAACTTCACGTCTTCGCCGACCCCTTCGCCGTCCCAGTTGTCCACATCGACGGTTATCAGCTGGCCCGGCCGTATCTCATCGAACAAGATCTTCTCGCTCAGCGCATCCTCGATCTCGCGCTGGATGGTCCGGCGCAGCGGCCGGGCACCCAGGACCGGGTCGAAGCCCCGCCTGGACAGCAGCGACTTGGCCTTGTCGGTCAGCTCCATCTCCATGTCCTTGGCCTTGAGCTGTTCGGACACCCGGTTCACCATCAGATCGACCATCTGGATGATCTCGTCCTGGGTCAACTGGTGGAAGACGATGATGTCGTCGATGCGGTTGAGGAACTCTGGGCGGAAGTGCTTCTTGAGCTCGTCGTTGACCTTCTGCTTCATCCGCTCGTAGTTATTGTCACCGCCACCTTGGGTGAAGCCCAGGCCGACCGCCTTGGAGATATCAGAGGTACCCAGGTTCGAGGTGAAGATCAGCACGGTGTTCTTGAAGTCGACCGTGCGGCCCTGACCGTCGGTAAGACGGCCGTCCTCGAGCACCTGCAAGAGGGTGTTGTAGATCTCCTGATGTGCCTTCTCAATCTCGTCAAACAGCACCACAGAGAATGGCTTACGGCGCACCTTCTCGGTGAGCTGGCCGCCTTCCTCGTAGCCGACGTATCCGGGCGGGGCGCCGAACAGTCGAGACGCGGTGAAGCGGTCGTGGAACTCACCCATGTCAATCTGGATGAGCGCGTCGGCGTCGCCAAATAGGAACTCCGCCAGCGCCTTGGACAACTCGGTCTTCCCCACACCAGAGGGGCCGGCGAAGATAAACGACCCGGACGGACGTTTGGGATCCTTCAGGCCGGCACGGGTGCGACGGATCGCTTTGGAGACCGCTTTGACGGCGTCGTCCTGGCCGATGATGCGTTTGTGCAGTTCATCTTCCATGCGCAGCAGTCGAGTCGTCTCCTCCTCGGTCAACTTAAAGACCGGAATGCCGGTCCAGTTGCCCAACACCTCGGCGATCTGCTCGTCATCGACCTCCGCTACGACGTCGAGATCCCCTGCGCGCCATTGCTTCTCACGTTCGGCACGCTGAGTGACCAGGGTCTTCTCACGGTCCCGCAGTGAAGCCGCCTTCTCAAAGTCCTGCGCATCGATCGCGGACTCCTTCTCCCGGCGAGCGTCGGCGATCTTCTCGTCGAACTCGCGCAGGTCCGGCGGAGCGGTCATCCGGCGGATCCGCATCCGTGCGCCTGCCTCGTCGATCAGGTCGATCGCCTTATCCGGCAGGAAGCGGTCATTAATGTAGCGGTCGGCCAAGGTGGCAGCCGCAACCACAGCGGAATCGGTGATCGACACGCGGTGGTGCGCCTCGTAGCGGTCGCGCAGGCCCTTGAGGATCTCAATGGTGTGGGCGACGGTCGGCTCGCCCACCTGGACCGGCTGGAAGCGGCGCTCCAGCGCGGCATCCTTTTCGATGTATTTGCGGTACTCATCGAGTGTGGTCGCGCCGATGGTCTGCAATTCACCGCGCGCCAGCTTCGGCTTGAGGATCGATGCAGCATCGATTGCACCTTCAGCGGCGCCGGCACCGACGAGGGTGTGCAACTCATCGATGAACAAAATGATGTCGCCGCGGGTGTTGATCTCCTTGAGCACCTTCTTGAGGCGTTCCTCAAAGTCGCCGCGGTAACGGCTGCCTGCCACCAATGATCCGAGATCGAGGGTGTAGAGCTGCTTGTCCTTGAGCGTCTCGGGAACCTCGCCGTTGACGATGGCCTGCGCCAGACCCTCGACGACGGCGGTCTTTCCCACACCGGGCTCACCGATCAATACCGGGTTGTTCTTGGTGCGTCGGCTCAGCACCTGCATGACCCGCTCAATTTCCTTCTCACGGCCGATGACCGGGTCCAGCTTGCCCTCCATGGCCGCAGCCGTCAGATTGCGGCCGAACTGATCGAGCACCAGCGAGGTCGACGGACTGCCGGCCTCACCGCCACGACCGCCGGAACCGGCCTCTGCGGTTTCCTTGCCCTGGTAGCCGCTGAGGAGCTGGATGACCTGCTGGCGGACTCGGGTCAGCTCCGCGCCCAACTTGACCAGAACCTGGGCGGCAACACCCTCGCCCTCACGAATGAGACCGAGCAAGATGTGCTCGGTTCCGATGTAGTTGTGGCCGAGTTGCAACGCCTCGCGCAGGCTGAGTTCGAGCACCTTTTTGGCGCGCGGAGTGAAAGGGATGTGCCCCGACGGCGCCTGCTGGCCCTGGCCGATGATTTCTTCCACCTGGGAGCGGACGCCTTCCAGCGAGATGCCCAGGGATTCAAGCGACTTGGCCGCTACGCCCTCACCCTCGTGGATCAGTCCCAGCAGGATGTGCTCGGTACCGATGTAGTTGTGGTTGAGCATCCGGGCTTCTTCTTGAGCGAGCACGACGACCCGCCGCGCACGGTCGGTAAATCTCTCAAACATCGCCTGATACCTGCTCTCCATCACCTGGCGCCACGGTCGGCACCGCGTACCTTCGGACCACTCTAGTGGGAGGCGCCGGGAGGTGCTCTCCCCTGCTGGCCATACCCCGCAAAGCGGCGAACACAACAGTCCAACGCCCAGGACCGCTGATCTGTTTCCCGAATATCGTCAGTGATTTCTTCGCGTCTAGCGAAACAGTTGTGACGAGGCCATTAAGCGCCGCCGGGGCGCTGGGGCCGGAAAGCTCGGAGCGGGGTCTAAATTGCCGGTCTAAATATGGCTAGGTAGCCGCATGGAAGGCGTCGATGATTTCGGCCGGAATACGACCGCGGGTAGAAACTTTGTGACCACTGCGACGGGCCCATTCTCGAATTGCGGCACTCTGTTCGCGATCAATCGAGGCGCGACCGCGTCCCGGACCCCCGGAACGCCCTCGCCGCCGGCCACCCACACGACGTCCGGCCTCGATCCACTGCTTCAGATCTTCGCGGAGTTTCTTCGCATTCCTGGCTGAAAGGTCGATCTCGTAGGCGACACCGTCGATCGAGAATTCCACCGTTTCATCGGCAGGTCCATCACCGTCGAAATCATCGACGAGGGTGACGGTTACTTTCTTAGCCATGGCTTCCTCGGTCTTTCTGTGAACAGGGTCAAAACAAGTTCCTCGCCACAATGTGCCATAAAAAGACATCGAACTACAACAGGAGGGAATCAGGGCAGTTCAGTTGCCCTGGCGCCGCACAATCGGGAACAAAACCGTGTCCCGAATTGATAAGCCGGTAAGGACCATCAACAAACGGTCAATACCCATTCCGGTGCCCGTGGTTGGCGGCATCCCGTACTCCATTGCCGCCAGAAAATCCTCGTCGAGGGCCATCGCCTCATCGTCACCGGCTGCGGCCGCACGGGCCTGGGCCTCGAATCGTTCCCGCTGGATTATCGGGTCGACAAGCTCGGAATATCCGGTGGCCAACTCGACCCCGCGGACATAAAGGTCCCATTTCTCTGTAACGCCGGAAATGCTGCGGTGCTGGCGCGTCAAGGGCGTCGTCTCGACCGGAAAATCCTTGACGAAAGTCGGTGCCCACAATGCTGCACCAACCGCATGCTCCCACAGTTCCTCAATCAGCTTACCGTGACCGTAACCGCGGTCGGGGGGAATCTCCACGCCAAGCCGCTCGGCAATTGCGAGTAGATATTCCAACGGCGTCTCCGGTGTGATCTCCTCGCCCAGCGCTTCGGACAGCGAGGGATACATTTGCATCGACGGCCATTCTCCGTCCAGATCATAAGTGGTGCCGTCCGGCAATGGTACCTGGCGGGTTCCGATGGCTTCGTCAGCCACCTCTTGAATAAGTTCCCGAGTGACGATGGCCGAATCGTCGTATGTTCCCCAGGCCTGATAAGTCTCGAGCATCGCGAATTCCGGTGAATGCGTTGAATCAGCGCCTTCATTCCGGAACACCCGATTGAGTTCGAAGACCTTTTCCAAACCACCGACGACGCACCTCTTGAGGAACAATTCCGGTGCGATCCGCAGGAACAGGTCAGTGTCCAGGGCGTTGGAGTGTGTCACGAACGGCCTGGCCGCTGCACCACCGGCAAGGGTTTGCAGCATCGGGGTCTCGACCTCCAGGAACCCGCGTTGCTCCAGGGAGTTGCGGACCGCACGCACGACTGCGATCCGCTGCCGGGCCACTGTTCTGGCCTGGGGACGAACGATCAAATCGACGTAGCGCTGCCGGACCCTCGACTCCTCGCTCATCTCCCTGTGGGCAACGGGGAGGGGGCGCAGTGCCTTGGCGGCCATCTGCCAGGTATCGGCGAGCACGGACAGCTCCCCCCGCCGGGAGCTGATCACCTCGCCACCGATAAAGACGATATCGCCGAGGTCGACATCGGATTTCCAGGAATCCAACGCCTCCGCGCCAACCCCGGCCAGGCTGATCATTGCCTGCAATTGGGCGCCGTCGCCCTCCTGCAGGGTGGCAAAACACAGCTTGCCGGAGTTGCGGGCGAACACCACGCGGCCCGTCAACCCGACGCGAACACCGGTGGTGGCGTCGGCTGGCAGATCGGGGTAGGCGGCGCGAATCTCGGCCAGCGAGTGGGTCCGCGGCACGAATACCGGATAGGGCTCACGGCCCTGGTCCAGCAGATGCTGTCGTTTGTCCTGCCGGATCCGAAACTGCTCGGGAACATCATCGGTGGATGGATGTTCGGATTGGACGGCCTCCGGTGTTTCCGCTTCACTCACGGCGTGCCAGCTTAAACGCCTGGTTCGCGGGACGTTTTCAGGCGTCCGCGCTGGGCATCCTGGTTTCGCTCATAGACCATCCGCAGCCCATCAAGCGTGAGGTGCTTGTCGTAGTGATCAACGGTGTGCAGTTCGGACAGCATCAGCGGAGCAGTGTGCCCTGTTGCCACGACTGTGACGTCGGTGCCGGCAAATCCCTCAACATCTTCTCGAATGCGCGAGACCAAGCCGTCGACAAGCCCGGCGAACCCGAAAACTGCGCCGGATTGCATGCATTCCACGGTGTTTTTACCGAGAACCGACCGGGGCCTGGTGAGCTCCACCCGGCGCAGAGCAGCCGAGCGGGCGGCCGCGGCGTCAGAGGAAAGCTGGACACCCGGAGCGATTGCACCGCCCAGGAACTCGCCCTTCGCCGAGACCACATCCACACAGATCGACGAACCGAAGTCAACAACGATCGCCGCAGACTTGAATTTGGCATGGGCCGCAAGGCAGTTCACGATGCGGTCAGCCCCGACCTCCTTGGGGTTGTCCACCAGGAGAGGGATTCCGGTCCGAATGCCCGGCTCGATCAGCACATGCGGAACGCCCGACCAGTATTGATCCAGCATCCCGCGTACCTCGTGCAGCACCGAGGGCACGGTCGACAGTCCGGTCACACCGGTGAGGCGTTCGGAGTCATCACCGATCAGCCCCTCGATGGTCAGCGCGAGTTCATCGGATGTGACCTCAGGCTCAGTGCGGACCCGCCAGTAATGCAGCACTTTCGCGTGATCACCTGCGCCAGCGATCAAACCCACCACGGTGTGGGTATTACGGACGTCGATGGCGAGCAGCACGGCTATCGCACCGCTGCTTGTAACCGGAACATCAGTTCCTCCAGGTTATTTCGTGGTCATCGGCAGTGCCCGGCTCAGGTGCGAACTCGCCGCCTGGCAGGTCGATTCCGATATTGTCCAACAATCGGGTTGCGCCCAGCCGAGCAGCGAGAAGTAGCCGGGCTGGACCGAACTCGGGTGCGGCTTCAAGAGCAGGCCCTCGTAATTCCAGGTACTCGGTCTCTATCGAGGGCACCTCGTCGAGGACCGCGCGGGCAGCGTCCGTTACGGCTGCGCCACCGCCTGATGCCGCGTACGTTCCGGCCAGCAGGGCCGAGGACAGCGCGCTGGCCAGTTCACGCTGCTCGGCAGTGAGGTATCGGTTGCGCGATGACATCGCCAATCCGTCCGATTCGCGGACGGTCGGCACACCGACGATCCGGACGTCGACGTTGAGATCGGCGACCATCTGCCGGATCAGCACCAGCTGTTGGTAGTCCTTCTCGCCGAAGAATGCGCGGTCCGGCCGTACGATCTGCAGCAACTTCAGAACGACGGTCAACATCCCGGCGAAATGCGTTGGGCGCGAAACAGCTTCGAGATCAGTGCCTAACGGGCCAGGATGGACGGTGGTCCGCGGGCCGGCCGGGTACATCGCGGATGCCGTCGGCGTGAAAGCGATCTCGACACCTTCGCCGCTCAGTAGCTCCAGATCCGCATCGAGCGTTCGGGGATAGGCATCGAGATCCTCTCCCGTGCCGAACTGCAACGGATTGACGAAGATCGACACCACCACGACCGCACCGGGTATCCGCTTGGCCGCCCGGATCAGCGCACAGTGGCCCTCGTGCAGGGCACCCATTGTGGGTACCAACATCACCCGCCGGCCGGTGTGACGCAAAGCCCGGGACACCTCCGAGACCGCATGCGGTGTGGGGTAGGTGTTCAACTCTCCGGCGCTGAACTGCGGGGGTCTAGTAGTCATCGCTGCGGCCCTGGCGGACGGGACCATTCGGTCAACACGTCAAAAACCTCCTCGGGGGCACGCGAGCGCTGCGCGGTTCTGATTGAATCGGCGCAATATGCTTGCGCCAGTTCAGGATTGACTTCATCCAGGGCCGCAAGATGGGCGATGACTGCGGCGGCATCGCCTCGGGCGACAGGTCCGGTGAGCGCCGCCTGTCCGCGCCGCAGGGTGTTCTCCAGCGCGGCGCGCGCAAGCGGGCCGATGATCCTTTCGGCCAGCCCGCCCGGGGTATCACCGACGAGTTCTTGCCCCAGCAGTCCCTGTCCCGATAGAGCGGCCCGCAGTGCCATCAGCGCATCGGCAATGAGAGTGACGACGTGATTACTGCCGTGCGCCAACGCCGCGTGATACAACGTGCGGTCCTCCTCGCGAACGCCGAACGGCTCACCGCCGATCTCCAGTACCAGCGACTGGGCGATGGCGTATCCGATCTCGTCGGCCGCGGTGATCCCGAAGCATGTCTCAGCCAGTCGGGCAACGTCTTCATCAGCACCGGTGAACGTCATCGCCGGGTGGATGGCAAGAGGAATGCAGCCATGGGCGGCCAAAGGAGCCAACAGTGCCACGCCGTTGGCACCGGAGGTATGGGCCACGATGGTGCCTCGGCGAACCGCGCCGGTCGCGGCAAGGCCGTTGACCAGTCCGGGTAACTCGGAATCTGGAACGGTCAGCAGCAAAAGTTCGGCCCGGTCGGCAACGTCGGGCACCGACAGCACCGGGGTATCGGGTAGTCGCCGCTCAGCGAGACGTCGAGACGCACTGGAAATCGCACTGCAGGCCACCACCACGTGGTCAGCGCGTTCGAGCGCCACCCCCAACGCGGTGCCGACCCGACCGGCCGAGATGATGCCCACCTTGAGTCGCGCCGGGCGCAATCCGTTGGGGGTCCCCATCTCACCCTCGCTGACGTCGAAGAAATATGCGTTCCGGGCCTAGCCTTCAGGTACCGGACGGACGGTGCGAGTCTAGTGGCCGCCTCAGTCCTTGCGGCGTCGACGCCCGCCGCCGCCGCCCGTGCCGTCGACCTGCAGGCGCGACATCAGATCAGCGACCGAGTGGCCGCCGGTGTGCTGTCCCTGCGACTCGTGGCCCTGGTCTTCAGCGGCGGATTCGGGACTTGTCGGGGCCGTGCTCTCCTCAGCCGACCAATGCCGGCCACGACGGACCTCGGGGGGGCGCCACGGCGCTTCGGGCTGCTGAGGGGCCGCCGGGGCAGGCGGCATCGGCGGGGTGGTTGACGGAGCGGGGTAGACGATGGCCGGCTCAGGGCGCAGGGGCCGTTCAGCCGGGATCGGTTGCGGCGGAAAACCGTCGGCCGGCCGCCGATGCGAGCCACGGTAATCCTGCGGTTGCGGCACCGGAGGCGGCGGAGGTGCCAACGGCTCCTCGGGGACATCGATGATCGGACTCTCAAGTGCCCCGGTGGTGGTTTCCTCGTCCAGCAGGGTGTCGTCTTCGACGGCGACCGGGGTGATCCGGCTGCTCTCCACCCGCCCCGGCGGGGCGGGCATCGCGGCCGCAACACGCTCAGAGGCCAATGCTGGTTGCTCACCCAGGTCGGTGCCCAGCATCACCTCAAGGTTGGATCGCAAAGACGCGAGTTCAGCCCGGAGTGCAGCCATCTCATCGGCGGCCTGCGCGCGTAGTTCCCTGGCGAGCTGGCGGCGCAGGTGCGCCTCTACAGCGAGCTCATATTCGCGGCGGGCGGAAACCTCCCGGTCCAATTGAAGGTCGTAGACGAATTTCATATCCCGTGCTCGGGCCTGATCGAGTTCACTCTGACGGCGATAGCTCACCGAAACGAAGGCAGCCACCACTGCGGCCCACAATGACAGGATCACCGCTAGCCGCAGCAAATCCACCCGGTTGGTGAAGACCAGGGTCGAACTTGCCAGGATGGCCAGCACAAGCAACGCCGTAACAAGCAGCCAACCCGGCCTGCGGCCGCTGCGCCTGCTTCTGGCGCCGCGGGACGGAACGGTCATGGGCTGACTGTACCGCGTCGAAAGTGGTTGCCCGCCGCTACAAGCTGCGGCGATTCGCCTCCAGCTGCTGGCGTCGGGGACCTAATCGGGGATCGGATCCTCGACACCGGTCGGCTCATTGGGAGACCTGCAACAGTGCTGTAGCCACAGCGCGGCGACAACGAGGGCGAACGCACTGAGGGCCGCGACGATCACGCCGGGAGTATCAACCGCGGCCATCCGGAGTTCCCAACGCCGGGGCAGAACATAGACCAACACCCCCGCCCACCAACCGAACATCACGGCACCGACCCAGGCCGATGCCTTCGCGATCGCGACAGTGCGCGCGACTGCCAGCGGATGCAGCCGTCCCCCTCCGACGCCGATGCGGCCATCGCGGATCCGCCCGCGCACCGATGTCGCCCACAGTGCCTCACCCGCGGCCACCGCCAGCAGCGACAGACCGGTCCACAACGTGACCGCCGGGAAGTAGCGATAAAGCATGTGAATCACCAAATAGCCGAACACCGCGGTGCCGACAGCCGCCGCGCACAGGTCGCGATAACGTGTCGGTCCCATCACTACCGCGAGTCCCTGAACGTCAACGTCAATGCAGTCGGCCGCACGCCATCGCGCTCGGCCGGCTCTAACTGACTCAGCAACTCCTCCACCGGCTTAGGCCGCCCTTCAACGGTCAGTTGGGCGGCCGGATCGACGGCAAGCCAGGGCAGCAAGACGAAGGCCCGTTCGTGTGCAAACGGGTGCGGCAGCGTGAGTTCAGCATCCTGACTGAATATCTCGTCGCTCGAAAAATCCTGGCCTGGTCGCGGTGCGCCGAAACAACAGATCAGGTCGACATCGAGAGTGCGCGGTCCCCACTTCTTGGTGCGCACCCGTTCATTGTCGAGTTCGAGCGCCTGAGCGCGCTGCAACCAGCCGTGTGCATCCAGTCTGTCGTCATCGGCGATGACGACCGCATTGAGAAAGGGGGGCTGCGAAACACCACCCCAGGCGTCCGTCTCATAGACCGGTGACACCGCTTTCACCGAATCCCCCAGGCCGTCGACGGCAGCCTGCAACCGAGCCAGCCGGTCACCCAGGTTGGATCCGATCGACAGCACGACCCGACTCATTGCGCCCCGCGCCCACCCCGCCGGGATCGGCGGGCGACCACGGCCACGTCGGCGAACGTCAGCGGAATCGGAGCCTGAGGTTTGTGCACAACCACCTCAACGGCATGCACCCGATGGTCGGCCATCACACCGTCGGCGATCTCCGCGGCGACTGTCTCGATGAGATTGCGCGCGGGCCCGCCGATGATGTCGGCGGCCCGCTGTGCCAGCACGCCGTAGTCATAGGTGTCGCTGAGATCGTCGCTGGCGGCGGCATCGGCCAAGTCGATCCAGACGGTGATGTCCACGACGAAGTCCTGCCCGTCGCGCCGTTCATGCTCGAAGACGCCGTGGTTTCCCCGGACGGCCAGGCCGCGTAACTCGATCCGGTCAGTCATCAGTGCCCTCCGAGTCGGTCTGCCAGACATCAATCACCTTGAGAGCGTCGATGCTGGCGCGGACATCATGCACACGAACCCCCCATGCTCCGTGCAGCCCAGCCAGTGCGGAAATCACCGCGGTGGCGGTCTCGCGCCCGTCCGGCGGTCGGGGGGTGCCATCCGGCGCGGCCAACAGGGTGCCGAGGAAGCGCTTGCGGGATGCCCCAACGAGCACCGGGATACCGGTCGCGACGAGCTCGGGCAGGGCGCGTAACAACGCCCAATTATGTTGTGCAGTCTTGGCAAACCCCAGGCCCGGATCGATGATCAGCTTGCCGTGATCGATACCGACGGCCAGCGCGGCATCGACTCCGGCGAGAAGTTCGTCACGAACCTCGACCACTACGTCACGGTAGTACGGCGCATCGTGCGGTTGAGGCTGCTGCACCGAACGCCAGTGCATCATCACCCACGGCACGGCTGCCTCGGCAATCAGTGGCGCCATATCAGGATCGACGCGGCCACCGCTGACATCGTTGACGATGCTGGCTCCGTTTTCCAGCGCAGCCCGCGCCACTGCGGCATGCATGGTGTCGATACTGACGGTGATTCCCTGTGCGGCAATCTCTTTCACGACCGGAAGGATCCGCGCCATCTCTACGTCGGGTTCGATGCGTACCGCACCGGGCCGGGTGGACTCGCCACCGACGTCGATGATGTTCGCTCCCTCGGAGGCCAAAGCGAGTGCGTGCTCCACAGCCCGGGTCGGATCGAGGTAGCGCCCGCCGTCGGAAAAAGAGTCGTCGGTGACGTTGACGATCCCCATCACCTGCACCCGAGTCGGCTTCACTTGCGAAGAATCAGGCCCAGCGCCTCGGATCGCGATGCGTCGTCGGTCTTGAACTGTCCACGCACCGCCGATGTCACGGTAATCGAACCGGCCTTGCGCACGCCCCGCATCGCCATGCACAGATGCTCGGCTTCGATGACGACGATGACACCGCGTGGCTTGAGTTTGCGGACGACGGCATCGGCGATTTGGGCAGTAAGACGTTCCTGAACCTGCGGGCGTTTGGCATATAGGTCGACCACCCGGGCCAGTTTCGACAGCCCGGTCACCCGACCATCGCTGCCGGGGATGTAGCCGACATGGGCCATTCCGTGGAAGGCCACCAGATGATGCTCGCACGTGGAATACAGCGGGATTTTCGTGACCAGCACCAGCTCGTCATGTTCTTCGTCAAATGTGGTGTCCAGCACCGTATCCGGGTCGGTGTACAACCCGGCGAACATCTCCCGATATGCGCGGGCGACCCGCGCCGGGGTGTCCTGTAACCCTTGGCGGTCGGGATTCTCACCCACCGCCAGCAGCAGTTCGCGGACCGCAGCTTCAGCGCGGGCCTGGTCGAACTCAGGGATATCGAGCGTGATCGAGTCGCGCTTCGGCATGGACGCTCCGTCCGTCATTCAGCAGTGGGCCGGTGGGTGGAATCCTCAGCAGGCCCAACCTGGGGGGCGACGCCCGGTCCGGGATGAGTCGGGTGAGGTTGATGTTGCGGATACGGCTGCCCCTGATGCTGCTGAGGGGTTCCCCACCCGGGCGGTGGCGGATACCAGTAACCCTGCTGCTGTTGCGGAGGCGGCCACCCGGGTGCCTGCCACCCGGAAGGGGCGCCGTAGTTGGGTTGGGTTGGACCGTTCTGCGCGTGGTGGCGACCCGTCGGGTCCGCACCGTTGCCGTTAGCGTCCGCGCCCTGCTGGGCATGCGCGGCACTCGCCGCCGCGATCGCCTTCTTGAACGCCGGCTCCGGCATCGGCTGCGGCCACGGCTCGCCGCGTTCGATCGCAAGCTCCCCCGGAGTCTTGATGGGTGGCTTGTCCGACGGGATACGTCCACCGAAGTCATCGAAAACCGTCAGGCGAGGCCGTTTCTGGATGCCGGCGAAAATGACCTCCAGTTCGGCGCGATGCAGCGTCTCCTTCTCCAGAAGTTCGGCCGCCAGCACGTCGAGCACATCACGGTGTTCGGTCAGAATCGCCCAGGCCTCGTCGTGCGCCGCCTCGATGAGCTTGCGCACCTCATCGTCGATATCGCGGGCAACCTCGTGGCTGTAGTCGGCCTGGGTACCCATGGTGCGGCCCAGGAACGGATCGCCGTGCTCGGTGCCGTAGCGGACCGCACCCAGCTTGGAACTCATGCCGTACTCGGTCACCATCGCGCGGGCGATCTTGGTGGCCTGCTCGATATCAGAGACCGCGCCGGTGGTCGGCTCCCGGAAAACCAACTCCTCGGCGGCGCGCCCGCCCATGGCGAACACCAGGCGGGCGATCATTTCCGAGCGGGTCATCAGGCCCTTGTCATCCTCGGGCACGCTCACCGCATGTCCGCCGGTACGGCCACGGGCCAGGATGGTCACTTTGTAGATCGGCTCGATATCGGCCATCGCCCACGCGGCCAGCGTGTGCCCGCCCTCGTGGTAGGCGGTGATCTTCTTCTCGGTCTCGCTGATAATCCGGCCCTTGCGGCGCGGGCCGCCGATCACTCGGTCGACAGCTTCTTCCAGCGCGGCCCCGGTGATGACGGTCCCGTTCTCGCGGGCGGTGAGCAACGCGGCCTCGTTGATCACGTTGGCCAGATCCGCACCGGACATACCCACGGTGCGCTTGGCCAGACCGTCGAGGTCGGCACCCGGTGCCAGCGGCTTGCCCTGCGAGTGCACCCGCAGCACCGCCTTGCGGCCGGCCAGGTCTGGGGATGAAACCGGGATCTGGCGGTCGAATCGGCCCGGTCGCAATAGGGCGGGATCGAGGATGTCGGGCCGGTTGGTAGCGGCGATGAGGATCACGCCCTGGCGCTCACCGAACCCGTCCATCTCAACGAGTAGCTGGTTGAGCGTCTGCTCACGCTCGTCGTGGCCTCCACCGAGACCGGCGCCGCGCTGGCGGCCGACCGCGTCGATCTCGTCGACGAAGATGATGGATGGCGAGTTTTGCTTGGCCTGTTCGAAAAGGTCCCGGACTCGGGAAGCGCCGACACCGACGAACATCTCGACGAAGTCCGAGCCGGAGATCGTGAAGAACGGCACCCCGGCCTCGCCGGCAACGGCCCGCGCCAACAACGTCTTTCCGGTGCCCGGCGGGCCGTAGAGC
>Ga0194039_1000977_pt1 | contig 15941 bp, 16 predicted proteins | sample JunL228m_MetaG_FD_148679 | JGI IMG/M metagenome (GOLD analysis project Ga0194039, IMG submission 148679) | Anoxic zone freshwater microbial communities from boreal shield lake in IISD Experimental Lakes Area, Ontario, Canada - Jun2016-L227-8m | ecosystem: Environmental > Aquatic > Freshwater >... | reverse complement strand
GCATGTACGAGATCCCATATCAAGGTTGTGATGGCTTCTCCCGGTATCGCTGTTTCCCTGCCGAGGGCAAACAGGTTGTAAAGTACCTCCAGCCAAAGGATACCGGGAACCATCTTTATGTTCCTGGTGCTGTTGCCCCCCTCCTGAGTGATCCTACGATGACCCTCTATTTGACTGAAGGCGAAAAGAAGGCGCTAAAAGCGAATCAGGAGGGCATTGCCTGTATCGGTCTCGGGGGCTTATGGAACTACAAGGACAAGGAAAAGGGCCTTATACCCGACTTTGACAAGGTGTCCTGGTCGGGACGGGCCGTCCATATCATTCCCGATAATGACTGGTTGTTGCCTAATCGTCATGGCTACAAAAAGAATCTTGAACAGGCCGTCCATGAGCTTGCCTACGAGCTTATTGACCGGGGGGCTAAGGTATCTGTCATCCTGTTACCGGAAGGGCAGGACAAAGGAATTGACGATTATCTTATTTCTCATTCTGTCGATGACTTCCTGGCGCTACCCACTAAGCAGATCCGCAAGTTGACTCTGGAAGAATCCGTTGCCGATGTTTCTCTCGATACCCTTGACGCTGTTCTTAAAAGAATTGCCAAGATACCATCGCAAGTCAAGCAGGAAGCGCTCGTTGCCGATATTGCGAAGGCGCTCAAAGTATCGAAGTCGGCAATAAAGCGAGAACTCAAGAGACATGGCGCAAAACTGGATAACGACCAGGGAGACAATAACGGTAAGCCAATGACAGCGCTTTTCTCTGGCCTTGTGGATCTTGTCGAGGCTGATGGAAAGACGGCTTTTCTTATCAAGGATACCTCGGGCCTACGGATCGAAACTATTGTGGATATTGACGGCGTTCAATATATCCCTCCCTCGAAAGACCACCTACCATTCCTCCTGCCACGGGCCGAGCAATGCCTTTCCCATTACCAGGTTGATGACCGGCTCCTGTTTAACGACCTCCTGAGCTACCTTCGGCGCTTCTCGTACTTGCCCCCGGAGCAATGGGCTATTCTCGGGCTTTATATCTTCTCGACCTACCTCCAAGACCATCAGGATATAAGCTACCAGGCCATGATCCTGTTTCATGCCGTACCTGAGAGAGGCAAAAGCAGGACTGGAAAGGCTATGGGAAATGTATCCTTCCGAGGTGTCCATGTAGTCGATATGCGGGAGACAAACATTTTCCGCTTTTCCGGTAATCTCGGGGCTACGATCTTTTTTGACATCATGGATCTCTGGAAAAAGGCCGAGCGTAATGGTTCTGAGGATGTTCTGTTACTGAGATACGAAAGAGGCGCAAAAGTTCCTCGTGTTCTTTATCCCGAGAAAGGAGCCTTTAAAGATACCGTCCACTTTCCAATCCACGGGCCGACGATAATGGCCTCCAATGCTGAGGTTCACAAGATTTTAGGGTCTCGTTGCCTTACTTTCTCAATGCCAAATGCACCAGGTAATTACGAAAACCCCACACCTGAGCTTGCCCTTGATATGAAAGAAAGACTGGTTGCCTGGAGGGCCAAGATGATTGATAGGCCGTTGCCTGACATTCACCCTATTGACGGCATTACAGGCCGACTATGGGACATTACGATGCCTCTATTCAAAATATGCCAAGCTGTTTGTCCCGAGAGATACGAGGCGCTTGCCGATGCCGTTCTGAATATCGCCGGTGAACGGGTACAGGAGAAAAAGGAAACTTCTGATGGCCTGTTGATCCAGGTAATTTATGAAATGACCCAGACCGATGCTACCCACTTCGACATTTTAACTTCCGAAGTAACCACCAGGTTCAATGAGTTGTGGAATGGGGACAAGGCCAAGTCTGATAAATGGACGGGGCGAAGATTGAAAGCGATAGGAGTCCCGACGGACACCAAAACAGGTTACTCGACAATTCGCCTTAACCGGGAAACCCTCGACACACTTCTTGTACAGTACGGTTTTATTTCTCAAGGGGGCGAAATAAACTCCAATAACTCAAGAAACTCAAAAGCTGTTGATATTACTAGCACTTTAGGCTTTGAGTTTCCATTTTCGGAAAACAAAGAAACTCCAGAAACTCCAGAAACTCAAAGAAACTCAAAGATAAATATCCCTATAATTTCAAGTGGTATTGAGTTACCTGAGTTTTCTGAGGTTATTCCAGGGGGTGTTTCAAATAAAAACGTAAAGGATAATTTGAGAGAGGTGAGGCTATGAACGCCGAGATAGTAATCCAGAAATTGAAATCCATTGGCTATCAGATCCGGGTTGACGGCCCCGATATTCTGTTGACCGCCGAACATGACCCACCTGCTGAGTTGGCTACTACCCTATTGGCTGAGTTGAAAAGATGCAAGGCGGAGGCGGTTCGCCTACTCAATACAGCCTGGCCTGCTGAGGTGAAAACCCTGCTGGATTGGTTCACGACGGCCCCCACAGAAAAGGCGCCCTTCCAGTTATCCGCCTGCGTTCGCGTTCTCAATGCTGACCTCTTCTATGCTGCATTACGGAGGGATATCGAAGCAGGGCCATGCGGGCCGCGGGCAAGGACCGGCGCTATACATGGTGACCTGAGAGACTTGGGTAAATTACAATAGAAAGCGTTGGCAAACTTGGGGAAGTGCTTGCTAGCACGACGTCAAAATATACTATGGGTTCGGTAGATGGAACCAATAGCTACCACCTGTTTAACTTTTAACTTTTCGCATGAGGGTGAATAGCCAATGAGCAAAATCAATTCTGAAATTCTCTTGAAGATGGTAGAGGAAAAAGCATCACGAAAAGAGATGTCCGAACGGTTCAAATGTAGCGAAGCGGCTGTCTCAAAAAAATTGACAAGATTAACGGCACCGGCTGAACCTGCCGAACCTCTGAAGATTGACGTTTTGACGCCAAAGGAAAAGTCTTTTGTGATTGCTATGGCAAGGGGGGAATCACAAACATCCGCTGCCTGTCACGCCTATGATGTAGGATCGAGGCAATCAGGAAAGTCTTTAGGCCATACCCTTATGAAGATCGGGGGCATTCAGGAGGCTTTAGCGGAAATCAGGGACCGGGAAATTCCGATAGCTCACCTGGTTAAGCGATTACGGACACACGTGGATTCACAAGACCCGGCCACTTCCCTTCGGGCCACGGATATGGGCTTGAAACTCTGGGATGCCTATCCAGCGGCTAAGAATCTGAACACCAATGTTAACGTGGACTGTTCCCCGGTCGATTTATCCAAGTATTCAAATTATGGGAGAAAGAGGTTTGACCATTTGTAAAATTGATGCGTACCTAAGAGAGAGGGTATAACTCACAGTGAAGAGGTGCCGCCTCCTTTTTCCCCTCCCCCACAGGAATGAAATTGCGTAAATGAATGTGCAGAGTGTCCGATCAAAGGACTATAGGGTGCATGACCGACAGATGTTTAATCATATCAGACATCTTGACAAATATTTGAACTAGAAAGACTATTAAATGAAGTTTAACTTAATATCTTACAGTTAATGTGTTGTTGTACGATCAACAGCCAATACTTTCCCTGATTGAATCTCAATAAGACGAACACTTACTATGTCATCCTTAATGTATGAGCTACTTTGAAATCGAGAAAAAGAAATATCCAACAAGTGAGTTGCGCCTGTCATTTCGCCAATTTTCACCCTTAATTTATCTGAAACAAATCCCGTCTGGCTAAACTGAAATTCATCTAAAATCTGCTTTAATCTTGATCGGTCTACTACAGAAAACTTATCATTTTTTCCAAAGGCTGTTATCAACCCTCTCTCGTGTTCAGACTGCAAATTATTTCTCACCGCATCAATCCAATCATTCGGCACATTTGAAAACGTATTCTTCACTTCGCCGACAATTACAGCCACCGTCACTTTGTTGTTTTCAGCCATAATAGATTGTATTGTAATCCCTGTTGGTCGTGCTTTGATAACTTTTGGCACGATTTGAAATTTGATTATTTGTCCATTTCGATTGATAGCTAATAAAACATGATCACCAACCCGCTTATTACTCATCAAAGAAAGAAGATCCTTTTCGGACGTCAATATTTTCCCGTCAATTGAGACAATAATATCTCCTATCTTGACGCCTGATAGTTCAGCAGGAAAACCCTTCGATAGTGATTTGACAATCACTTTATTATCTACATATTCTATGTTTACACCTAATTTCGCGACCTCAACAAAATTCCCTTCGGGCTCTGGCTTAGCTCGTAACCCAGCACAACCAGACAAAAGCATTATGCATAAAATAACAATAGATATTCTTCGCATAGTATAATCTCCTATTCGACCAAATTGCGATCAGGTATAATTGGAGCTATTACGTGTCCGGTTAAAGCACAATATATTCAAATTAATTATTCACTATCATAATCACTTTAGAATAAACATGATTTATTTGTGGTTGAAAGATCTGCTGTCAAGATAACATCGTCATACAGCAGATTAACCATTATGGATTTTTTGGCGCAACCAGAGGGGTAGTATGTGTCAGCGATTGACCCGGCCACGGATATTGCCCCTCCCCCCATGGACATGGCAGGGTGACGTCAAGAAAAGATTTTACTCTTGTGCATGGATAATGTTATCATCATCTTGTCCGGATCGTTGAACCACGGGCGAATGTGAGAGGCATGGACATGGAAGATCAATAATTGCCTGGAGGCCGTAATGGATGAGGCGAAGCGTATCGAGGTTGACATGGTAGAGGAACGGGCCGGCATTATGTAAACTTCTTTTGAGCTGTGGAGGGAAAATAAGGGATTAGCCAAGTCAAGGTTGATCCTCTTTTTTATGATCCCGTCTTGATTTATTTTGAGTATTTTGAGAAATATTTGTCCCAAAATCCTGCATAGATTTATTTTTTGGGGGTAGTTTTGGGGGTATGTCATAAAATGGTATTTATGATTACACAATAAATATCATATCATAGGCGCTGAATGTGATAGACAGATCGCACCAATTAAAATAAACAGTTAAAGCGATATTTCGACCCTTTTTTCTTCTTTGAGTTTCATTTACAACCTTTAGACAAAAAAAGAGGGGTCAATCTCGTCTTGATCAACCCCCTCTATTCTGGCTCTGTCCCTCACACTTGCCCAGATTCGATGATCCGTGGTCAAGATGATGTCTGGTGTTGTCCACCTTAGCTTACGTATCTTCAGTTTCCGGATAGGGAGCATTGAACATTCATTTCTTTGCATACCTGCAAAATCCCATTCACGGCAAAGGAAGGATCTTCCTTTTTCCCAGATGTAGTAACGGAGCTTACGAGAATCTGTGCGATATTGTCCTGGAGTTGGCTCACCCTGATGACCGCCTCCCTTTTGCTATCGGTGAAATCGATTTTCTTGCTTACATCATCCCTGGCTATGATTTGGAATTTCTGGTTTCCCTGAATGATCCGCAGGGCAGTTGCGTATACCTTATTCGCATCGGCCTCCAAGAGAACAGAACCCACTTCCTGCTGCGCTGCGCTGCTACTGCTGCCGGTAACGGAGTTGGTCAGATGTTGCACGGCCCCCAGGGCTTTTCTTGCAAGAAAGACAGCCTGCCCGTGACAAACTGCCGCAGATAGAAGGGTAAAAAGCATTATTGATAAACAGAATTTAGTTTTCTTGAGCATTTCTTGTTCCTTGACCTTTATATCAAATATTTCGAATATGTATCCGTTGGCCTCATTCCCTCATAGATCTTTTTATAAGTATCTCATTTTATGGCATCAGAAGCTGAATTATTTCCTTTATATCTGGCAATTCTTTGATGGGATAGATCTTGACAAAACTCACTTTGCCTTTTTCATCGATAATGATGTTGGCCCGTTCAGAAAACCCTTCCGTGCGGAGGATGCCCAACGATTTTGCTACGGCGCCATGAGGCCAAAAATCGGCAAGCATACGGGTGTAATGAATCTTCAGGCTTTTTACCCACGCCGCTTTGCAGGGTACACTATCAACGCTCAGTCCTACAGCTATGGTATTATATCTTTCAAATATTTTACGGTTTTTCTCAAGATCCTTCATCTGGTTGGCACAAATCGGCGTCCATGCCAGGGGATGGAAAGACAGGAGCACCTTTCTGCCTGGATATTCAGAAAGGATAAATTCCTGCCCCTTCTGATCCCTAAGAATAAAATCCTTTGCCTTTTTCCCCACGCCTATACCCTTGTTTTCCATAGCTCCAACCCTCCTCCTTGTGCTATAATTACAAATGAAAGGCTTTACTTCCACGTTGTTTAGACACCTATCTTTTTTATTATGGCACGTTGCCAACAGGAAAGATAGAAAATTTTATCTTTCCTAATACAATACTTTTAGGGACTTGATCGGCAAAGAGGATGTAACCTTCCGGGGGCTTGAAATCGACCTTGTTCTCGACGAGGGAATGGAGATCGATCTGGGAGCAGGACGGACCTGCAGGGTCATGGCCACCCCCGGGCATACCCGTAACTCGCTGTCCTTCTATATCCCTGCAATGAAGGCTGTCATCACCGGTGAGGCGGTGGATGTAATTGCCGAAGGGAGGTAACAGAAGACAGGCTTTGCGCAGGCTGACAATTTTCTGCAAAGTAGTCAGCCTGCGCGGAAATGATGATTTTTTCGAATATCTGAGCCTTCGTATCTATTTTTTTGAATCAGGATAGTAGGGTTTGGTAATGCCCCACCAGGTTCGGGCCTTCGATTTATCGACATCATTCTGGTCGATGCTGCGATAGCCAATCCAACTGAACCCCAGGTGACTCCAGTCCTTATACACTGAATCATGTTTGAAAAATTCAGACTCCTTGATCGCCCCACAGCAACCGCAGAGCATGATGACCAGGCCTGCAATCAGTAGTTTTTTCATGAACATTCTCCTCATTTTATTTCCGTTTTTTAAAAAAACCGATCAAAAATTCACTGTCTACAGGTGAAAGATCGAACTTGAAGACCGCCTGGTCGATAAGCTTCGGAATAGATTGGTCAGGTTTCTCTTCAATACACTGTGAGATCCACTTAATAGCCCTTTGTACATCATCACTGTCCGGCATGATCGTTGCCATAAAAAACAATACCTCCTTCTTTTATTAATTGTTAATTCTTTCTATGCTGCTGACCGAGAACCTCGTAAATGGCCAGATTGCCTATTTGCTGAGGCGCTTCGGCAAACTCAACCTTCCTTACATCCACAACTGAACGAATCACCGACTGATAGGTCTTTTCCGTCATTAAAATCGAGTTCGGCCATAACTTCGTCATGCCCTGGAGCCGAAACACGATGTTGACGGCGTCGCCTATTACGGAATAATCCATTTTTTTATCAAAGCCGATATTCCCTACCACAGCCTCACCAGTATGAATGCTTATTCCCATTTTTAGTGGCTTGTCAATGAGCTTCTTCACGAACTCGTTCACCTCTGTCATCGCCACCTGCATCTCAAGGGCCGCGCTGATGGCATTATCCGCATCGTAGGAAGAGGATAAAGGGGCGCCAAAGAGGGCTAAAAAGCCGTCCCCCAGATATTTGTCCACAATCCCCCGATGCTTGAAAATGATCTCCCCCATGACGCTGAAGAAGTGATTCAGCATCGCCACCGTTTTTCTGGGGCCAATATTCATGGAGAGGGAGGAGAATTCACGCAGATCGATGTTGAGCATCGTCAACATGCGAAGCTCCTCAGTGACGGGCTGATCCATCGTCACATTGTGAACGATCCGGTCCACCACCTCTTTGGGAACAAATTTTTGAAACACACCCCGGATATGACGTTCCTGTTCTGCCATCGCGAGCGTCTTCTGATATAACCTGGCATTATCAAGGGCAATACTCACCGATGTACCGATGGACTGAAGAAGCTGGAGATCCCCCTCATTGAATTCGTCTTTTAGCTTATTGAGTACTTCGATTACCCCCAGCACCCTTCCCTTGGAAATCAGGGGGACACATAGCACTGATCTGGTTTTAAAACCAGTTTTCTCATCCATAAGGGGATAAAAATATTGGGACGTCCGCGCATCTCGAATCAGGATCGGCTCCCCTCTTGTCGCCACATAACCGGCAATACCCTTCCCCAGCTTCAGTTTCATGTTTTTTAGTTCATCAAGGCTAACATTTTTGTTGGAATTGAATGACTCTTTGAATACGAGTTCATCACCTTCGAGAAGGAGCAACGAACCTGCTTCGACATTGATCACCGTCTGGATCATTTGCAGGGTGTGTTTGATGACCTCATCAATATCAAATGTCGAAGCAGCGAGAATACTGCCTACTTGCTTCATGAAATCCATTTCCTGGTCTCTCTTGTCAATCATGCCGGAAAGACGTTCTCTTTCCAGGGCCATGGACAAAAGACTGGCTACCAGTTCCATCTGCTCTTGTCGTTCCGCGAAGGCATCTTCCCGCTGAGAGCCCAGGACGAGAACGCCTGAGTTTTCCCCCTCGCTGTGCAACGCAGACAGGCCGACGGATTGCAACTGCTGTTTATAAAAGAGTTCCTGTTCGACAGGGTGGTCGCTGTGTTCCAGACGATTAACGATCAGCGTATTTCCCTGCTGCATGACCTTGTCGAGTAGGGAGCCCCGGCAGGGATAATCCACGTTCCTCCTTAGATCAGCAGGCATGCTTGCGAGATAATAAAAAACATATAAAGTTGATGGATGATCCTTCCTGGCCACCATGGCAATGGCCAGATCAAAAGGAACCGCGCTCCGCAACTGGTAAAAGAACGCATTGACCATATCGAGATCCATACTTTTCGTCTCGATCATTTTAAATCCCACGTCCATGACTTTGATAAGCTGTTTCTTTTCCGCATCGGCCTTCATCAGCGCCAGATTGTCGTAGGTAAAGGCGGCATTGCTCAACAAAGGGGTGAGGATGTCAGCATCCTCCTGGGTAAAAGTCTTATCTTCCGATCTTCTCGATATGGTCAACACGCCGATGACCGTGTTGATTCCTTTCAATGGCATGCAGAGGAATGATTTTGTTCCGTATTGATCCCTATTCATGCGGCCAAAACGATTATCGGTCTCAATGTCTGTAATCAAGAGGGGAGACTTGTTTATCACGGCAAACTTCGCAATACTGGCGCCAAAATCTATAAGGTCCCCTTTTTTTACTTTATCTCCATGACCAATGCTGGACTGGACAATGAAGTTTTCCCGCCGGTGACGCTCCAGAATCAGCACCGTACCAATATCGGCGTTGACGAGTTTTAAGGCCCTTTCCAAGGTTATGAAAAAGAGATCTTCCGTGTCAAAGGTCACATAACAAAGATCCGATAGTTCCTTCAAGGTGGAAATCTGCGATGCCTTTTCACGCAACTGACCGAAACTTGATCTTAATTCCCTCTCGAGGGACTGAAATGACATGACGATCCCTTCCAGTTCATTGGCGGCGGCATCCTGCCGGGTTCCTGAAAGCTGATGGGCTGTAGACTCAGAAACGTTTTTGGAAACCTTAGCAATAGTGTCAAAGATCTTCCGGATCATTGAGTAACCGAACAGGGAAAAGATGAGGAGGGAAATAAAATATATAGGAATATATTCATCGTCAAGGATATCATATTTGATGGCAAAAAAGAAAAATCCGAGCAGGGGAACGAGAAAGAAAAGACTGAAGATTATGGTCAGGCGATAATTGAGACCTTTACTCTCAATCGATATTGATGAAACCCATTTACTGAAGTTCATAACCGCTCCTGTCCCATCGCGGGAGAGATCTGTAAGTGCTTTGTATACTTACCGGAATATGATTCGATTTTCAAGGTGATTCCTTAACCATTTTTTTACTTTAACAAAATCCTTGATTTCTGAAGAAAGCTGATGTAGTAAGCGCGTTCGTTTTACATAAATTAACAGGACTCCTTGTCCAGGCCCAGAGCCTGGGCTTTAGAGCCGAGAGGAGGACAGATGCCAAGAAGATACGAAACCATCTTCATTACCCCCGCCGACATACCTGATGAGGAACTGCACACCTTGATTGAAAGGTACAGCGCCATCATTACCGGACGGAAAGGGATCCTGGTCAAGGTCGAAAAATGGGGCAAGCGGAAATTGGCCTACGAAATCAAAAAGCATTTAAGAGGGTACTATATCTTGCTTGATTTCGCCGGCCAGACTGATATCGTCAACGAAATGGAAAGAAACTTCAAGATTGACGATAAGATTCTCAAGTACATGACCATCAAGAAGGAAGATGCTGTTGATCTGAAGGTCCTGGAAACGGAAATCAACTTGCCCGCCAAGGAAACCAAACCCGAGGAAGCTATTGTCCCGTCCGCCAGTCCTGAAAAGACTGAAGAGGAAAAGGACTCCGTGGCGCCGGCTGCCGCCGAAACATCAGGATAATCAAGGGGAGGTAAAAAACGTGACACCCGTAAGAAGCTCAAGGCCGCAAAGGCCCCAGAAAAAATTTTTCCATCGCCGTAAATTCTGCCGGTTCTGTACGGATTCTAATCTGAAAATTGATTACAAGGACCCGCACACCTTAAGAGACTTCGTCACCGAACGTGGCAAGATTATGCCGAGAAGAATCACCGGAAATTGCTCTAAACACCAGCGAACTCTTACCCTCGCCGTAAAAAGAGCCAGAACCATCGCGCTGTTGCCTTTTGCAGTATCCGAAGGTTGACCTATAAATACGCCCGACTCTCGACCGGAATGGACGCATCCACACGGGGCCCCATTCCGGTTAGGTCGTAAGAAGGCGGATGTTGCCAGTGGACGCGGGAAGAAGGGGCTTCTTTATTGCTGAGGTTTTCAGGGGTGTTTTCATATCATCCCTTGTATTTCTAACCGTTACCCTGGTTCCTTTCCTTAGCACCATGATGCTGATCATGGTCCCCCTTCCGATTTGCTTCTTCTTTACAAAGCTTGGCAGAATTAAAGGTTTCTTAGTCTTTGTCTTTTCCCTGTCGATTGTGGGGGCGGTGGAGTATGCCGTCGCTGCTCAGACGTCCATAACCATTTTATTTACTCTGGGCGCCTTGGGAATGGTTCTATCCGAAATCATGAAGAGGAACCTGACTATAGGCTGGACGATTTCCCTTACCGCGTTCGCGGGTATTTTCGTCATCGGCGCTATCCTTATCTATAACAGCATCCTTTATGGAAAGCTTCCCTGGGACGAGATATATGTCTATGTGTCCAGTATGGTTCAAGAAAACATCAAGTTGTATGGGCAACTCGATCTTCCCTCGGAACAGATGCAGTATATAAAGGAAAATTCGGGCAAAATCGCGCGCATCCTTACCTACACCTTCCCTTCTCTTTCCCTGATCAGCCTGTCCGTGATCATCCTGGTTAACATCCTTATTTGCCGGGCATTATTCAAGGTTAAGGAACTTACCTGCCCCGATTTTGGAGACCTGTCCCTATGGAAAGCGTCGGACTATCTGGTCTGGGTATTGATTGTCGCCGGGGCAGGCCTCCTTATTCCCTTGTTATGGATCAAGTTTACAGCCCTGAATTTTCTAATCCTCTGTCTCTTTATTTATTTTCTCCAGGGGATTGCGATCATTGAATTTTTCTTCAAAAAGAAAAAAGCTCCATTCTACTTGCGTTTTATATTTTATTTCCTTATTATGATCCAACAATACTTGATGTTTTTTGTTGTCGCCGCTGGTCTTTTCGACCTGTGGGTCGATTTCCGGAAAACGCCGGCCCCGACAAAAGACCTAAACCAATAATTTCAGCTAAAATATAGGAGGACCATTGTGAAAGTTATTTTGAAGCAAAATATTGACGACCTCGGCAAGATTGGAGAAATTATCATTGTTTCTGACGGTTTTGCGAGAAATTATTTAATACCTAAGGGATTGGCTGCGGAAGCGAGCAGCAGGACCATCCAGTCCCTGGAACATGAGAAGAAGAAGATTCTCCAGAAAGCGGAAAAAGAAAAACATAATGCCCAGGTTCTTCTGGATAAACTCGCCGGCGTTAACTGCGTCATTGCGAGGCGTGTCGGCGAACAGGACAAGCTTTTCGGCTCCGTGAACACCAAAGATATTGAAAGCGCCCTGAAAGAACAGGGCTTGGACGTCGATCGTAAGGACATTGTGATGGACGAACCGATCAAGGCCCTGGGAGAATTTCCGGTTAAAATCAAACTTGGCGCTGGTCTTTCCGCCGAGATTAAAGTTCATGTTGTACAGGAAGGCTAAATAAATGAAGGGCGGAAAGGATATTGATTCAACCATCCATCGTATCCCGCCCCAGAACCTGGAGGCGGAACAATCCATTCTCGGAGGAATTCTCCTTGATAATCAAGGGATCAATGCCGTGCTGGAAATCCTGTCGGCCCGGGATTTTTACAGTGAGTCCCATCGTCGGATCTTTGAGGCAATCCTCAGTCTGTCGGACCGCAGTGACCCCATTGACCTAATCACGCTGAGCAGTATCCTCAAGGACCAGAAACAACTTGACAGGGTAGGCGGCGCCGCCTATCTGGCCGGATTGGTGGACAATGTTCCTTCGGCAGCCAATATCGCTTATTATGCCAAAATTGTGAAGGAAAAAGCAATTTTGAGAGGGCTGATCAGCACAGCTACAGAGATTCTCGCAAAAACTTACGACACCGGCGCCGATGTGGACACTGTCCTGGACGAAGCCGAACACGCTATCTTTGAAATCTCGGAAAACAAGATCCGTCCGGCGTTTTTCCCGATCAAAGACATCATCAAGGACAGTTTTCGAACCATCGAAGATCTATATGCCCGCAAGGAACTGGTAACCGGGGTTCCCACGGGCTTTGATAAGGTTGACGATCTGACCTCGGGACTGCAAAACGCTGACCTGATCATCATTGCCGGTCGGCCCAGCATGGGTAAAACGGCCTTTGCCCTCAATATCGCCCAGTATGTAAGCACGCAAAGATCTATTCCGGTATGCCTTTTCTCGCTGGAAATGGCCAAGGAGCAAATCGCCATGCGTATGCTCGCCTCGGTAGCCAAAGTCGATTCCCAAAGGATTCGCAAGGGATTTCTCGGGGAAACAGACTGGCCAAAGCTGACTACGGCGGCAGGCAGCCTTTCCGAGGCCCCCATATTCATCGATGACTCTGCGGCAATTACCGTCCTGGAAATGAAGGCTAAAGCACGACGCCTTAAAGCGGAACATGGCCTCGGTCTGGTCATTATAGATTATCTACAGTTGATGAGGAGCGGAAGCAGGAAAGACTCCCGGGAACAGGAAATCTCAGAAATCAGCCGCTCCCTGAAGGCCCTTGCCAAGGAATTGAATGTTCCGGTAATCGCCCTTTCCCAGCTCAACAGGCAGGTAGAGGTTCGCACCAATCGACGCCCCCAGATGGCGGATCTGCGTGAATCGGGAGCCATCGAACAGGATGCCGATGTCATCGCCTTTATTTACCGGGATGAAGTCTATAACAAGGCGGAAGACAATCCCGAAAAGGGAATCGCTGAGATCATCATCGCCAAGCAGCGGAATGGTCCCATCGGAATGGCGAAACTGGCCTTTCTTGAAAAATATACGTCCTTTGAGAATCTTGCCCGGATGGAAGAGTAAAGCTTGTCAGTTTTCCAGAAGCTGAGGCGTTTCGCCTGTATAAGGTATCGACAGGCGAAGTTTTTTCAAGGCCTGCTTTTCGATCTGCCGCGCCCGCTCCCGAGTGATTTTGTATCGGTCGCCGATCTCCTGAAGCGTCATGGGATTGTCCGCCATCACACGTTGTTTGATAATAAATTCCTCTTTTTCCGACAATTTGGCCAAGGCCCCGGCTATGTGTCTCGAGACAATCTCCGTCTCCTCTTTCTTGATAAGGGCCGCTTCCTGATTCTCACCGTCATAAGTGAGATAGTCGATATGCGTGGCTCCACTGTCATCGTTTATGTAGGCATCCAGTGAAACGTCCCGGTTAGTCATCCGCAAATCCATTTCCTGGATTTCGCCTGATTTGACGCCGAGGGACGCTGCTATCTCACCAAATTCCGGATTTTTCTGCGAGAGGGCCTCCAGCTTTTTTTTGGCCTGCCCCAATTTGAAAAACAATTTTCGCTGGACCTGGGTTGTACCGATCTTGACCAGACTCCAGGTTTTAATGATATAATTCTGCATATACGCCCTGATCCACCAGACCGCATAGGAAATGAGTCGATAACCTTTGTAGGGATCGAACTTCTTGACCGCATGCATCAGACCGATGTTCCCTTCCTGAATAAGGTCGGCTAACTTGATCCCGTAATTACGATATTCATGGGCAACCTTGACGACAAAGCGCAGGTTGGACACAACGAGTTTTTCCGCCGCCGCCATATCGTTAAATTTCTTCAGACGGACGGCAATGGCGAATTCCTCCTCCGGAGTAAGGAGAGGGAATTGATTGATTTCTGCAATATAACGATCAAGAGTGCCGGTAAGGGCTGGAAAATTCAAAGGGTTAATCCTCATATTCAAGTAATTACATAAGGTTGCACCCTATAGTCTGCTTTAGGACCTCTGTCAAGGGTTTTTTCTCATACCGGTAATGCCTTGACATCAATGCTTAAGGTGGTTAATTTACGGCGGAATATAAATAGCAATGGGGGCAGGACATGACAACGATACAAAAAGCCATACTGGATTTTGGATGCCGGATCGCACAGGAAGTAGAAGCCCGGGCGCTGCTTATGTATGCCGACGCCGCTTCGGAACTCCCCCTCTGCAAAGAGACGCTTCCGGGTTTCGATCTGATTCTTGTGACAAAAGATGGGCAGATACCAGAGCGTTTTGAAGGCGTCTGTATCACCCTCAATGTTCCCAACGTCAATCTTACCCGCGTGGGCCAGATCAAGATCGCCATTACCAAGGGAATAGCTATCGGCCTTTTCAAGAAAGGCGACAAGGTCGTCTGTCTGAGCGGCGTTCCCAGGTTCGGATATGTGGACAGCATCTTTGTCATCGATGTGGAAAGGGAGTTTGAAATCCTTACCTCGGAACATTTGGTGAATCTTACCGAAAAGGTTTATCCGGAGGTCTTTGGGGCGATTCTCAACTTATCGATCGAACTGGCCGCCCAGGGGCGGGAAGGCCGCAAGGTTGGCACCAGTTTTATTATCGGGGATCATGACCGGGTTCTCCAGCTCTCACGGCAGATGATTATCAATCCCTTCATGGGCTATTCAGAAGCCGAGCGAAATGTCCTGAACCCGGAATTGAAGGAAACCTCAAGGAATTCTCCGCCATTGACGGCGCCTTTGTAATCAAGGAAGATGGAACGATTGTCACTGCGGGCCGTCATTTAAGCGCCGCCCTGGAAAGTAAGGATTTCCCTCAGGGTCTTGGCAGCCGCCATATCGCCGCTGCGGGTATCACCGGTATTACTAATGCCACAGCCATTGTCCTGTCCGAATCGACAGGAAACGTGAGCATTTTCAAGAATGGTAAAATCTTCGTCACCATTGAAAAACCCATAGATTAAGTGAGGATGTAAATGAGATTTGATAAGATGACAATCAAGGTCCAAGAGGCAATTCAGGAAGCCCAGACCTTGGCCAATACGTATGGACACCAGGTTATCGACGTCGAACATCTGCTGCTGGCTTTGGTTCACCAGCCGGAAGGAATTGCCGGGGCCATTTTGAAAAAGTTGGGCGCCGACCCGCGGGCAGTTGAGGAATCCCTGAAAACATATCTTGAGCAATTACCGAAGGTAGAGGGTTCCGGCGCCGGACAACCTTATCTTAGTCCGCGTCTGAACAAGCTTATCGATCAGGCAACGACAGAGGCAGCCCGGCTCAAGGACGAGTATGTCAGCGCCGAGCATCTCCTTATCGCCATGTCCGAGGAAAAGAGCGGCGAAGCGGTCCGCATCCTGCGCAGTGCGGGAATATCAAAAGACAACATTTTTAAAATTCTCGTGGATATTCGGGGAAAGCAGCGGGTGACTGACCCCAATCCGGAAGAAAAATATCAGGCCCTCAAACGTTACGCCAAGGATTTTAATGAACTGGCGAGAAAAGGGGCCTTTG
>Ga0194039_1000975_pt1 | contig 15953 bp, 9 predicted proteins | sample JunL228m_MetaG_FD_148679 | JGI IMG/M metagenome (GOLD analysis project Ga0194039, IMG submission 148679) | Anoxic zone freshwater microbial communities from boreal shield lake in IISD Experimental Lakes Area, Ontario, Canada - Jun2016-L227-8m | ecosystem: Environmental > Aquatic > Freshwater >... | reverse complement strand
GCCCCGGACCAATGGTCAGGAGGTTCACCACTTGAACCAGCGACCCAATCGGGAACGTAATCGCTGTGGGACCAACGATGGTCACAACCCCAGGACTGTTGTTGGTCAGGTACACCGTGATCGGTGCGGTCGCGGTCGCGCCTGTGGGCAGGGTTATTGCCAACTGCACCGTTTCACCCAACGGGATGGTCTGGTGCGCCACGACAATCGAGAATGTGGTGGGTGGGTTGACAATGACGCCGACTTCCTGAGAACTCAGTGCGTAGCTATAGATACGGACGTCGTACAAGAGGCCCTGGAAGAAATTCCCGAATCCTCCCTGGTCGCGCCCACCGAGCACCAGATGGTCGGCGGTGGGCAACCCCATGGGACCATAGTCGCCCGACATGCTCAGGATGACATTACCATCCAGATAGAGCTTCCGCATCCCGGCTGTGCCGTCCCAAGTTGCCGCGTAATGGTGCCAATTGTCACTATCAACCGTCGCGCCAGCCCATGGATCATCCTCACCTGCGGTGCCGCGGAGAGTAAAGGTCGGGCGGGTGGGAGTGGTGTTACTGTGCCGGCGAACCTGGTAACCCCAGTCGCCTTCCCCACGCTTCGAAAGCCACGGGTTCCACTCGCCGGCCGGCGTTCCTTTGGCCCAAAAAGCGATGCTAAACTTATTGGCTATCTGGTTGTCGAAGGTCTCGACGTAACCCAACTCGACTGCGGAGGAGTTGGTGACCATCACCGCCACGTTGCCGACGCTCAGGTCGAGCGATTGGCCGCCACTATAAGCGGCTGGCACGTCGCCGGAGAACGTTAGGGCGCTGGCGTTGGCACCGACGGCTACGCCATCGTGCGTACCTGCGGGACGGAACCTGGAGGTCTCGACCAGGTCGGCGGCGCCGGAGAGCCAGTGGCCGATCAATCGGGAGCCAGGATCGGCCCAAACGTTGAACTTGCCGATGCCTGCCACGAAACCGCCGCCGGTGGCGGTGAGTTTGGCTGCGCCGTCGGCAATGCCGGCCACAGTAACCTGCTGAGTGAGCGAACCGCCCATCGGGTAATTCAATGTCAGAACGTTGCCGACCGCGCCGACCAGCGAGGCGATGGAGGGCGTGTCGTTCGTCAACTTAAGCGTCACCGCCTGGCTTTGGTTGGCCCCGGCTGGAAGAATCACAGCCACCGTCATGGTCTGCGGCGCCTGGAGCGAGCGTTGCGCAGCGGACACCTTCAGGGCGGCGATAAATGACAGGGCCTGCACCTCGGCAGCGCTCAGCGGATAGTTGTACATGCGAACGTCATACAGCAAACCGTTGTAGGTCCCCTCGATTCCCGGACTAGGAACTTGCCCCTGCTCGCGCGCCCCCAGAATGAGGTGATGATTCGGTGCCATCATCATAAGAGCAAAATCGTTGGTGAGATTGATGCTGGCATCGAGAGCGCCATCCACGTAACACTTGCGCATGCCTGTGCGGCCGTCCCAAACGGCGGCAAAGTGATGCCAGAGGCCGTCGTTAATCGCGACGGACCCCACCCCATCCTCATTGCCCGACCCTGTGCCGCGGAGCGTGAAGGCTTCGGTAAGGCCGTAGCCGCGGCGTACCTGCCAACCGATGGCCTCGTCACCGCGTTTGGAGACGAACGCATTCCAAGTATCCGGGAAACCTTTCGCCCAGAAGCTCATGCTGAATTGGTGAGCGATCACATCGTCGAAGGTCGGTGCATAACCCGCATCGAACAGACTGCTATTGTCGATCATCAAGCCTACGCCGCCGCCGAACCGGGCCGCCTTGCCCGGTTTGGAAGGAGGGGTGTCGGTGGTGAAACCGAGATTGCCAATGGTTCCGACTTCGATGCCATCATGAGTGGCGGCGGGAGTGAACGTGGACCCATTCGTGTAACTTTCCGTGCCGTTGAACCACTGCCCGATCAGATGCGGACCATAGACCTTGACCGCGGCGGAAGCGGCGGTGAGACTCGCGGCGGCGCAAGCGAGCTGTGCCTGGCCTTCGCTCAAACCAGTCAGTGTGAGCGTCTGGCTCGTCACTCCACCGGCGGGGAACGTCAAGGTCGCGACGTTGCCAACCGCCCCGGCGAGGCTGACAATGGCCGGAGTGGTATTGGTCACAAACACCGTGACGGCGGCAGAGGCGTTGGCGCTGGCGGGAATGGAAATGCTGACCTGGCCGGTTTTGCCCAGGTCAATGACAGAGCTGTCCGCATACGCCGTTATGGCGCTGCTGTTACGGGTGAACAGGCTTTGCACGGCGCTGCCGTTGAGAGCCACGCCATAGATTTGCACATCGTATAGACTGCCGGCGAAGGGATTACCGGGAGTCGAGGAATTGGCCCCGCAGCGGCCGCCCAATGTGAGGTAGTTGGCCTTCGCCAACCCCATCGGGCCGCCATCATGCGGCACCACGATATTCAGCTTGCCGTCCACGTAGAGCTTGCGCACGCCGGCAACGCCGTCCCAGGTCGCGGCGAACTGGTGCCAGGCGCCATCGTCAATCAGTGTCGAGCCATTGAACGGATCATCCTCACCGGCGGTGCCGCGAACCGTGAAAGTGGCCACAGCCTGGTCGGAGCGTTTGCGCACCTGCCAACCTACCGAGCCTTCACCATATTTCGAGACAAACGGACTCCATGAGCCCAGGATGCCCTTGGCCCAAAAAACCACGCTCAGTTGCTGGGCGGTGGCGTCATCAAACGTCGGCCGGTAGCCGCCATCCGCAGTGGTGCTGTTGGTAATTAACACCGCTGCGCCGCCCGAGGCGGCGAGGTCCAGCGACGAGCCGGTGGCTCCCGGAGGCACGTCGCTCGAGGAAAAGGTGGCGGTCGCGCCTCCGCTCAGTATGCCATCGTGCGTGCCGGCGGGAGAGTAGCCGGACTTGTCCAGCAGGTCTTCGGAACCGCTAAGCCAACGGCCAATCAAACCGGAGGCCGGCAGCGCCGTGAGGCCGGCGGTGTCGCTGATCAGGCTGGCACAGCCGGTCGTAAACCGGGCGTAGCCCAGCCCGGTGGCGGCCACGGTCAGATTCTGGCTGGACGCCGCGCCCGCCGCAAAGGTCAGCGTGATTACCGGCGCTGTGCTGCCGTTGATCGTGATGACGCTCGGATTGCTGTTGGTCACATACACGGTGACCGGGACGGTCGCGTTATAGTTGATGGGAATGCTGGCGACGACGGTTGAACTGCTACCGAGCACAAGGGAAGGACTGGCCGCCACAAGCCTGGCCGGCAGCACCAAGGCACCCGGAATGGAGACGTTGTCCATGCTCAGCCAGCCCCAGCCCCCCTTCTCGGAGTTAATCAGGTCCAGGGTGCAGTGTACGCCCACGTAGGGCGCCAGCTCGGCTGTGGTGAAGGTGACCGTGACCATCGTGTCGCCTTCACTGGTCCGGGGTTTGGCCAGCACGAAAGCGCCGTCGCTGACGCGGCGCAGGGCCACGCCCTTCCAGCCCGTCGAGCCGCTCGCGATATACGAGACCGATGTGTCATTGGCGGGCGCGCTTCCGTGAGCTTTACCCCTCGCCATTTGCGCCGTCAGATCACCCGAACCATCCAGGGAAAACTGGGGCGAGCGCAACCACAGCGTATTCAGGTGATTATCGTTATTGCCGCCCACCGGGTCCACCTGGGTGCCATTGTTACCGAACACATCATCATCGCCCGAAGGGGGCTGGAGAACCAACGGATAAGGATCAGTGGTGTTGGCTGCGAGATCGAACCAGGCGCCGACGCCGCCATTCAAGGCAGGATCCCAGACCCGGTTGTGCCAGCCTTGGAGCGTGCCATTGTTGAAGTCGTAGGCCAGGGTGGCGGATCGCGCCGGGGCCGCCGCCAGCAGCAACGCAAAAGCCCCGAGAACGCCGCAGATGATTCGCGCAGGGAAACCGGCGCGGCTTGGTTTCGGCGTGGGCATGACCGATGCATGCGGGGCGATCTCGATGGCGTACGGCCGCCGGAGTGTAAACTGGATTCTCGTGCTGTTTTTCATCGTGGTGTCGATTAACTATTCGCTGTTCGTGCTTGAGGTCGTTCCGGTGGATTGCATCGTCGCCCGGCACCTGTTGTTTTGGCTTGAGGACAGTATCTTCATATTATCACCTAAGACATTATATTTATAGGTCTCAAGCGGTTCACGCAAGATGTATTTTTCCAAACACTCACCGTTATTTGGCATTTGACCGGATTGCCAGCGGATGGCTCCCGTGCTGCCCGTAACATCCGCGGTTCAACATGAAATGCCGGTGGTCACTCTGCAAGATCTTGACCGCTCGGCACCTTGGCTCGTCCAACCGGCTCTCCGCGACTTGATTTTGTTCGTGGGTCGCCTATTCTCGACCCATGAACGCCATTCATTCATCATCTTTAGCACGTCGCCATTTTCTGACCCTTCTCGGAACCGTCACTGCCTCCTCTTTTTTGGGTGGGGCTGCCTCAACCGCCCGGTCGGAAGCCCGCAAGGGGCGCATCAAACAAGGGGTGTGCCTGGGGGTTTTTAAGGGTTCCAAGCTCGAACTGGAGGGCGAATGCCGCGAAGCGGCACGCCTGGGAGCACACGGCATTGACCTGGTCGGGCCAGAGGCGTTTCCGCTGCTCAAAAAGTATGCGTTGATTCCCACGATGGTCCCCGGCGGTAGCGGCATCAAAGCGGGGATCAACGACAAAAAGAATCATTCGACCATCAACCAGAAAATGCAGGAGGCCATCAAGGCGGCGGCGGCGGCTGGAGCTCCCAATGTGATCGTGCTGGCCGGCGACCGGAAGGGGCTTACGGACGAAGAAGGTCTCGACAACAGCGCGCTCTTCCTGAACAACATCAAGGGCTTGGCCGAAGAACAGGGCATCACGCTTTGCACCGAACTGCTCAACAGCAAAGTCGATCACCCCGGATATATGTGCGATCGCATCTCCTGGGGCGTCGAACTCTGCAAGCGGGTGAACTCGCCGCGGGTGAAGCTGCTCTATGACATTTACCACATGCAGATCATGGAGGGCGACATCATCCGCACCATCCAACAGAACCTCAAATACATCGGGCATTTCCACACGGCAGGCAATCCGGGCCGCCACCAGTTCGATGACACGCAGGAATTGAATTACAAAGGCATCTGCCGGGCGATTGCAGACCTGGGCTACCAGGGCTGCCTGTCGCACGAATACACCCCCACCAAAGAGCCGCTCGAAACGCTCGACCAGATGATGCGCATCTGCGAGGTGTGAATGATGCGCCGACACTTGTTTCTTTGTTTTCTTTAGTTTTCTTTTGGCATGGCGAGACGGTAGAAGGTCAGCTTGACTGATTGATTGGAACGAAGGAAACCGGGTCGCCATTGGCCGAGGCCGGTCTCCCTGCCCCGTTTTGTGGGCAAGACGCTGCATAGCACCGCGCCAATATCAGCAGAACGATGCTGTCCGGGCCGGGTGGAATCAGGTCGGAATATTTCCGGTAAATCCTATTTCTGGGCATATCGCCCAAATTGTAAAATGTGCCGGAGAATCCTCCCAGTTATCAGTTGGAATTTGCGGGTCGGGAGCTATACTGAGTTTGTGAACGTGCCTTTTTGTTTTTTGCTCGCCGCCAGTCTCCTTCTGGTGGGTTGTGGTGAGCAGTCCGGCAAAGCCCCGACGGGAACCAATGCCACGACCAGCGGTGGCAATCCCTTGAATGCGCCGGCGGAGTACGTTGGCGCTCTGGGCAAAGCGAAACAAATCGCGGTCAAAACTGTCGATACGGCTTCGCTGAACCAGGCCGTCCAGCTATTCAATGTGGACAAGGGACGCAATCCCAAAGACTTGAACGAATTGATAACGGAGAAATACATTCCGAAACTGCCTGCAGCCCCCTACGGGATGAAACTGGATTACGACGCCGCATCGGGGAAGGTAACCGTGGTAAACGGACAGTGACAGAGCAAATCGTCATCCTGGATTTCGGGTCGCAATACACGCAGGTCATTGCGCGGCGCGTTCGCGAGTGCAACGTGTATTCGGTGATCCTCCGGTACGACGCTTGCGCGGCGGAAATCGCCGCGCTGAAACCCAAGGGCATCATTCTTTCGGGCGGCCCGTCGAGTGTGTATGCGGAGAACGCGCCGCTGCCTGATCGGGCGCTCTTCAAACTTGGCGTTCCGGTGCTGGGCATTTGCTACGGGCTGCAACTGCTGGCCCAATATCTCGGCGGCAAGGTCGAGCCGGGCCAAAAGCGCGAATACGGCAAGGGCGTGCTTCGCGTCAAAGACAGCCGCTGCCCGCTCTTTGCGAACCTGCCGGCGACCCTGCAGGTCTGGAATTCGCATGGGGACAAGCTGACGAAGATTCCAGCCGGTTTCAAATCGGTGGCGGTTACGGAAAACTCCGATTACGCCGCCATCGAGGACCGCGCCGGGAAGCGGTTCGGGCTGCAGTTCCATCCGGAGGTGGCGCACACGCCGCGCGGCCGCGAGATCATCGCCAACTTCGTCCACAGGATTTGCGGTTGCGGCAAGAGCTGGACGATGCGCAACTACATCGAGCAGGCGGTCGAGGGTATCCAGTGCCAGGTTGGCGGGGAACGGGTCATTCTCGGCTTGAGCGGCGGTGTGGATTCGAGCGTTGCGGCGGCTTTGCTTCACAAAGCGATTGGCGAACAGCTCACCTGTATTTTCGTCAATAACGGCCTGTTGCGTGGGCGCGAGGCGGAGGCAGTCCGCCAGGTGTTTGGGCGGCACTTCGAGATCAAGCTGCAGTATGAGAACGCCGCCCCCCTGTTCCTGCGCCGGCTCAAAGGCGTGACCGACCCGGAACGCAAGAGAAAGATCATCGGCAGGACTTTCATCGAGGTATTCGAGGCCGCCACCCGGCGGGCAGGCAAGGCGAAGTTTCTGGCGCAAGGCACACTTTACCCGGACGTGATCGAGTCGGTGCCGATTGGGGGCAACCCTGCTGCGATGATCAAGAGCCATCACAATGTCGGTGGTCTGCCCAAGAGGATGCGCTTCCAATTGGTCGAGCCGCTGAAATGCCTTTTTAAAGACGAAGTTCGCGAGCTGGGCCTCGAGCTGGGCCTGCCGCGCGAGATCGTCATGCGCCAGCCTTTCCCCGGCCCCGGTCTCGCGGTCCGCATTCTTGGGGAAGTGACGCCGCAGCGGCTCGCAATTCTGCGCAACGCCGACACCGTGGTGGTCGAGGAGATGAAGAACACCGGCTGGTATTACAAGATTTGGCAGAGTTTCGCTGTGCTATTGCCTGTGCGCAGCGTCGGCGTGATGGGGGATGAGCGGACTTACGATTACACCATTGCCATCCGTGCTGTCGAGTCCCAGGACGGCATGACGGCTGATTGGGTGAAGCTGCCCTATGAGCTGCTTGAAAAGCTGTCCAACCGGATTATTAACGAGGTCAAAGGCGTCAACCGCGTCTGCTTCGACATTACCAGCAAGCCGCCGGGAACGATCGAGTGGGAGTGAGCCGCGCGGCTCAGGTGGCGGACCCTCGCGCTGCCTGTCAGCCTCGGCTGTTGTTTCGCCATAGCCATAGCCAAAAGGCGGTGAACAAACGCCAAACGGCGTGTGGTTGCCGCCGCGTTTTTCCGCTGACATTATGATTGCCCTTTTAACCAGTCATAAGGCGATGAAAACGAAAGATGGAGCTCTCACCGACGCCCAGTTGCGCGTGGAACTGAACCGCTGCGAATACTGTGAGAAAAAGCCCTGCCGTGAAGCCTGCCCGGCCGATTGCTCGCCGGCGGATTTCATCATGGCGGCGCGAGAGGGTGCGGCTTCCGACTACCGCCGCGCCGGGGCGCTCATCATGGGCTCCAATCCGCTCGGCTGGGTTTGCGGGGTTGTCTGCCCGGATTACTTCTGCATGAAGGCGTGCTCACGCGGCGCCTTTGACCAGCCGATCAATATTCCTGCCGTTCAGGCCGGTGTTATGAAGCGGGCCTACGCGGCCGGGTTGCGAAGTTTTCCGGCGCCGGAAGCGAATGGAAAGCGCGTGGCGATCATCGGTTCGGGGCCGGCAGGATTGGGCGCCGCCACCGTGCTCGCGCAGCACGGTCACAAGGTCACCGTCTATGAGAAACGCGAGCGACTGGGCGGGATGCTGCATCTGATTCCTGATTTCCGGCTCGACAAGAAGGTGGTGCGCCGTGACATCCAGTTTCTCAAGGAGCTTGGCGCATTGGAATTCCGGCCGGGAACGGCTCTCGACAGTCCGGCGGAGCTGCTTGCCACTCACCGCGCCGTAATCGTTTGCGCCGGGTTGGATGAACCGCTCCGGTTGGACATCCCCGGTGAGGAACACGCCATTTCCTGGCAGGACTACCTGGAGAACCAGCGCAAGATCGATGTCGCCAACAAGAAGGTGGCCGTTCTGGGCGGCGGGGCCGTGGCAGTGGATTGTGCCACGACCGCCAAGCAGCGCGGCGCGCTCTTGGTCGAGCTGGTCTATCGGCGCAAACAGGAGAACATGCCGCTGACAGTTTATGAGCGGGAAATGCTGCTCGAAAATGGCATCGATATTTCGAGTAGCTGCAAGCCACTCGAACTCGTCCATGAGGGCCGGCGGGTTAAGGGCCTCCGCATCGCCCGTATGATGCTGCCCAAAGGCAAAGCGCCCCGCCCGGAGAATTTCGTCGTCAACCCGAAGGAGTCACCGGTCTTTCGTGAGTTTGATGTCGTCATTTCCGCCATCGGCAGCCGGTCCAGGCTGCCCGTAAAGAAGGCCCCCGGCATCTTTTATGCCGGCGACATGGTGCTGGGCTCGGCAACCGTGGTTGAGGCCGTCGCCACGGGCAAGAATGCGGCGCTCGAAGCCGAGGCCTACATCGCCGGTCGAAAGCGTCCGTCGATAGCAAATCGCGCCAAGAGCCGCGTCATTCTGGCGGGCTTGAACTTGTGCCCCGTGCCCCTGACCACGGAGTTCTTCGGCCGCAAGATACTCTCTCCTTTCCTCCTCTCGGCCGCACCGCACACCGATGGTTACGCCCAGATGCGCAAGGCTTACGAGCGCGGCTGGTCTGGCGGTGTGATGAAAACCGCCTTTGACAATGTCCCGATCCACATTCCGGGCGAATACATGGCGGTGATCGGCCCCTCGACTTACGGCAATTGTGATAACGTTTCCGGCCATGCCCTGGATCGGGTTCGACAAGAGGTCGAGCAGTTGGTAAAGGAGTTTCCGGATCGGCTCACACTGGCGTCCACCGGCGGGCCGGTCACCGGGCGTGATGAGCAGGACAAAGCAGTTTGGCAGTCGAACACGCGCAAGTTGGAATGCGCCGGCGCCATGGGGGTCGAATACAGCCTCTCCTGTCCCCAGGGAGGCGACGGGACGGATGGGGACGTTGTTTCCCAAAACGCCGAGCTGACGGCGAAGATCATTGATTGGGTGCTGGAGGCCAGCGCCAATGACAACCCCAAACTCTTCAAACTCACCGCGGCAGTAACTTCCATTCAGCCGATCATCAAACGTATCCAGGAGGTTTTTGCCAGGCACCCGAACAAGAAAGCCGGTGTAACCCTGGCCAACAGCTTCCCTTCACTCACTTTCCGCAAGGCGGAGAGCCGGCGCTGGGAAGAAGGCGTTGTCGTCGGCATGTCCGGCGAAGGCGTGTTACCCATCAGCAACCTGACGCTGGCCAAAGTCGCCAGCACCGGCATCACCGTTTCCGGCAACGGCGGACCGATGAATTACAAAGCTGCGGCCAACTTCCTCGCTCTCGGCGCTCGGACCGTGCAATTCTGCACCATCGCGATGAAATACGGCCTGGGGATCGTGGACGAACTGCATTCCGGCTTGAGTTTCCTGATGGAGGAGCGCGGGTTCAAGTCGGTCAGGGACCTCATTGGTTCGGCTTTGCCGCATCCGATCACCGATTTCATGGCGCTGTCCGCCACAAAGAAGCTGCCATCGGTCATTGCTGACTTGTGCGAACACTGCGGCAACTGCACGCGATGCCCTTACCAGGCCATCGCCTTGAACGGCAGGAAAGTGCCGGTCTTTGACCCGGCGCTCTGCATCGGCTGTTCACTGTGCGCGCAGAAATGTTTTGCTGGTGCGATTTCGATGCGCCCGCGAACCGCCCGGGAACTGGCCGCCCTCGAGCACTAGCCCGCGCAACCTTGCAACCACGCAACTTGCGATGTCATTGCTCATCGAAAACGGAACGGTTTTGACTGTCGGAAAGACGCCGGCGGTCCTGCCCGGCCACTCTGTGTTAATCGAGAACGGTCTTATCACCCGCATTGCTCCTCGGAGCCTGATTAAAGAGTTCTCCGGCAAGCGGATCGATGCCTCGGGCAAAGTAGTCATGCCTGGCCTGATCAACGCCCACACCCACTTCTACAGCACCTTCGCCCGCGGCCTTGCCAAAACCCGGCCTGCCCGCGATTTTGTTGGCGTGCTCAAGAACCTCTGGTGGCGGCTCGACTCGGCTTTGACGACGGAAGATTGCCATTACAGCGCGCTGGTTGCGCTGCTCGAATCGATTCGTCACGGCACCACGACTCTGATCGACCATCACGCCAGCCCCAACGCCGTGCCCGGCTCACTGGCCGCAATCGAGAAGGCTGTGCAAGAATCAGGATTGCGAGCCTGCCTCTGCTACGAACTCTCGGACCGCGATGGGGCGCGCATATCCAAACAGGGTCTCGAAGAGAATGCCGCCTTCATCCGCCACTGCCAGCAAGGTCGAGGGACGATAGATGATGGGCTTGGACGCCAAACTTCGGCTCCCGGCCCTCGCCCCTCGACCATCAACCCGCAACCTTTGACCACCGCCCTGTTTGGTCTTCACGCTGCGTTCACCCTGAAGGATTCAACCCTGGAAAAAGCTGCAACCCTCGGCCACGAGCTTGGCGCCGGCTTTCACATTCATGTCGCTGAAGCGCAGAGCGATCAGGACTTCTCGCAACGCCATCACCGGAATCGCGTGGTGGAGAGGCTCGACAAGTTCGGGATTCTGGGATTCCAGAGCATTGCCGCGCACTGCGTGCATGTAAATCGCCGGGAAATGGAAATTCTGGCCGAGACCGAAACCGCCGTGGTGCATAATCCGCAGTCGAACCTGAATAATGCGGTGGGCATCGCGGATGTCATTGCCTTGATCGACCAGGGAATTCTGGTTGGGCTCGGCACGGACGCCATGACGACCAACATGCTGGAGGAGCTGCGCGTCGCCCTCTGGTCCCAGCACAGTCGCGCTCAGAACCCGTCGGTTGGGTTTTTGGAGGTGGTCACCACACTGTTCTCGAATAATCCCCGTATCGCGCAAAGGGCTTTCAATCTGCCCGTGGGCGAACTTCGCGAAGGCTGCGTGGGCGACGTGGTGATTATTGACTATGACCCGCCGACTCCTCTCGGCTCCGACAACGCTTTTGGCCACCTGGTATTTGGCATATCTCAGGCCCCGGTGGATTCCACGATTGTTGCCGGGAGAGTATTGATGGAGAACCGCCGACTCACTCTGAATATTGACGAGCCGCGAATCAACGCGCGCGCTCGGGAACTGGCAAAGGATTTATGGCAAAGACTCTGACAAAGAATCGCAAGCCCGCTCAAAAACCGGACACCGCGTCAACGTACCTGACGATTCAGAAGAGAGCAAAGGAGCTCGAGAAAGAAACCACCCGTTTTCTAGCCGACCTCGTCCGCACGCCCTCCTTCTCCTCGAAGGAAAAGGATGTCATTGGCGTCATCGAGAAGGAGATGAAGAAAGTCGGCTTCGACGAGGTCCGTATCGACGGCCTGGGCAGCATCATCGGGCGAATCGGCAACGGCCCCCGGGTGATCGCATTCGATGGCCACATCGACACCGTTTATCCCGGCGACCGTGAGCAGTGGACGTTCGACCCGTTCGAGCCCACGATCAAGGACGGTAAGATCTGGGGGCGCGGCACAGTGGACCAAAAAGGCGGCATGGCCTCGATGGTTTATGCCGCGAAGATGATCAAGGAACTGAATCTCAACGACCAGTTCACCATTTACTTCACCGGCACGGTGATGGAGGAAGACTGCGACGGCCTTTGCTGGCTGCACCTGATTCTCGAGGAGGCCATTAAACCCGAGCTCGTGGTCATCACCGAGCCCACCAATCTCAACATCTATCGCGGCCATCGTGGCCGCATGGAAATCCGCGTTGAAGTCAAAGGCCGCAGTTGTCATGGTTCCGCCCCCGAACGCGGCGACAATGCCATTTACAAAATCTCGCGCATCGCGCTCGAGATCGAGAAACTCAACCAGCGTTTGGGAAATGATCCGTTTCTGGGCAAAGGAACCGTAACGGTCACGGAAGTGCGCTCCTCGTCACCCTCGCTTTGTGCCGTCGCTGACGGTGCCGGTCTTCATCTGGACCGCCGTCTTACCGTCGGGGAAACCAAAGCCAGCGCCCTCGCCGAGGTCCGGGCGGCTGCCAAGAAGGCGGGCTATCCTGACGCAAAAGTCCATGTGCTGAACTACGCCGAGGCGGCTTACACCGGCAAGGTCTATCCCATGGAAAAGTATTACCCCACCTGGGTCATGCCTGAAAACTCGCCCTGGCTCAAAGAGGCCATCGCCGCTTACTCGGGAGTTTTGTCCCGGCAACCGCTGGTGGACAAGTGGACCTTCAGCACCAATGGCATCGCGATTGCGGGCCTGCATGGCATTCCCTGCCTCGGGCTCGGTCCCGGCAATGAGGTGTATGCCCACGCCCCGAACGAGGCCTGCCCAATCGAGCACCTCAGCGCCGCCGCCGCTTTCTACGCCGCCTTCGTGGCCCGACTCAACGGCAAAGCCTAGATGATCGATTTCCTCTACGTCTGCACGACCTGTGGCAAGGCTTACGAGCGCGATGACGTTCGTTACCTCTGTCCGGCGTGCGGGAAGGCATATCGGCCAGGCATCCCGCTGGTGGGCGTCCTGACCGTCCAATTCGATTACGCCGCCATCAAGAAACGGTTCAAAAAGGCCAATCCCGATTGGAACCTCTTCTCCGCTGTCGAGGCAAGGCACTATCCGCCTTACCCGGTTGGCAACACGCCGTTTCACAAGTCCGCGACGTTGGGAAATGAGTTCGGTTTTGAGAACGTCTGGATTAAGAACGACGGTCTCAATCCCAGCGCATCCCTGAAAGATCGCGCCTCGTTTCTCGTGGTAGCGGAAGCCATTCGACTCAAGGAGAAATCAATCGTCACCGCGTCCAGCGGCAACGCCGCCAGCGCCCTGGCTGCGGTCTGTGCCGCCGCCCGCAAGCAGGCAATCATTTTCGTGCCCGAAAAGGCGCCCAAAGCGAAACTGGCGCAGATGGTCCTCTATGGCGCCCGCGTGATCCCGCTCAAAGGAACCTACGACGATGCCTTCCGGCTCTCCCTGGAGTACACGACCCGCAATGGAGGGCTCAACCGCAATACCGCTTATCATCCGCTCACGATTGAAGGCAAGAAGACTGTTGGCCTGGAAATCTACCATCAGAACCATTGCCGCGCCCCGGATGTTATTCTCGTGCCGGTCGGTGATGGTGTCATCCTCGCGGGCGTCTATAAGGCGTTTTATGATCTCAAAGCTGCGGGCCTGATTCGCAAGCTCCCTCGCCTGGTCTGTGTTCAGGCTGAAGCTTCCGCGGCCATTCATAATTACATCAGCACCGGAACCTACCGGGATGCCGTTCACCCTGCGACCATTGCGGATTCCATCTCGGTCTCGATCCCTTCCAACGCGCAGATGGCCAGGAACGCCGTTCTCGAGAGCGGCGGCTTTTCACTAACGGTCACGGACGACGAGATACTGGCCGCCCAGCGGACCCTGGCCCAGGTAGCCGGGGTTTTCGCCGAGCCAGCGGCGGCGGCCACAGTGGCCGCATTGAAGAAACTGGGGAAATCGGATTTGCTGAGCCGGAAAGAGCAGATCGTCCTGCTCATCACCGGTCACGGCCTAAAAGATGTCGAGGCCGCGATGAAAAGCATCGAAATACCGGCTGCGGTCGAGCTTGGCTCCAGGCAAGGCCGGGTTGCGCCTTGCTGTTAATCTTAGCTCAGCGCCCGGGGTGCCTGAGCCATAACGTTCTTTTGCGAGCGCTAAAACCCATGACCAATCCGCTCGGGTTGCGTCGGCAAGTAAGCGTTGCGTTGCGGGATTGCAACCCGGTCGAATTTGGCATAATCCTTTATCGCCCCCACACGAGCGATGCGCATTGAATTGCGGAGGATGCCTCTGCCGTTGGGGGTCGAATCGCTGAACTTGCCGGAGCCGTAGCCGACGCCGTGGGTGCCCGAGAGGTTCGAGGAAAAATACTTGAACCCGATGATCTTGGATTGTTCGTTGCGAATCCAGTCGATGAAAATCACGGAGTGGCCGCCGGGCGGCGTGGTGCTGTAACTGAGGAAATCGCCGGGCCGCGCCTGCTCGATGCCGGTGATGGCACGGCCCAGACCGTAGGCGGTGATGCCGAGATTACCTTGAGCACGTACGGATTGAGGGCGCTTTCCGCGTCGTCGGTCACCATGTCCTCGCGGGCGTAGGCTTTGGCCAAAGCCTTGTCCACCGGTGAGAAGCCGCGTTCGTCCACCGGGTAGGTCCGGGGCGTGTAGCTAAAACGTTTGGCGATTCGGACTGTCTGGTTGGTGGAAGAGACCGCAGTGGCAGCGGGGGTATTGGTTGGGGAGAGGGCGGCTGCAGTGGGCTTTATGCAAGCGTCCGGGGCGGCGCTCCGACAACCGGCAAATCCGAGAACTGCGACGGCAACACTGAGGGTAAAGACCGGGAAGGATCGAGCCGGGAAGCAAATCAAGTTCACAGGCTTATGGTATCAAGCGCTGGAATCAGTTTCAAGGTCAAACTCAACGGGCGAAGATGCGGCGAATGACCTCTTCGATGGGGACTTCCTGGATGTCGATATCGCTGACCGGGAGTTCGTCCAGCAAAGCTTTGCAGACCGGGATGACACGGTCGCGTTTGACCTTGATCTGGATGTTGCCGGGGTTTTGGGCGATGATTTCGCCATACCGGCTCAAATCTTCGGCGGAACATTTGGCGGCTCCCTCGCATTGAATGGTGATGAGCTTGGAATCGGCGAAACGGTCCACTACCTCGCTCAGGCGGCCATCGAAGAAGATCGTGCCGTGATCGATGATGATGACGCGATCGCACAGCTCCTGGATGTCGGTCATGTAATGGCTGGTGAGGAGAATGGTGGTCTTCTGCTTCGCGTTGTGGGTGCGCAGGAACTCGCGGACGATTTTTTGGGAGACGACATCGAGGCCAATGGTCGGCTCGTCAAGGAAGAGGATTTTCGGTTGATGGAGGAGCGAAGCGATCAATTCCATTTTGGTGCGTTCGCCAAGGGAGAGTTCGCGCACGCTGACATTGAGCTTGTCACGCACGCCGAGTAATTCGCCCATTTCAGCGACGGTGCGATCGAGGGCTGCCGGGGAGATGCCGTAGATTTTGGCATTGAGTTCGAGTGACTCGCGCGCAGGCAGATCCCACCAGAGCTGGTTCTTCTGGCCGAGCAACAGTGCGAACTGGCGGCGGTAGCCGTCGTCCCGTTCCCACGGGACATAACCGAGCACGCGGGCTGAACCGCTGGTGGGATAGAGCAGGCCGGCCAGCATCTTGAGGGTGGTGGTCTTGCCGGCGCCGTTGGGGCCGAGAAAACCGACAAGTTCGCCGGGTTCGACGGTAAAGCTGACATCTTTGACCGCGAAGGTTTGCTCGTACTGCCGACGGAACAGGCCCCGAACGGCACCGCCAAAACCCGGCTGCTTTCGGTAGGTGCGGAACGCTTTGGTGAGGGCGCTTACTTCGATCGCTGGCATGAGAGTTTGCCCTGGCCGGCAATGTTGCGTCTTTGGAGCGTCGGGCTGGACCCGGGCACTCAGCGCATAAGCGCTTTTTCCAAATAGCTGACGATCTGGCGGATGTTGGGGTCCACTTCCATGCGGTCTTTCACCAGGCGACAGGCATAAAGAACGGTACCGTGGTCGCGACCACCAAAAGCC
>Ga0194039_1000973_pt1 | contig 15961 bp, 17 predicted proteins | sample JunL228m_MetaG_FD_148679 | JGI IMG/M metagenome (GOLD analysis project Ga0194039, IMG submission 148679) | Anoxic zone freshwater microbial communities from boreal shield lake in IISD Experimental Lakes Area, Ontario, Canada - Jun2016-L227-8m | ecosystem: Environmental > Aquatic > Freshwater >... | reverse complement strand
CAGCAAGTCCATTTGCAGGCCCTCCTGTAGGTATGGCTGGCGCCTCTGCATCTATGCCGATTCAGAATCTGGCTAATAGCTTTGGTAATGTAAAACCTGCTGCAAAACAAGAACGGGCTGAAAGAGCACCACGTGCTCCACGTCCGTCAAATCGTCCAGCACAAGGTGCGGCACCAGTTGCAGTCGTAGCAACTGTTTCATCTATTGAGGTCATTGCTAAACCTGCACCAGAACTTCCGAAAGTTGCCTTCAAGGCACTTGAAGAAACTCCTTTGCATAGCGTTGTTCAATCCGCTGGCATGATCTGGGTCGCTACTGATGCTTCTAAGCATGCAGAAGCACAAAGTCAGATAGAGCCTGAGCCAACTAACTTAGGTAGAACTCCTAAACCTGCAGCAACCCTCCCAGAGGGACCAATGGTTTTAGTTGAAACCGGCGGCCAAGAAAAAACGGTTTAGCACTGGTTGAAGTCTTTTCTCCAGACTGTCATTTATCCCATAAGGATATTTGGCGGTTTGGCAGAAACACCGTTTCACAGCCATAATTGAGAATATGGTTGAAAAAGTCATCCCCAAGGTAATCCCTATTCGCATTAATGAAGGCAAAGGTCTTGCGCCATCTATTGGCACGCAAGTGATCGCAGCCCATGGGAATACCAAAGATACCCGTGGGCGCACTTTGCGCGACCTACGTATTTCAGTAACGGATCGTTGCAACTTTCGCTGCACTTATTGCATGCCTAAAGAAGTCTTTGATCAGAACTATCCCTATCTTTCGCATAAAGAACTACTGAGCTTTGAAGAAATTACTCGCCTAACTTCTATCTTTTCCACTCTAGGTGTTGAAAAGATTCGTCTAACTGGTGGTGAGCCCTTATTACGCAAAAACTTAGAAGTACTGATTGCAATGTTGGCACAAGTTCGCACTCCAGATAGCAAACCCCTTGACCTTACCTTAACGACGAATGGCAGCATCCTACGCAAGAAAGCTACTGCCTTAAAAGCTGCAGGCTTACAAAGACTCACTGTTAGCTTAGATGGCTTAGACGATGCGATCTTCAAAAAAATGAATGATGTTGATTTTCCAGTAGCTGATGTTTTAGATGGCATTGCTGCCGCTCAAGAAGCTGGTTTTGAAAATATCAAAGTCAATATGGTGGTGAAAAAAGGAACGAACGATCACGAGATTATTGACATGGCTCAGCATTTCAAAGGAAGCGGTGTAATCCTACGCTTTATTGAATTCATGGATGTGGGTAGCTCTAATGGCTGGAATATGGCACAGGTACTGCCCTCAAAAGAAGTGATCGCCAGAATTAATGCAGTATTTCCATTGGAAGCTATCGAAGCAAATTACTCCGGCGAAGTCGCCCAGCGCTGGCGCTACATGGATGGCTCGGGCGAGATTGGAGTTATCTCCAGCGTGACCCAAACCTTCTGCCATGAGTGCACTCGCGCCCGAATATCTACTGACGGCCAAATGTATCTTTGTCTGTTTGCGAATGAAGGATTTGATTTCAAGACCTTATTACGTTCAGGCACAAGTGATCTAGAGATTGCTAACGCCATTATGAATACCTGGGCAACACGTGATGATCATTACTCTGAGATTCGTGGCTCTGATACTGCAAACCAATCGACTGGTCATCGCAAGGTCGAAATGTCTTACATTGGTGGCTAATGATTTCTCCCGATCAAATGACTGGTCTCATATTGGCTGGCGGTCGCGCTCAAAGAATGGGTGGCATAGATAAAGGGCTGATTTCCTTTCACGGCAAACCACTGATCGAATCCTCAATAGCAAGACTCCAGAATCAAGTGGGTTCGATTCTCATTAATGCCAATCGCAACATTACAAAGTACGCTAGTTATGGTTATCCCATCATCATGGATGAGACACCTGATTTTTCTGGACCACTTGCAGGCTTTACTGCTGGACTCAAGGCCTGCCAAACCCCTTATCTATTGACTACTCCCTGCGACTCTCCTCTACTTCCAACCGATTTAGGCACTAAGCTAGTAGCCGAAATGGAGCGGGGTGATTTTCAGTTGGTCTACGCCTCCAGCAAAGAGGCAGATGGCAAAGTCTGGGCACAACCGGTTTTTTGTTTGCTACGAGCCGATCTTAAAGAACCCTTAGAGAGCTACCTAAAAAAAGGTGATCTCAAAATTGATCACTGGTTCAAAGAACTGCGTAGCAGTTCTGTCGTATTTGATGACGCGCAAGCATTTGCCAACGTCAATACTCCAGAAGAATTAAAACTCTTAGAAGAAGCCTCAGCATGAAGCATTCACCAAATAGTCCAATTCTTCTCACTTCATCGCTACATGTCGATGAGGCTCGTAAAGCTATTTCTCAATTAGTCAATGATTTACTCGAAGAGTCTAATGCAATCGCTGATGCTGCCGAAATTGAAATCGTTTCTCTAGATCATGCTATTAACCGCATCCTTGCAGAAGACTTGCTTTCACCAATTGATGTTCCTGCGGCAGATAACTCAGCAATGGATGGCTTCGCCTTTAATGGCGAATGTCTCACTACAGGCGAGAGTAATATCTCTTTGCAAATAGTGGGAACAGCTTATGCAGGCAAGCCTTTTGAAGGCGAGATCAGCGCAGGTCAATGTCTCAAAATCATGACTGGTGCAATCATGCCAGGTGGTTGCGACACCGTCATCCCCCAAGAGTTGACTACTGCACAAAATGAAACGCTGATTGAATTTCATCAGAATCAATTAAGGCCTGGTGATAATCGTCGCTTGCGTGGTGAAGATTTGCAACAAGGCAAGCCCGCGATTACTGCTGGTCGTTTACTGCGCCCTTCAGATTTAGGTTTGGCTGCATCACTCGGAATCTCTTCTCTCAAAGTGAAGCGCAAGCTTAAGGTAGCGATTCTATCCTCTGGAGATGAATTGCGATCCTTGGATCAGAAATTGGATTCGGGTAGCATCTATGACAGCAATCGTTATAGCCTGACCGGTTTGCTCAATCGCCTCAACCTGGAGATCATTGACTGCGGCATTGTGCGAGATAATCCTGCCTCCCTCAAACAGGCTTTTATTGATGCGGCATCTAAAGCAGATGTTCTCATCTCTTCGGGAGGCGTTTCTGTTGGTGAAGCTGATTTCACAAAGCAGATCATGCAAGAGTTGGGAGATGTTGGCTTCTGGAAAATTGCAATGCGACCAGGTCGCCCTATGGCATTTGGAACGCTTAAACCAATTACTGGAAGATTGCCCGCTCGTAAAACCCTATTCTTTGGCTTACCAGGCAACCCTGTAGCAGTCATGGTGACTTTCTACCAATTTGTGAGAAGCGCTCTTTTGCAACTCAATGGTGCAAATCAGACTGAGCCGCCAATTACCCAAGCGATCTCCGTGGCCCCGATTCGGAAGAAACCCGGACGTACTGAGTTCCAACGTGCCATCTTAGGGCGTGACAAGGATGGGCGCCCAACGGTAAAACTCACTGGCAGCCAAGGTGCAGGTGTTTTGCGCTCCATGAGTGAGGCAAATTGCTTTGTCATCCTTACGCATGATCAGGGAAATATTTCTGCTGGCGACTGGGTAGATGTAGCGCTTTTTGATGGACTGCTTTAAGATTGCGTCATCATGAAACTTAGCAAAAAAGAGCTTGTCTTCCTAGACCCGATGCACACCGCCAAAACCCTGGTTTTGGTTTACCTGTGTTTCTCGGTGCCGATTGTTTTGTTAGCCCTATTCGTTGCTTTCATTCGTGATGGTGCTATTCCGGGATTTACGGTCTTATCTGCGCTGATTCTCAATGCCTTATTAGGCTTTGGATTACTGTGGGTTGCTTGTAAAGTCTATAACTGGGTTGCTGGTAAATTTGGTGGAATCGAATTGGCCTTGCGTGAACTACCTGAAGAGATTGAGGCTGAGTAGTTCATCAAACTTCATTACCTATAAAGCAATAAAGCCGAGCAATGCTCGGCTTTATTTTTTAGCACTGACTTCTTTTGTTCTTACTCTTTTTTTGCTAGCCTTTAAATACTTCTGTATTGATGAGGCTTGGTGGTTTTTTACCCGCAAGGGCAGCTCGTAAATTTTCTACTGCTAAATCTACCATTGCCCTACGAGTCTTTTCAGTTCCACTAGCAATATGCGGAGCTAAAACAACATTGCTTAGTTTCAGTAACTCAGGATGCACTTTGGGTTCACCTTCAAATACATCTAAGCCAGCCGCAAAAATCTTTTTCTCCTTGAGCGCTTGCGCTAAAGCCGCATCATCCACAATGCCGCCACGGGCAATGTTTACCAGGGTTGCGGTCGGTTTCATCAGAGCAATTTCTTTTGCGCCAATGGTGTGATGATTCTCTGCTGTATATGGCAATACCAAGATGACGTGATCAGCAGTACGAAGTAACTCTTCTTTAGAAACATACTTCGCAGCACAAGCTTTTTCATCAGCCTCAGGCAGGCGACTACGATTGTTGTAAATGACATTCATGCCAAACCCTAGGGCACGCTTTGCAATACCCTGACCAATGCGGCCCATCCCAATAACGCCCAGCGTGCTGTGATGCAAATCCATGCCCAGAGGGTTGGTCACAATCGACCATTTGTCCCACTTGCCATCTCTTATCCAGCGCTCAGACTCGGTAACACGCCGTGCTGTGGCCATCACTAATGCAAAACCAAAATCAGCAGTGCTATCGGTCAATACATCTGGAGTATTGCTAGCCATGACACCTGCCGCAGTAATTGCAGGCACATCGAAATTGTTATAGCCTACTGAAATATTGGCGACTATTTTTAAATCTTTAGCATTAGACAAAGCAGTCGAGTCAATGCGCTCGCTACCTGTGACCAAGGCGCCTGCCACGTTGGCAAGCTCTGCTTGCAGCTCTTCTGGAGTAAAGACCTGATCAGCTTGATTGGAGCGAACTTCGAAAGACTCCTCTAACTTAGCCAGCAAATCAGGGAATATTGCTCTAGCTACTAAAACTTTAGGTTTATTGCTCATTTCTTTCCTTACATTGATTTGGTAACTCATCATCTTACTGAGTGAATTTTATATGGCTTGCTCAGATTTTTCTAACAAGCTTTTTAAAGAAGCCTCTACCGTCTCTAAGGGCTGTGCGCCTTGCAACAAATACTGACCATTTAAAATAAGGGATGGTACGGCATTGATGCCCTGATTTGTAAAGTGAGTTTCTCTCGCTCTCACCTCTTCTGAGTAGAGGCCTCCCTCTAAAACCTTGCTTGCTTTATCTGGATCTAAACCAGCCCTTCGAACTGCATCCAATAAATGATTTCGATCATCAAAATTCGCTGCAAGACAAAAATACGTATTAAAGAACTCCTTCTTCAGCCGCAGCTGACTGGCTAAGCCATGCTCTAGCCCAGCCCAATACAACAGGCGATGAGCATCAAAAGTGTTGTAGATCTTCTTTCGACCATCTGGATGAAAATGAAAACCAACTGCCGCTGCGCGCTTTCTGATTTCAATTTGATTGACCAAGACCTGCTGTTCAGAAAGGCCATATTTTTTACTGAGATACTCAATGGCATTCTCCCCACCAAGCTGCATCTGGGGGTTGAGCTCAAAGGGTTCAAATCGAATTTCGAAGTCCGCTTGATCTTTGAGGCGTTCTATTGCTTGTTCTAGGGTTCCTAGACCAACTGCGCACCAAGGGCAGCCGATATCGGATACAAAGTCAATTTTGATAATAGGTTTCATGCCCACGTAGTGTACTCATGCACCGAGGGCTAAAAAGAGCAAATTTAGGCATCAATCTAGAAGATGTAGGATTTTTATTGCTGCGATGCACAATATAAATCCCTATTACTCAAGGGGAAACCCTCAACCCTATTTACCCTAATTTAGAATAAGCTCTATGTAGGTAGGATTTGTTTCATCCAGTAGTTAATTTATATAAAAATGACCTTAGGAGATTTAGATGTCAGACACAAATAACACTAGCCCGCGCCGCAAGTTTCTAAAGAACGCGGCTGTTGGTAGCGCCGGCGCTGCTGCAATGGGCTTCCCAATGATTTCTAGCGCGCAAACAATTAATCTGCGCTTTCAATCCACTTGGCCAGCAAAAGATATTTTCCATGAGTACGCTAATGACTACGCAACTAAAGTAAATGCAATGTCTGGTGGCCGTCTCAAAATTGAAGTGCTGCCTGCTGGTTCAGTTGTAAAAGCTTTCGATATGTTGGACGCTGTATCCAGCGGAACATTGGATGGTGGCCATGGCGTTTTGGCATATTGGTATGGCAAAAGCCCAGCACTAGCATTATGGGGATCTGGCCCTGCTTTCGGCATGGACGCTAATACCGTTCTGTCCTGGAACCAATACGGTGGTGGTCAACAATTGCTTAATGAAATTTACAACGACCTTAAGCTCGATGTCGTTTCATTCCCTTATGGCCCAATGCCAACACAGCCATTAGGTTGGTTTAAAAAGCCAATCGCCAAAGCGGATGACTTAAAGGGATTGAAATACCGTACCGTTGGTCTCTCAATTGAGATCTTTACCGATATGGGTGCATCCGTTCAAGCTTTGCCTGGCGGCGATATTATTCCAGCTATGGATCGTGGTGTTTTAGATGCTGCTGAGTTTAATAATGCTTCTTCAGACCGCTTGCTTGGCTTCCCAGATGTTTCTAAAATCAACATGCTGCAAAGCTTCCACCAGTCTTCAGAGCAGTTTGAAATCATCTTCAATAAGAAGAAATTTAACTCCTTAGCCCCAGATCTTCAGGCTATCCTGAAATACGGAACCGAAGCAGCTTCTGCAGATATGTCATGGAAAGCAATTGATCGCTACTCCAAGGACTTTGCCGAGTTGCAAACAAAAGACAAGGTCAAGTTCTACGCAACGCCGAAGTCTATTTTGGTAGCTCAGTTGAATGCCTGGGACAAGATTATTGCTAAGAAGGCTGCTGAAATCCCAATGTTCAAGAAAGTGCTGGATTCACAAAAAGCTTTTGCCCAACGTGCAGTTCGCTGGGATTTGCTAGTGAATGTGGATATGAAGATTGCTTACGACCATTATTTCAAGGCTTAAAAGCCCTTATAGCCTTATGGGCTTATGTAATAATGTGGCTTAATGCGCATCTTGACCGGACGGCATCCCCGTCCGGTTTTTTTATATTTGCCCAGAGAAATAACAAGTTGTTTTAGGAGAGTTTTATGGATAAATTCATGCTAACAGTAGACGAAATCAGCACCTTTGTAGGTAAAGCTGCTGCCTGGCTTGTAGTTGTACTGATGCTGATGGTTTTTACAGACGTCGTCAGGCGCTACGCATTTAATTCCCCCTCCGCATGGATTGGTGAGTTATCTGTCATGGCTTATGGCACCTTATTTATGATGTGCGGAGCCTACACCCTGGCACAAAATGGTCACGTTCGTGGCGACTTCCTTTATGGGTCAATGAAACCACGCACCCAAGCTACTCTAGATTTAATTTTGTACGTCACTTTTTTCCTGCCAGGAATCGCCGCTTTAATTTATGCCGGTTACACCTATGCAGCAGAGTCATGGCGTATTGGTGAGCACACCACTCAGATTGCAAACGGTCCACCCCTCTATCCTTTCAAGACCATTATTCCGATTGCTGGAGCATTTGTCATGCTGCAAGGTTTTGTAGAGATCTTGCGTTGCATTGTTTGCCTTAAAACTGGCGAATGGCCTGCACGCTTAAAAGATGCTGAAGAAATCGATGTGATTGAGCAGCAATTGGCTGCATCTACTCACGTTGACGAAGAAGCCCGTCAACAAGCAATCAAAAATGCCAAATCCATCGATGAAGCAGCACACCATCGTATTGGCCAAACTAAAGAGATAAATCATGAGTGATCCAATTCTTGGCTTAGCCATGCTCGGCTTGATTATTGTTGTAATCATGCTGGGCTTCCCAACCGCCTTTACTCTAATGGGCTTAGGCATGATGTTTGGTTTTGCAGCCTTTTACGACCCGTCGCAAAGCTGGGCTGCAAACAAAGTTTTTACCCTGATGGTGCAAAGAACCTTTGGGGGTATGACTAACGATGTCCTACTCTCGATTCCGCTCTTTGTATTAATGGGTTATGTAATGGAACGAGGGGCGCTGGTAGATAAGATGTTCTACAGTATCCAGCTCGCATTTCGCCGGGTACCAGCTTCATTAGCTGTAGCTACTCTAATTGTTTGTACCTTCTGGGGTATTGCCAGTGGTCTCGTTGGTGCTGTCGTTGTGCTTATGGGTGTAATTGCCATGAAACCGATGCTGAATGCCGGCTACGACACGCGCCTCGCTGCTGGTGTGATTACCGCTGGTGGTACCTTAGGTATCCTTATCCCACCTTCAGTGATGATTATTGTGTACGCCGCTGTTGCAGGCCAATCTGTGGTCAAGCTCTATGCTGCTGCAATGGTGCCTGGCTTCTTCCTTGCATTTTTATATTTGGTCTACATTATTGGCTGGGCTTTAATTAATCCTAAGGTTGCGCCAAAGCTTCCTCCTGAGCAACTGATAGTGCCAGTGCCTGCATCTATTCGTTTTTTAGGCGAGCACTACTCCAGAAATATGTTAGTTGCATCATTTAAGGCTTTGTTTTCTCCAGCTAAATTGCTCAATGCACCAAGTGATGCAAGACTTTCCCTTAAGCAGATTATTAAAAATGTATTTGCCGCATTAACCCCATTCTTTTTGATAGCAGTCACTATGTGGGGTGTATGGTGGTACGTCATCATTCACCAACAAGCTGAAAAAGATGCTCTCAATGTTCCAGTGGCTACTCAAGTTGCTAAAGCAACTACCAGCAGTGCTGCTGCACCAGCCGAAGAGGGTCTTGTAGCTATTGATGCCACCTCTAACAATATTAAATCTAAAGAGCTTGAAGAAGATGCACCTTTGGTTGCTCTCGATGCCGCCTCTGGAGATGATCCAATAGAAGCTGGAGCTGTAGCAGAGGCTGACAATGGGCCGCCAGAAAACTTCGAACTCTATTTTGGTTTGACGTGTGTACTCTTTGGCCTGCTATTGGTTTACTACTACCTCAAGTTCGATGAGGAGCAGTTTGAAATTCTCAAACTGCTCATTGAGTCAGTGATGCCTTTGGGTGTTCTCACGATCTTAGTATTGGCCGTGATCTTGCTGGGCATTACTACCGCTACTGAGTCTGCAGCGGTGGGTGCATTGGGTGCCTTCATTCTGGCGTTTCAAGCTGGCACTTTGGACTTTGATCGTACCAAGCAGGCAGTTTTCTTAACTGCTAAAACAACCTCGATGGTGTGCTGGTTGTTTGTAGGTTCAGCGCTCTTCTCGGCTGTGTTTACTATTTTGGGCGGTCAATCGATCATCGAAAAATGGGTGCTCATGCTAGACCTAACACCAATACAGTTCATGCTGCTCTCTCAAGCAATCATCTTCTTCCTGGGATGGCCTTTAGAGTGGACTGAAATTATTGTGATTTTCGTGCCGATCTTCTTACCTTTGTTGGCTCACTTCAACATCGATCCACTCTTGTGGGGTACCTTGGTGTTTGTGAACTTACAAGCAGCGTTCTTGTCACCACCTGTGGCAATGTCGGCCTTTTATCTCAAAGGTGTCTCGCCACCAGGCGTTACGCTTAACCAGATTTTTGCAGGCATGATGCCTTATATGTTCATCGTGATTGCCTGTATGGTCTTCATGTACATCTGGCCAGGCATGACATTGTGGCTGCCAAGATTCCTCTACGGAGGTTGATGTAACAAGGCAGTTTTGCTGAAAGAAAAAGCGCTCTTCACGGAGCGCTTTTTTTATGTCGACTACTAAGATGAACTAAGCAGCCTGTTTTAGCAACTCACTGTTCGTCTTACCTAAGGCAATAGTAAATAGGCCTTGCCAGTAGTTAAATGCTGCCAACTCATCTTCATCTAACTCCATCTCAATAAAGGCTGGATGACGAATTAAAGAAAGCCAAATACGGCAAAACATCTTATCCTCAAGACCGGAGGGCTTACTAATAAAGGGGATCTCTTCAAGTTGGGGGATGATTTCGGAAACACCGTCCTTATCGGCCATCTCTTGCTTATCTCTACTTAAGCGCATCATTTCGAGCATGACTCTACCTAGTTGATCATAATGCCCTTGCCAGCAAATCGGAGTTGCTGCGATCTCTTTTGTCATCTCTAGATACTTACGAGCAAACTCGCTCCATGCATATGCCAAATCAAACTCCGTCTTCACCTTAGCATTTTGCAAAGCTGTAGGTAGATTATTTGATTTCATTAACTCCAGATTTCGATCGCCCCCAAAGGTGTAATCGATAATCAATAATGGTTTTTCTGTTTTATCGATCTGTAGCCGATACTCTTCCATGGTCCATTCTTTCCTAGTAGGGTTTATTAATACCAATACCTAAAGTGTAATCAATTGGATTTTATCTTTGGCAAACTAAAATCCTAGGGAAAGCCCTTGCTTAAGGCTTACTTTTGCTTTCCACCGCCATATGAGTATAGGCAATTTTTAATAGGGGGCAGTCTATAGATCCATTACTAGCAAAAGCAATTAAGTCACCTAAGATATGTTGATATTCATTCTTCTTGCCTGCCAGCAAGTCTCTCAGCATCGAAGCGGTAAAAGGAGATCCTTCCTTTGTCAGAATTTCTTCTGAAGTAATTTGAGTTTTCTCAGCAATTGGGAAGCTTTGGCTGGCAGCGATAACACGGCACTCATCCAGCATTCGCTTGCTCAGCTCTTTTCCATAGGGTGTTGCTGCAATCTCACCAATAGAGCCACGGCAAATGGTTGTCATCCCTGCCAAGCTTGCCAAAAATACCCATTTATCCCACAGCACTTGCTCGATATTCTCCTTGTAGAAAGAATCGAAATCGGTTTTTTTACACAGCGCAAAAAATTCTTGGCTTAGAGCTACTTGCTCTGGTGCTCTTGGGCCTATTGTGAAAGTACTTAATTCTGTTAATTGCTTTACGGATCCTGTTTCTGAAATGGTTGCTGCAATATGCGCTACACCGCCCATCACGCGATCTTTACCAAAGGCACGATCTAAGGTATCAAGGTGAGTAAGTCCATTTAAAAAAGGGAGGATGACTCCTTTGGAACTTGCCTTGGCAATGGACTTTAAAGAGTCATCTAAATCAAAAGCTTTGCACGCCAAAATAATCAAGTCATAAGTAGGCTCCAACTGGTCCGCTAAGACCGTTTTTGGATGGATGGTAAAACTACCTTTAGGGGTCTCTATCATTAAGCCTTGGTCCTGAATCAGCCGCTGGCGCTTCTCACGCAACAGATAAGTGATATCTGCCGCAGCCTGATGTAATTTGGCTCCAAAGAAACCGCCAATGCCGCCTGCCCCAACGATGAGTATTTTCATAAAAGTTGCTCTTTTTGCTTCAATTTGACCCCCAAGGATAGTCCTCATTTTCTAAAGCGGGCAAAAGGGTCTTTTGGCTAGGAAATCATGCTTCACCTGAAAAATTGGTCATTTCGGCTAAAATTGATGTTTTATAACTTAGTGGCCTAGTTTTAAGGCTCTTTAGATTAAATATCATGACTTACGTTGTTACCGAATCCTGCATCCGTTGCAAATACACTGACTGTGTTGACGTTTGCCCAGTCGACTGTTTTCGTGAAGGTCCTAATTTTTTAGTGATTGACCCAGATGAGTGCATTGACTGTGCTGTCTGCGTTCCAGAGTGTCCTGTAAATGCTATTTATGCTGAGGATGATGTTCCCGGCGATCAACAGGCTTTTATCAAACTCAATGCTGATCTATCTTCATCCTTTACTTCCATCACCAAATCCAAAGCAGGTCTTCCTGATGCTGACGAGTGGAAAGACGTTAAAAATAAACTCGATCAGCTAGTAAAGTAATTTTTTAATTCCACTTTCGAGAATTCGTGCCTCACTCACCTACCCAAACCGACGCTGTCATTATTGGCGCCGGACCTGTGGGTCTGTTCCAAGTCTTTGAGCTTGGCCTTCTAGAAATCAAAGCCCATGTCATTGACTCTTTGCCTGAAATTGGCGGTCAATGTATCGAGCTTTATCCCGATAAGCCAATCTATGATATTCCAGCGATTCCAGTTTGCACTGGTCGCGAGCTCACGAATAACCTTTTGAAACAAATAGCGCCGTTTGGTGCCCAGTTTCATTTAGGGCAAGAGGTTAGTAAGCTTGAGTTACAGGCTGATGGGCGCTTTCTGATTAGCACCTCCAAAGACAATCATTTTCTAACTAAGACGGTATTTATTGCAGCTGGCGTGGGAGCCTTCCAGCCGCGGACCCTAAACCTTGATGGCATAGAGGCCTATGAAGGTAAGCAAGTTTTCTATAGCGTTAAACATCCAGAACAGTTTGCGGGCAAGAAGATTGTGATTTGTGGTGGTGGTGACGCCGCATTAGATTGGGCGCTGCATTTCGTAGATCAGGCCGCGAGTGTTACCCTCATTCACCGTCGCGATGACTTTAAAGCAGCGCCAGCATCGATTGCCAAAATGCGTGAGCTTTGCAAAAATAAACAAATGCAATTATTGATTGGACAGATTACTGAATACGAAGTAAATCATGGCCATATTGAAAAAATAGTAGTGAGAAATATTGATGGCGAAGATCAAAAAATTTCAGTAGATGATCTCCTCATCTTTTTTGGCCTCTCACCTAAGCTCGGACCGATTGCCGATTGGGGTTTAGATATTGATCGTAAGCAGATTACTGTCGACACAGAGAAATTCCAGACCAGCACCCCCGGAATTTATGCTGTGGGTGACATCAATGTTTATCCAGGAAAAAAGAAGCTTATACTTTCCGGTTTTCATGAGGCAGCCCTAGCGGCCTTTGCTGCAGCTGCTTACCTCAACCCTGAAAAACACATTCAACTCCAATACACCACTACCTCACCAAAGCTGCATAAGATCCTTGGGGTAAACCCAGCCACATTCGAGTAAGCTATCTCTTAATAACCTATTTTTGCCTATATTCCTATGCGCCAATATCACGATCTCATGAAAGAAGTTCTAGCAAAGGGTGTCCAAAAGTCCGATAGAACTGGGACAGGCACTATCTCTGTATTTGGACACCAGATGCGCTTTAATCTGGCTGAGGGCTTCCCGATGGTCACCACCAAGAAACTTCACCTCAAGTCCATCATTTATGAATTACTCTGGTTCCTCAAAGGCAGCACCAACAATAATTGGCTCAAAGAGCGCGGTGTTTCAATCTGGAATGAATGGGCAGCCCCGGATGGAGAATTAGGCCCTATTTATGGCTATCAGTGGCGCTCCTGGCCAGCACCTGATGGCAAGCATATTGATCAGATCTCTGAAGTCGTCAATACCATCAAACAGAATCCAGATTCACGTCGCATTATCGTTTCCGCTTGGAATGTGGCAGATATTCCTCGCATGGCTTTAGCGCCTTGCCACGCTTTCTTCCAATTCTATGTAGCCGATGGCAAATTGTCATGCCAACTTTATCAACGCAGTGCCGATATTTTCTTAGGCGTTCCTTTTAATATTGCTAGCTATGCCCTACTCACCCATATGATGGCGCAGCAATGCAATTTAGAAGTGGGTGATTTTATTTGGACTGGTGGTGATTGCCATTTATATAGCAATCACTTAGAACAAGTCGATCTGCAACTATCAAGAGACTTCTTCCCACTACCAAAACTCAATATTCTGCGAAAGCCTGACTCTATCTTTGATTATGAGTTTGAGGATTTTGAAATTACTGGTTACGAATCCCATCCACATATCAAAGCTCCAGTAGCCATTTAAGAAATCTATTCATGACGCAACCTGCTATTTCCATGATCGTCGCGCGCTCACGCAATCACGTGATTGGTCGTGATAATCAGATGCCTTGGAAGATCTCTGCTGACTTGCAATTCTTCAAACGCGTTACCATGGGTCACCCAGTCATCATGGGCCGTAAAACCTGGGAGTCGATTGGTCGTCCGCTGCCTGGGCGTCGCAATATTGTGGTCAGTCGCAATGCTGAACTTCAGCTCACCGGTGCAGAACTGGCAGGGTCATTAGACGAAGCATTAAATCGCTTAAGTGAGGCCCCAAGAGTTTTTGTTATTGGTGGAGAGCAACTCTTTAAACAGGCTTTTGATAGAACTGATCGCCTCTACATTACTGAGATTGATATCGATATTGAGGGTGGTGATACTTTTTTTGAGGTTCCCGATGTAGATTCTTGGAAAGAGATAGAACATACCCCAGGATCTGAAGGTGATATCACGTTCAACTTTGTGACACTTGAACGCAAATAAGCTGGGTAATCTAAATCAGCAAACAATAAAAAAGAGCTCATCGGAGCTCTTTTTTCATAATGCAAGTCATTGAATTACTGAATCACAATCTTCGATTCTTTAGCGATTTGAGATATAAACTCAAACTGCTTCCTTTGCGTTAGACCAGCACGGATAGCGGCTTTAGCTTCTTCGAAAGTAGGTGGTTTACTAGACTTTTTATCTTCGAGTTTTACTAAATACCAGCCCTGCTGCAATTGAATCGGTGACTGGGATACTTGGCCTTTTGAGAGGTTCACCAAAACAGCACCAATTTGCGGGCTAACTTGTCCTGCCTGAACCCATCCAACAGCCCCACCCTGAACCTTATTGGAGGCCAAGGAAACACTTTTAGCTACCTTATCAAATGGCTCACCTTTTTTAATACGGGCAAGTGCTGCTTGCGCATCAGCTTCAGTAGCAACAGCAATATCGCTGACCTTATATTCAATAATCATGCCTTGGGCACCTAAGGAGGAAATCTCTTTGTTGTATTCGGCCTGTACATCAGCATCTGTAATTGGATTTTGCGCCATAAAGGTAGATAGCTCAAGATCTGCCAAATAGTTTTGACGAATCAACATGAGCTGGGTGTTAGCTTTATCAGAATTGGCTAAACCATCTTTTTCAGCACGTTGAGATAGAAGCAATACTTCAACATATTTTTGTACGATAGCTTTACGCAATTCAGGAGAATCTTTCTGACCTTGAGAAATAGCCATTTTGATACCCTGCTCAACCATATCACTGGTAATAATGGCACCATTCACTGAAGCCGCCGCATTAATTGGCAAGCCGCTTTGCTGTGCATGGACATGACCCATCAATCCTATAGATAGGATACTTGCTACAAAAATAGCGCCAAACTGAGATTTCAATGTAAAGGTGAGTGGGTTCATTTAGCTGAGTCTTTCTAAAAATTATCCTCAATAGTAACAGCAGCCTTCATCAATGATCCCTTGACCACAGTAAAATCTTGCTATGTGTGTTCAATACCTCACTACTGTCAATGTTGAATGGGTCAAAGCCCGGTTTGATCTGGATTTGCCTGCCTCTAGTGCCCATGATGTTTTTCCAACCTATCCAGGACCTATTGTTTTAAAGAGTCATAACACGCAACGAAGTGCTATTGGTATGGCCCGTTTTGGGCTTTTGCCCTCCTGGGCTAAAGATGAGAATTTTGGCAGAAAAACCTATAACGCTAGAGCAGAAACCGTCTCTGAGAAACCCTCATTTAAGAACGCCTGGCGCAAACGCCACTATGCCCTTGCTCTAGCAGATGCATTCTATGAGCCTTGTTATGAGTCTGGCAAAGCGGTTCGTACTGCTATCAAACAGACGAATGGTGAGCCTATGGCAATTGCTTCTATTTGGGACACCTGGACAGAGCCAGAGTCTGGCGAACTAATAGTCTCTTTTTCCATGCTGACTATTGATGCCACCGATCATTCGGTTATGAAGCGTTTTCATAAACCTGAAGATGAAAAACGTACCGTTGTTCCATTGCGACCCGAATTATTTGGTGCATGGCTTAATGCCACCCCGCAAGAAGCTCAGACGCTGTTGCGCTTAGATTCCATTCCAGAGCTTGTACTTGCCTAGAAAGTTAAAACCGGTTTTGTAGCCTGATATGGATCTGCTGATTGCATTTCTATCGCTTCAGCCTCTTGCTCCCCCTGAGGTTGGCGATAAAATTTTGAATCC
>Ga0194039_1000972_pt1 | contig 15964 bp, 16 predicted proteins | sample JunL228m_MetaG_FD_148679 | JGI IMG/M metagenome (GOLD analysis project Ga0194039, IMG submission 148679) | Anoxic zone freshwater microbial communities from boreal shield lake in IISD Experimental Lakes Area, Ontario, Canada - Jun2016-L227-8m | ecosystem: Environmental > Aquatic > Freshwater >... | reverse complement strand
GAATACCGTAAAGTGATGACGGTCACTGATGGGGGACCGGGTATTGTGCAGATTGCACAGGGCTGTCTTGGCCAGTGCACGTACTGCCTCACCCGCTTTGCGCGAGGTCAGCTCAAGAGTTTTTCCAAAGAAGAGTGCCTCTTGCAGGTGCAGAACTTTGTCCGTTCCGGCATTCCGGAGATTCAGCTGACCGCACAGGACGTGAGTGCATGGGGTCGTGACTGCGGATGTACATTTCCCGAACTGCTCGCGGCCATTAATGATATTCAGGGGCGGTTCATGGTCCGGGTGGGGATGATGAATCCAACGACTGTGAACGATTGTCTTGATGATCTGGTTGATGCCTTTTCCGGAGATCGAATTTTCAAATTCGTTCATATCCCTTTTCAGTCAGGATCTGACGCGGTACTCACAAGGATGGGCAGACAATATACCGTGGCAGAATGTGAGGGAATAGTTTCTGCATTCCGGAAACGATACCCGGACATCACCATTGCAACTGATATGATTGTCGGTTTTCCGAAAGAGACCGATGATGATTTTTCCCGCTCGTGTGATTTCATTGACCGGGTGCGCCCGAACAAGGTAAATATCACCCGGTATTCCAGCCGCCCGTTCACTCCCATATCTTCAGAAAAAGATTTTCCCGATTCAGTAAAAAAAGACCGTTCCCGCATATTAAATGCCCGTGCCGAACTGCTTTATGGGTTGCTCAACCGTCCACTTCTTGGCACGGTTATACCGTTCATAGTCACAGAGATCATAAGGGAGGGATCGGTGATGGCCCGTGCCCCGAATTACACGGGCATTGTACTTAACGAGAATCTTCCTGCAGGTTATGAGGGTCGAGCAATGCTTGTAAAAGATCGAAAATATTTCTTTATCGGAAAAAGGGTCTGTTATTTGGTATAGAACTGCTGACAAAACTAAAAACGAGTGGTTTTATAGCCGCAGTATAAACAGATCTTAACCTTCGCAATATTTGCGTCGGGTGCTGGTGAATACTATGGATGAAATTGAAGCCGGATTTGAAAAACTGAAGCAGAAGATCGAAGCGAGTCAGAGTGAGAAAACACAGGAGAAAATTGCCGGACTCTCAGAACAGATCAAAGAAAACGATGCAAAACTCCTCTCCCGAATGGCAAAATCGGCAGCACCTATGATAAAAACAATCGGTCTGAATATGCTCAAAATGGGCAAACAGGATACAAAGGGAGAACTTTATGATCCCATGTATTATCCCAAAAAGATGATCATTCTCGGAAAAGCGGAATCTGCTGCATTCCGCCCTGATAATCCTCAAAAACAGGTCACCGATCAGTTTTGTATCTTATCTGAAGAAGGCAAATTTTTTGAGTTGATGTACAGCGATGATGGATTTCTTACAGATTCTTATCTCAACTCCATAGATGCAAAAACTGCGATCGACCAGTATGGATACGATGTGCTGTTCATGCTCTACTGTGCACTCCGCGATTACCTCGAAGGGGAAGAGGCACTGATTGAAGCACTAGAAAAAGTGATTGGGTATGTTTTTGCTAGAAAAGTGTAAAATCTCATCATCTCTTTTTGCTTTTTTTTATGAAAAGCCCACGTTTCTGCACACGGGGTTTACAATCTTTTGATCATCCATCAATCCGGTAAAGTTCACTGGATTGTTTGCGAGTGAATGTGCAAATATATTAAATTAAAAAAGTGCCGGATGGGCCCGATGTGATTCGAACACATGACCTCCCGGTTATCAGCCGGGCGCACCACCGGGCTATGCTACGGGCCCAAAAGATTGCCTTAATTTACCCTAATTACTACTCCACCAGAGTTTTTATAGGTTGTGAATCTCCCGGGAGTGTAGGAAATATTCAGATAGGGATATGTGCAGAAAAATCACGGTAATAGTACGGATTAGGATCATGGAACGAAAATACCTCCTTGGGAATGAAGCGATTGCCCACGCCTGTGTTGAATCCGGTGTGGATTTTGTGAGCGGTTACCCCGGTACGCCTTCTTCAGAAGTCATCGATGTGCTGCGGGCACAGCCGGAACCGTCATACTATGTCGAATGGTCGGTGAACGAGAAGGTGGCGCTTGAGAATGCGCTTGCCGCTGCATGGTGCGGTATCCGTGCACTCTCCACGATGAAGCATGTGGGGCTCAATGTTGCTGCGGATCCGCTGATGACGAGTGCCTACACGGGTGTTACCGGCGGCCTTGTGATCATGAGTGCGGATGATCCGTTCGCTCACAGTTCCCAGAACGAGCAGGATACCCGGTGCTATGCCAAATTCGCACGAGTGCCCTGCATCGATCCCGCCAGCGTTCAGGAAGCGCACGACATGATCCCGGCTGCATTCAGTCTTTCCGAGGAGTTCGGACTGCCAGTCATATTCCGCCCGACAACCCGCATCTGTCACTCGAAAGGCGATGTGGCTCTGGGGGATATCGTCCCCAGTACAAGGAAAGGAGAGTTCCATAAAGATCCCCGCCAGTATGTAGTGATCCCGGCCCACACCCGCATCCTGCACAAGAAGCTCAACGAGAAACAACCCGCGATTAAAAAACGGTTGGTAGAACTGGGATACAACCAGTTCGAGATCCGGGGAAAGACCGCAGTCATTGCCAGCGGTATTGCTGCATCCTATGTGCAGGAACTCCTGCCAGCCGGTTTGTCGTTTATGAAGATCGGTGCATACCCAATCGATGAGGAATGGCTGGGTGCATTTGTCGGTAAGCATGAAAAAGTGCTGGTGATCGAAGAACTTGCTCCGGAAGTTGAGGAAGTTGTGCGGCAGGTTGCCGGCTGCGTTCCTGTGTTTGGCAAGAAGAACGGGTACGGTTCCTATGAAGGGGAGTTGTCCCCTCCGGCTGTTGCTGCGATTCTCGTGAAAGCTGGTTTTCTTCCCGCAAATCCGTTCCCTCCGGTGGACCCGGTGCAGAATCTCCCGCTGCGCCCCCCCATCCTTTGTGCCGGTTGCCTGCACCGCAGTGCCGCCTATGCGATAAAAAAAATATTTAAGGATGCGATTTACCCCAGTGACATCGGGTGCTACACGCTCGGGATCCAGATGGGAGTTGTTGATACAACCATCTGTATGGGTGCGTCGATTACCGTGGCAAGTGGTATCGCCCATTCCGGTGATCCACGGGATATTCTATGTACTATTGGCGATTCTACGTTCCTGCACACCGGCATCCAGGGGTTGTTAAACGCGGTATACAACGGGGCAAACATGACTGTTGTAATCCTTGACAACCGGATCACGGCGATGACCGGACACCAGCCAAACCCGAACACCGGCATGACGGCCTGCGGTGTTGAAAGCCCGCATGTTTCGCTGGATGCGATGTGCCGTGCCTGCGGGGTTCATTTTGTTGAATCTGTTGACCCGTTTGATATCACGGGCATGATGCATGTGCTGGAGCAGGCAAAAAAGCGTAAAGGTGTCAAAGTCATCATCGCCAAGCAGATGTGCGTTATATCAGCGCGCCGGGCCGGGGTAAAACGTGGCAGGTATCAGGTTAACGCGAATGCCTGCACCGGGTGCGGCAACTGCGTGCGGTTCGGATGTCCTGCGATTGAGTTTGCAGATGAAAAGGCCAGTATCAATGACCTGTGTAGCGGTTGTGCCGTCTGTGTCCAGATCTGTCCTGTGGGAGCGATAGGAAGGGAGGGGAAGAGATGAGCGGAAGTTTCGATATCCTGATGGTGGGAATCGGGGGACAGGGAACGATCCTTGCTTCCAACATTCTTGGCGAAGCCTGCCTGATCGAGGGAAGGCATGTAAAGGGCGCAGAGACGCACGGCATGGCGCAGCGCGGTGGTTCGGTGGAGAGCCATATACGGATCGACGGGTTGTTCGGGCCACTTATCCCCCCCGGGCAGGCAGATCTCATGATCTCATTCGATCTGTTAGAAGCTCTCCGCTATTCGCATTACCTGAAAAAAGACGGGCTGCTTGTGGTGAACAACCACCTTGTGCTTCCCACATCGGTTTACACACAAAAACTTGTTGCGCCAACGGATGATGAGATCATAGCAGCGTTGAAAAAGCACACGCTCTGCCTGCTCGATGCGGACAAAATGGCAACCGATGCGGGAAGTCCCCTCTCACAGAATGTGGTGATGCTGGGCGCCGCATCCGGATCAATACCCCTCAAACCCGAGTCGCTGCTTGAAGCAGTCCGACGCCTTGTCCCGAAAAAGACGGTGGAGATCAACACAAAAGCGTTTGAGTCGGGACGAGCATTCGGTGGGAGGTGCCGGTGAAGTGAAGGAAGGGTGCAGTTAATCCCCCAAAACCCACCCGTTCTGACAGTTTTTTAAAATTTTCCACATGCTGAAGTGGGAATTGGCGGTAATCATTTACGGTCCCGGTAATCCTCCCAATGATCGAAAACCGATCTGAACATGAGCTTGACTTCGCCAGAAGAAGCATGAGAAGGTAATGTTTAACTAAATTATGCCAAAAAACATAACCTTCTCTTTAGGAAATATAGCGTTGATCGATAAAATTGATTCGGAAACAGATTTTTTCGAATCAGTGCTTGGGAACATCGGGGGTCGGAGCAGATCGTTCATACCCGCTGTAAAATTACTCATCAGCAACAAGTTGAATCAATCGGTATCAATCAACAAATTGCTGGATTTTACACCGGATGAACTTCTGAAGTTATTCGGGTTCGAGGATCGGATATCAGACCGTAGTTTGTATCGTGTTCTGGAAAGAATCGGAGAGAATCAGCCGGTAATCGTTGAGAGATTCCAGCATTGGATCAAGCAACAGAACCTCGTTGATCCCACCCAGTTTATGGACTTCAGTTCAAGTTATTTTGAAGGAACCCACTGTCCTTTGGGGAAACGCGGATATTCCCGGGACAACCAACCAGGTAAACTCCAGTTCACATTTGGGATCAGCGTCGGACTGAACAACATTCCCACGATGCTGACAATCCAGAAAGGAAATGTTCAGGACAAAACGCATATGAGAGCACTGATCCGGCTGTGTTCAAAAGTAATGCCGAAAGAGAGTCTTCTGGTTTTTGACTGCGGCGGAAACACACTGGAGAACAAACGAAAAATACGCAAACTGAAATTCCATTATCTGACCCTGAAGGCAAAAAAGAAAGGACCATACCGAAAAGAGATCGCTGTCTTCCACTCTGAGAAAGAAAACCAAGTTTCCTTCGTATCGAATAATCGGGGATATTCCTGTGTAAAAAATCCTAATGAGGAAGAGATACGGTATGTTTTTTTCTCCGAAGACCTGGAGCGCGACCAGTTGTCTAAGAAGGCTGATAAATTTCAGAGAGAATTAGAAAAAGGATTGAAACTCTCGAAGAAAGTTGAACGAGGTAAAGACCTCGGCCAGTATATCGCGCCGAAAGGTTGGATTATTGCCCGGGGTCATCTCCAGAAAACACTCGGGGAAATCCCTAACCCATACGTGACCGGCCTTGAAGGGTTCTTCATCCTCGAATCCAGTGTCGATGACGAGCCGGAGAATATTCTGGAAGCTTACAAGAATCGAGATATGGCTGAGAAGTTTATCCGGGATCTGAAGGAAGGGGCCGAAATGCGGCCTATCCGGCACTGGTCGAAACATGCGGTTATTGGCTTTGTTTTGATCGTTTTCCTCACAAAAGTTCTTGTCAGTTTGACACAATTTTTCTGCAAAAATCCCATCGTGAAAAATCTCAAAGTCCTCAAAAATTTCCTCACGAATTTGACACTTACGATTGTTTATCCACATTTCGGGTTTGGGGTCAGGTTTATTTCCAACTTTTTGCCGGAATTGCACCCTATTTTTGGAGATTTTATCCAAAAATATGGCTGTTTGGAACTGCCAAGCCGTTGGTAAACTCAATTTGGCGAATCGGTTTTATGCCAAGGATAAGCTTCAGTTATGTGAAAGTGGCGAAGTTAAGCTTGAGGGAAAAAAGATTTTTCAGACTATCACTGCATGGATGATCGTCACGTTCTTGGCCGGGCGATCGCCACGAAGGGTCTTTACCTTGCCGATCTTATCGACAACGTCCATACCTTCAATCACTTTCCCAAAGACTGGGTGTTTATCATCAAGGAAGTTGTTGTTTACAAGGTTGATGAAGAACTGGGAGCCCCCGGTATTCGGGCCTGCATTTGCCATCGAGATGGTCCCGCGGTTGTTCCGGTTTTGTGGTCCGAACTCGTCCTTGATCTTGTACCCGGGATCGCCCATGCCGTTGCCATCCGGGCAGCCGCCCTGCAACATGAACCCGTCGATCACCCGGTGGAAGATCACGCCGTCATAGAAGCCTTTTTTCACGAGCGATTCAAAGTTGCCCGCAGTAACGGGCATAGTGGGATCGAGCGCTATGGTGATATTACCCATATTCGTCTCGAGCCGCACGGTATTTCCTGCTGGTGCTGTCATGGTATGCTGTAAGAGTATTGGGTCTTTTTATTCTTCTGTGTTGTGAATACCCGTCCCTTGTTGGCGGGAAAAAGGGATTTCAGATCATATCCGCTTTGAGGATTGTAACGTTCTGGAGTGGACGGTTCTCCTGCCCTCCGGAAGTTGGCACTTTCCCAATCTTGTCGACAACGTCCATACCTTCAACCACTTTCCCAAAGACCGGGTGGATTCTATCTAGGTAATTATTGTTGACAAGGTTGATGAAGAACTGGGAACCCCCGGTGTTTGTTCGGCCCGGAATTTGCCAGATAGTACCCCGGTTGTTCTGGTTTTTCGGCCCGAACTCATCCTTGATCGTGTAACCCGGGCCGCCACGACCGGTACCGGTCGGGTCGCCACCTTGTATCATGAATCCGTCCATTACGCGGTGGAAGGTTACGTTATTGTAAAATCCTTTGTTCACGAGCGTCTCGAAATTACCCGCAGTTATGGGCATAGCGGGATCGAGCGCGATGACGATGTCTCCCATATTAGTTGAAAGCCTTACTCGTTTCCAGGACTCCGAAGAGACCGTGGCAATTGAGGCCGGCGTGGTTGCAACCGTTTTTATTATGGGAGTCGCTGATATTGTCCCGGTTCCCGATTCGGTCTTGATTGGTGATGCCGATTGCTGGGTGCATCCCGCTGCGAGAAGAAATGCCGCAACGAGTACACATGCCAGCAGTACGGTGCGCATTGGTGATGACATAGTAAAGCGTTGGAATGATAATAAAATAGAATTTGCGGGACAGGAGCCCCGCGTTATAGGTGGCCGTTACTTGCTTTTCGTCTAGTCCCGGCGTCCGAACCAGAAGATCGCGCCAACCGCAATAACCATCGAAATCAGACCGGTGATGAGGATCAAGTATCCTTTTCCGCCCATGTAACTCGTGTAATCGGTAGCTGACATATCAATGGCGAGCACTGCTTTTGTGTTGCCGTTCGAATCGCCCACGGAATCATCAATTGGTGCATACGCTGACATGAACGATCCGTATTTTGTGGTATACGGCTCTTTGGATGAAGTCGGGCGGGATAGTGCTGAAAAGATTTCCATCGAATCTGGGGCTGTTGACCGCTCACCAATCTTTGCAGAACCCTGCGGGTCATCGGGATATAGGTCATCTACAAGGAAGGTGACTGATCGGTCCGGGTTCACTTTTAAGATATATGCATTGAGGATGTGATCGTCCATGCTGCGGAGCGTGCGCAGTTTCTTTACCACTGCAAGGTATTTTGGCGATCCTTCATCGCCGGCTTTGAGTAAGACAACATCACTTCCATTGATCTGGGTTGCCATAACTCCTGCGGTTGACTCAAGCCCGGTGTGGACGGATGTCTTGATTGCTGCAGTTGAACTTGTGTATGCGAGTGCTGTGAGTGATCCTATGATAATGATAACTACGATCGCGCTCACCCAGAGTATAGTTGATTTAGAACAGGTACCGGTCATTTCAGCTTCGCCTCCTTAACCCAATTACAATTCCAAGAATGGATATCATTCCTCCGATCAGGAGTGCCGGGGATGTGGCACTCTTCGGTGTGGGGGTAGGTACGGGAGTCATCCCGATCACAAGTGGGGTTGTCTTTCCTGAGGCCACTGTGACAGTGCCTGAATAAGCGGTATAACCGGTATAAGTCAGCAGGATCTGGTGCACACCCGGATCGATCTCAGTGATGGTTGCCGGTGTATATCCCCTGAATATGTTATCAATAAGGATCTCTGCACCCGCAGGTGTCGAGACGATGTTGATTGCGCCAGCTGCCGGTACTGGTGTGGGGCTTGGTCCTATGCGGGTCATGACAACGGGCACGTACGTGTTGGCATTGGGTTTGACATACACTGTCTCGATCCAATCATTGTAACCCGAGGCAGTCACTTTGATGATATGGCTTCCCGAGGGTAGGTTGTTGAGTGTGAGACCTCCTGACGGGTTGGTGATCCCCTGGTAGGCGCTGTCCATAAACACGCTGGCGCCGGCCGGTGCTGAACCGATGGAGAGGGATCCAAAGATTGCCGAAGTCAGGCCCGGATTGATTGTTTGTGAACTTCCTGCAGTGACATACACTGAGGTACTCCAGTCATTGTAGCCGGATAGTTTCAGCACGATATTGTGATTGCCCGGGTAGAGCGTGAGTGTCATCGGAGTTACGCCGTTGTAGGTGCCGTCAACGTATACATTTGCCCCGCTGGGGCTGGATCTTGCATAAACGGTTCCTGTGCTGCGGGGGGCTGGAGGTGACTGCTGGAGTGTGGGGTAATAAGCCGCAGTCTGGCCAGCATAAACGTTGACCAACCGGGTGTCCGGTGTATATCCGCTCAGGGTCGCTTTCATGGAGTAGGATCCCGGCGGCAGGTTCGGGATCGTGATCGGGGAATACCCGTAATAATTCCCGTTCATATAGATAGCAGCTCCAGATGGGCTCGACAGGGCATAGATCGCTCCATTCTGGGCCGGTGGTACGGTGGTTGGGGTGGCGATTGGGTTTATGGTGGAGTAGACTGCCACATGTTCCTCGCTTTCCGGCATGTGGGAGAGCGGTCCTGACCATGTGGTGTATCCGGATTTTGATACGGATATTGTCCTGACCGGTGAACCGGTTGGGGATACGCCTACTGATAGGATGCCTCCTGCAATATTACCTTGGGGGGAACCATCGAAATAAACTGTGGCGCCGTCAACATTACCATAAGTGTCAATCCATCCTTTGCCTCCGCCAAGTGTGGGTTCAATCGTGATGGTAATTTTTGTGGTTGGTATGCTTGTCGGCTCAGTTGTGGGCTGAGTGACAAATGTTGGCATTGTCGTTGGTTCTGTAGTTTGTTCATGAGTTGGAACCGTAGTGGGAACGGCGGTTGGGGGTTCTGTCGGAACCTCAGTTGGTTCTGTAGTTTGTTCATGAGTTGGAACCGTAGTGGGAACGGCGGTTGGGGGTTCTGTCGGAACCGCAGTCGGTTCTGGAGTTGGCTTCGTTGTCTCCTCAACATCGCCAATATTCGCTGATACCTGAATGGTACAGACTGCACACAGTATCAGAATTATAATTATCATGAAAAATCGTCTTTTCATTGTATCTCTTCCTGTACTCTAATTTCAGGTGAAGACGCTATTTATAGCATACGCTTTTTTTGGAAATGGATGGCGAAGAGGTTTTTTTTTTAAAATTATTAACGGACAAGCCCCTTAATCACATCAGCGAGCCGTGAAATCCCTACTTTTATCATCTCTTCGTCCGGATTCGAAAAGTTCAGTCTTATGGTATCTTCCCCGCCCCCGTCCACATAGAATGGCATGCCCGGAAGCACGGCGACTTTTTGCTTCACGCCCTCATCAAAGACCCTGCGGGAAGAGACACCGTGCGGGAGAGTTGCCATCAGGAACATACCTCCTTTTGGAGTTGTGTGGGAGAGCTGCGGCAACTGGTCATCGAGCAGATCGCACATCAGCCGACACTTCCTGCCGTACACACGGGTAATGTGCCGGATATGGTCATTGAGATTGTGTGTTGTCAGGTACCGGTGCAGGATCTTCTGGCAGAGGAAATTAGAGTGCAGGTCTGCTGCCTGCTTCGCGACATTGAATGGTGCAAGGATCTCTTTTGGGGCATAGATCCAACCGATTCGCATGCCCGGTGCGATGATCTTGGAAAATGATCCGGAAATAACACTCTGATCGGGCAGGTACTTCATAACAGGGATCCGGGGTTTTGTGTCAAAGAAGAGTTCACCGAATGCGTCATCTTCATAAAAGACGGTGTCACTCTTAAGCAGTATATCTGCAATCGCCCGGCGTTTCTCCTGCGAGTACGTTCTGCCGGATGGATTCTGGGAGTTGGGAATGCCGTAGAAGAATTTCGCATTGGTCTTTTTGACGAACTGTTCGAACAATGCGAGATCCAGGCCATCGTCTTGCAGCGGAACGGTATCGATGACCGGTTCATAGAGAGAGAAGGCTTCAATCGCGCCAAGATAGCCGGGCCGCTCCATGCCAACGTGGTCTCCTTTATTGAGAAAAATCTTGGCAAAGAGGTCAAGGCACTGCTGCGAGCCGTTGACGATCTGTATCTCTGCTGCGGTAGCTGGCAGTCCAAGCCGGGTGCGATAGCGGTCTGCAATGTACTCCCGCAGCGGCAGGTATCCGTCAGTAGTTGTGTACTGGAGGGCGACGTGGGCTTCTTCTTCCATCACCTGACGTGTTGCCTGTGCAATCCCCTCGGTGTCTATCAGTGCAGAGGATGGAAGTCCTCCTGCAAATGAGATGATGGATGGATTGTTTGATACCAAAAAGAGTTCAGAGAGAAATGACACAGGTGCCTGTTTGATCCTGTCTGCGAAGTTAAATGACATGAATTGCTCCCGCTGTATGTATCCAATACCTGATTGGCGATTCACCACAAAAAACCCGTGCATCCGGGCGGAAGCCCGGTTTTGTTTCTGTCCCAGTTCCCCCACAAACTTATTTTTGCATTACCCAACCGGTACCGTATAACACTGACCCGTGCGGATAATGCAGCAGCCACATTCACGAACGGTTTTTCCTGTATGCAGTCTGCCTTGCCTTTGTAAAAGATTTGGAATCGATCTCGGAGACCCCTTTCAAACTCGATCCTCGGGCCACACGGAAAAAAAGGAGAGATTTTTTGTGTCCTGCCCGAAAATATCGGGAGAACGTTTAAGCCGTGTCAGCTACTTCGATCCTAATGATCTCGGAGTTGACTGCACCTATGGTCTTGTGCAGGACTTCACACCGGGCTGCCTGTACCAGTTCGATAGATTCACGAATACTGGCGAGTGCTTCACCCTGTGTGTTGCCCCTTCCAAGAGCCTCCGATAACTCAACGCACCGGGCGGTATACCCGCCGTCTGCCTGAGCATCGAGGATGATGGTGTAGTGCATGATCATTATACAATGATATAGATATTTACAAAGTTTTTGGTCAGATTCATCATTGCCGCATATAGATTACCCTAAACGGTGGTTCAGCAGAATTCCGTGCCCAGTTCATTCAAGCAGTGCTACTTTCAGAAAAGGGTAAATTTCCACGAACAGTATGGGATGCCGGGCAGTGATTCCGGCGGACAGGAAACGCATTCGGTGTTGATCCGTGCATCGATCTCACGGGCAAAAAGAGGGAAATCTACAAGCCCGATTGATTTGCAGGGAAAGAGTGGCATCTTCTTCCGCTCGCGGGCTGCATGCACCCGGCAGGTCTTCATCGTTAGGATAAGGTTATTTTTATCTGGGCGCACGATCTGCAGCTCGTTGATGAGGTGAAAAAGCCGGTTCTTCAGTGCAGTTTCGAGAACATCCAGTCCGCCACCTTTGGGTAGATTAAGCCGTGTAAGGATCCTCCGCGCTTCAATCACCGAAAACTGCTCCCAGACCCGGCGGTCCATCTCAAGTGCAGTCTCCATCCCGTATTCCTGCTCGATTGCCTGGAACCAGAGCCCGTCGATTGCCAGCCAGTTCTTTGCTGCATCCGCAAGTTCCCTGTTAAGAAGTTGCCCTTCTGCACGGGTCATAGTCTGAGATTGGCGATGGGTGGACAAATACATGATCGGCACTGCGCGCGAACCAAAGCCCCATTACCCTTTCTTCACATACCGCCCGCATCTGCACGGTTGTGCAATGGTCTCACCAGAAGTATCTGGGATTGCTGCCCGGCGATCGGTTTTCAGGGGCACCTGTCTATCACGGTATGTTCGGATCCTGTTCATCCGAAACAGCGCCCTGCTCTTCATCTCTCTGGATTCGTGCAGCTTCTCTTGCCTTCTCGTACTGCAGGATATGGTCTTTTATCCCAGCACTGGTCTCCTTCTGGTACTGTCCGAACTCCATGTCCACGAGAAACATACGGGCGGCATCGCCGATCGCCTTGTGCGGTTTGATGACATACTGGTACTGCGGAGGGATCGTATAGGAGAGATGCGCAGACTTTATTGTGGTGCTTGTGATGCCAAACCCGATGATCAACGACATGCGATCAAGCGAGATCTGTTCTTTGAGCTGCATTGCATGGGCGATCTCGTGCTGGATATCGCGGGTGAGAAAACCATCTGTCCGTACGCGTGCCTGCCGGAATGCCACCATCTCCCGCTGCCGGGCAAAAAAGACTAGGGTTCTGATGTTCCTGCTGTTCAATGCTTGCATGAAGAGGCGGAGATCGGCATTCGCTGCGGCGATGGCCGTGCGGGCTTTTCTGGCACCTGCCGGACTTAAGTGGAACCGGTGATCAAACTGCTGGGTGTGGGCGGTGTTAACAAGGTTAAAGACTCTCCTGCGGGAATCTACACGTTTTCCCACATCGTTTAAGATGTTCTTCCAGAGTTCCACTTCAATATCTGTCTGTAATGGTTTTCCGGCAAACGACAGGGCATCGGTTTTAGGATCGTGCAGTACCACGCCGATCTCGATTGGGATCTGCATCCGCTGGTGCGTGCCATAGATGCCGGCAAATTCCATGTCTATGTATGCGGTCAGCGGGGTGGTCATGTAACGAAACTTTTGGCGGGTCACTTGTCAGGATAACTGTTATGAATCCTTAAGCCCCTCTTTTTCTATCCTTGCTGCTGCAATTTCGCAGTAGTGAGGATCGATCTCGATCCCTATACCCTTCCGGTTGCAAAGGGACGTTGCCACGAGCGTTGAACCACTGCCCATGAACGGATCGAGTACTGTGTCCCCGACAAACGAGAACAGTTTCATGCACCGGAGCGGTAGTTCGATGGGAAACGGAGCGGGATGGCCAATCTTGGTCTTGCGCTCGCCATTGAATGTCCAGAGCCCGTTGGTCCACTCCATGAAATCCTCGCGGCTGATGTCGGATTCCCGGGATCCGCTCGTCTTCTTCCACGATTTTTTGTAGAGGATCACGATCAGTTCAACGGGGGCAATCACGTAGGGTGCAGATGCACTCAGCCACGAACCCCATGCCGTCCGGCGCGAGATATTTCCTTCGTTCCAGATAATAGTCGAATGGTACGCAAACCCGCATTTCTTTGCAATCGTTGTCAGGTCAGCTCCCACACTCTGCTGGCCGCCTTTGTTCTTATCCAGCGGGATATTTAGACAGAACCGGCCGTCGTCTTTCAGCCAGCCATAGCAGTGCTCCATCCAGCGCTGTGAAAATTCGAGATAATTCTCGTAGGTGATCTGGTCATCGTGGCTGTTGTACTGGATGTCCACATTGTAGGGTGGTGATGTGATGACAAGATCGATACTTTCCGGTGCAATAAGACTGGTTGTGAAAAGATCTTCGTTGATGATGTTCGTCTGCCCTTTCGTAAAAAAAAATCCGCTATTCACGCCGTGCTCACCTATAATACCGTAGATCTTTGTTACCCTGTGGTATAGTATTTCGCCTGCAGGAGTTTAATCATGGGAAATATTGTGGTTCATGATCCTGTTTGAGAAAACCGGTTGGCCAGATACCGTTTCCTTTGACCTGATGATCGATGCAACGATCGAACCGGTTACCGTAATAAAAAACAAGTGATTTCCCTTTTTGTTCTATCTCTCGTTCAACCGCTCATTTTTTCCCGACTGCAAAGATGATCAGGATGATAATGAGTACCCCACTGATGGTGAGGAACAGGAATGTGGGGAAGTCATCAAGCGGTACGACTTTTTCTATAACCGGGTTTTTCGGTGGGGATGTTGGTATAGGGGCACCGGGACTTACCACATCGAAGTTTGCCACTCCGGTGCTGGTAGTGTTCGATTTCGTCCAACCAACAGTCAGGTAATAATTCCCTTGTGGCAGACCGGGAGCTTCGATCTGATAGGACCAGCGGTTTATCTGTAAACCTCCGGCAATGGGAATAGTATTTGATATGACAAGTCCGTTGGTATCCCGGTTGTAGATGTGGGTCCGGAGGGAATTTTCCGGTCCCATGTTGGTTGTACCGGAAATGACGAGTCGTTCACCGGTGATCTGGTTGGAGAGCTGGGATTTTGAGATGGAGTTCATCTGGTCAAACTGCACAGATGGTTCTTCTACAAAGAAATATTCGGGCAGGAACGAGTCATCGACCCCTTGGAGGTTTGCAGCGTCCAGAAGGAATGCAACTACCGGCTGGACGTTTCCTTTGAGATCCTCGCGGGAACCGATCGTCTCAATTATTTTTCCGCGGTTCATGATGGTGAGATTCCCGCTACTGTCCGTTCCGGGTTCGATCTCCATCCTGCCATTCGGGCCGGGATCCTGAATTACAACGGCATACTGGCCGCTGGAAAATTGTTCTGTTGTTGTGGGTTTCAAGGTAACTGAGAAATTTCCGTTCCTGTCCGGGGTGACAGACAGTGTATCGAAATAATCTCTTCCTATGATCCAGATGACAACCGGGCCGTTCTTTGCACTTGTGCTGCTTACTGTGAACATGTCGCCTTTGGTGATGATCTGGTGTGCGCTCGATGTGTAATATACGGATGCAGTGACAGGTACTGCCATACATGCAAGCAGTAATATTATGGTTACGGCACGCATGGCGCTGTTTTTCAAGTTCATCCACCCCGTTTTCTGTTACTGATCTTTTGCCGGTGGTCTGATAAACGTTTTCCGTGTCTGGTGGAGATGAGTCAGACTATCAGGGATAGGTAACCCCTTTATGTTACGAGGAGACAAGCGTAGGAAAAGAGAGAAGAGTTAATCAGTGCCGGGACAGATTTCCTGATATGAAAAAAGGTTTATTCATTATCATTACCCTCACTCTCATGCTATGCGTTCTTACCGTGGGATGTGTCCAGTCTCCAGCAACTCCAGCACCCACACCATTAGCCCCAGTTGTCACGCATCAGCAAATGCAAACCCCCCAACCTCCGCAGACCTGCTCACTTGTACCTGGTCCGACACAGATTATTCCGGAGTACGAATCCGTTAGTGTGACCGTCAACCGGAATACGATAACAGAAAATCCTACCATTGCCATTGCGTTCAATGGTGGGTTGGGACTGGGGATGGTCACGCAGATGAATGTCACTGTTATACGGTCGGATTGTGTCAGGGAACAGCAAAACAGGAACAATCCAGTTATGGGTGATATCGTGACACTTATGGGAACAACCCGGACCGATCGTGTTATTGTTGTCATGACGATGACCTCAGGGGGTCAGTACACGATCATTGATAAGGATTATCCGTTCCCTCCCCAAGTGCAATAACATTCTGATCCCAACATTTTTCTTCATTTCTTCCACATCAAATCTTATCCATCTCCCATGGCAAATCCCTGTTCGTATCATCCCCTCTCATCCCTTTCAGTGTTTTTTTGGTTGATACCCCAATCAGAAAATGAAGAGGCCCAGCGAGAGGCACTCCAGTTATTAGAAGTGACGACTATCGCAATGAATCATTTTTCAAATGGCCGTGCACATCCGGTATCCGGATAAAGGGATGTGTGAAAAACTAGTGTCTCGTCAACTTTCAAGTGTCGGATAAAGGCGGCGTAATTTTACCCTAGCATCTTCAGTCGTAAATTGCCAATTAACAGTTGCAATTTTGTTATTTCTAAATTTCTGCCACGCAGCCACCTC
>Ga0194039_1000971_pt1 | contig 15994 bp, 13 predicted proteins | sample JunL228m_MetaG_FD_148679 | JGI IMG/M metagenome (GOLD analysis project Ga0194039, IMG submission 148679) | Anoxic zone freshwater microbial communities from boreal shield lake in IISD Experimental Lakes Area, Ontario, Canada - Jun2016-L227-8m | ecosystem: Environmental > Aquatic > Freshwater >... | reverse complement strand
CCCACCGACTCCAGAAGAACAAATTCAAGCTTTAACTAAAGGTTCAGTAGTTGATGCTTCAAGGCTTGCTTCATTATGTGAAGCCTATCCCTCTCAAGCGAAAGCCATTCTACAGAATAGTAGAATAAAAGTTAGTGGCACCATCCATCGTTTAGCGGTTTTAGGTGTTAACTCCGCCGATTTGGAAGTAGATTTACAAGGCACACCAAATCGCGACATTGTATTCGCAACTGATTATGAAAGATATAATAGCGAATTTACTGGGACGGGAGGATACGGATACAAAATTGTAAAAACCAATAATCGACTTTTGTTATATCATCTCGGAGATAGCTATAATTGTACTGCTTTTGAGAGAATTTTATACACAATTGGCGACAAAGTTACTCTTGAAGGTTTAATTGATTATATTGACAATAATGGTGCCTTTAAAATTCACTGGGCTAAGGGAATAGAATAGAAAAGTTCATATTTAACCAAAATAACAGCATGCTAACATAAAGCCTTTCAGTTGATATTTCATACTCGGTTCAGGGAATTTGTAACTCTCAGCTACTCTATGGGTCCTCAGGCGCAGTGAGGTTGGATGGAGAGCAAGGCGGCCAAGGGAAGCCGTAGTAGTCCTACGGCGACCGCAGGCCAACACAGCTATCCGCCAATCCTCACAAGCCCCGTCACTCCACTGTGACGCTTTTGGCCAAATTCCTCGGCTTATCGACATCACAGTCGAGTTCCACCGCGATATGATAGGCAAAGAACTGGAGTGCGATCGAAGCCAGAATCGGAGTCAGATACTCGGGTGCATCGGGAATGAGAATGACATCGTCGCAGACGAGCGATAGTTCGGCTCCCTTGCCTTGGGTTCCGACCCCGATGACAGGACCGCCACGGGCTTTGACTTCCTCGATGTTGCTGAGATTTTTATGGAACAGCGCGTCGTGGGGGGCGATGAAGATGGATGGAGTCTCCGGATTGACCAGGGCGATCACACCATGCTTGAGTTCGGCACTGGCATAGCCGCTTGCGGCAATGTAGCTGATTTCCTTGAGTTTGAGCGCCCCCTCCAAAGCCACGGGATAGTTGTATTGGCGGCCCATGAAGAGCATAACTTTGGCTTGGGCGTATCGTCGTGCGATGGAAGCAATTTCCTGCTCCAACTGCAGCACCTGATCGATCTTGCCGGGAAGAGCCTCCAACTCCTCAATGATACGGCTTCCATCGGAGCTTGAAAGATTGCGAATTCGACCCAACAGCAAGGCGATCAGGATCAGCACCGTGACCTGCGAGGTGAATGATTTGGTCGCTGCCACCCCAATCTCCGGGCCCGCGTGCATATAGACTCCGCCGTCACTTTCCCTGGCAATGGTGCTGGCCACATTATTGCAGATGCCGAGGGTGCGGTGCCCCTTGCGCTTGCTCTCACGGAGCGCGGCAAGGGTATCGGCTGTTTCCCCGCTCTGGCTAAGGACAAAGACAAGAGTGTCCTTGGTCATCGGAAGGTTGCGGTATCGGAATTCGCTCGCAAACTCACACTCAGTCGGCACCTGCGCGAGTGTCTCAATCGCATACTCACCGATCATGGCTGCATGAAATGCCGTGCCGCAGCCTGTAAGGATGACGCGCTCGACATCACGCAATTCGGCATTGGACATATTGAGTCCTCCCAACTTGGCAGTTGCCTCTTCAGGAGCAAGGCGGCCACGCAATGCATCGGTGACGCTGCGCACCTGCTCATGGATTTCCTTGAGCATGAAATGGGGATATTCACCCTTGTTGACATCCTCGTCACACATTTCGACCGTGGTGACATTGTAATCGGCCCCATTCCCCTCGACTGTTGAGAGGGTGAAGCCGTCTCCCGTAAGTACCGCGATCTCATAGTCGTTGAGATAGACCACATCGCGGGTGTGGCCGACTATGGCACTGACATCACTGGCTAGAAAATGTTCCCCTTTTCCAATCCCAAGCACCAGAGGACTCCCCCGGCGTGCACCGATGATGAGACCGGGGAATTCCGCATGGACGATTGCAATCCCGTAGGTGCCGGTGACCTGCTGGAGAGCCTCGCGAAGCGCCTTGATGAGTGCCCCTTGGGTACGCTCCACGGAACGATCGAAGGATCTTCCCACCAAGTGCGCCAGCACTTCGGTATCGGTCTGGGAAATGAACATGTGTCCTTCCTCCTCAAGCTGGGCACGCAGCGAGGCGTAGTTTTCAATGACACCGTTGTGCACCAGCGCCATCTTACCGGATCGGTCGAAGTGGGGGTGTGCATTTTCCTGCGTCACTTTCCCGTGAGTCGCCCAACGGGTATGACTGATCCCCGTGGTGCCGCCGACCGGATGCTGGCCAATTGCCTTGCGAAGATCCTCGATCCGCCCCACTTCCTTGCGAAGCGTGATGCAGCCCTCTTCGATCGTTGCGACGCCAGCTGAGTCATAGCCCCGATATTCCAGGCGCTTGAGTCCCTCCAGAAGGATGGGCACTGCTTCGGAACGACCTACATATCCTACAATTCCACACATAATGATTTAAGAGCCTGACAAACTGCACGACTCTTCGCAAGATACATAAACCAACTGTTTTACAAACCATGCCCAACAAACAGGTCATCCCCCCAACGGCGCGCACTCTTTCCATCATCATGGGCGGAGGTGCAGGAACCCGTCTTTTTCCTCTCACTAAGGGGCGGGCCAAGCCGGCTGTGCCGATCGGTGGAAAATACCGTCTGGTGGACATCCCCATCAGCAACTGTCTGAATTCCGGCATCCGCAGCATCTATGTGCTAACACAGTTCAACAGCACCTCGCTCCACCGCCATATCAATGCCAGCTACAAGTTTGACAACTTCAGCCCGAGCATGGTCGAGATTCTCGCCGCCCAGCAGACCCCGGAGGGCTCAACATGGTATCAGGGGACAGCGGACGCGGTCCGACAGAACCTCCGCACCTTTCTCGACGAGGACCATGAATATTTCATCATCCTTTCTGGTGATCAGCTCTACCGCATGGATTACCGGGACATTATCCAGCAGCATATCAGCGGCGGCGCAGAACTCACCATCGCCTGTATCCCCGTCAACCGCGAGGCAGCACTATCCTTCGGAATCATGGAAACCGATGCCCTGCGACAGATCACCCGTTTTGTGGAAAAGCCCTCGGATCCCATCATTCTCGAGGAACTCCGCATGAAGCCCGAACTCCTCCGCACACTCAACGAACCCGATCATCAGGAGCTGTTTCTGGCCTCTATGGGCATTTATGTCTTCAATCGCAGGGTTCTCGAAGAATGCCTCGACAACAATCAACCGGATTTTGGCAAGCACATCATTCCCTCCACCATCGGCACCCGCAATGTGCAGGCCTACATTCATCGTGGCTATTGGGAGGACATCGGCACAATCCGTTCCTTCTTCGATGCCAATCTCAATCTCTGCGACCCCCATCCGCAATACAACTTCTACGCCCCAGGAGCCCCCATTTATACGCAATCGCGTTTCCTGCCCGCGAGTGTCGTGGAGGAGACGGTGGTCAACCGAGCGATGATCTCGGACGGTTGCCAGATCCGTTCAGCACAATTGGATCGCTGCGTCATCGGAATCCGCAGTATTATCAATGCCGGATCTAAGCTCCGTAACACGATCGTCATGGGAGCTGATTACTACGAAAGCGATAAAGGGGGCCCGCCTGTCGACTTGCTTCCGATAGGCATTGGAAGGGATTGCCTCATTGAGGATGCCATCATCGACAAGAACGCAAGGATCGGCGACCGCGTTGTGATCTCTGCTCATGACAAGGAGGAAAATTCCGAAGGTCCCGGATACTACATCCGCGACGGGATCGTGGTGGTACCCAAGAACGGAGTGATTCCTTCCGACACAAAGATCTGATTCTCCCTTATATTCCCTGATTTCATAATGTCCTTCTTGAAACGATCCTTTGTCCTCCCCACGCTGCTCTCGGCACTCCTTTCCCTTTCAGGATGCCTATACGACAGTGCCCCCTCTGGCCCGATTCAAAACATAGACACTTGGCTTCTGGGTCAGTGGTCCACTCAGGACAAGGCTGGGCACCAGTTCTCCGCGATCGTTACACCCCAGCCTCCTGATCATTATAAAGTGGAATTTCAGCGGCACGGCGGAGGCAATCTGGAGTTCGACGGCTGGATCAGCCGAGTCGATAACTTCTCCATTCTGGTGCTGAAATCGTTGAATCAGGATGCCTCTTTCGGAAAATGTGCCCTCTACCATTACGAACTTCTGACACAAGGGCCACCCCCGGTGGGTGGGCTCGGTGCCAATCGCATCCGCCTGAGCGAGCTGCAACTTGACGCATCGACCCATTCCCTCGATCCGCTAAAACTCCGTGCAGCCATCCGCTCGGCACTTAAGGATGGCACCCTGCTCGCGCCCTATGATGTGGTCGCCTCAAGAAAGAGCGAGTTCATCGAGCAGCAGATCTTCGATTTGGAAGCTTCCGCCGCAAGCAAGGCCGCTACGAATTCCAGTAAGGTGTCGGATTCAACACTCGATCAACTCAACAAACTCAAGGAACAGAAGGCATCCATCAAGGATGTGCCGGGAAGTGTCATTTGGAGCAAAACCGGCGGCGTCACCATCAAGGGCGAGACATTCTAAAATAGTGTGCGGGTAATAGGTGGGAATGTGGAAAAATTCGTTTTGATGATTCCCGACCACTTGAGCATCTTCGACCTTTAACTTCTATACTTTTCCACTTTCCAACCTTCCAACTCTTTCCCTATGTCCAAGACACCAGATTCCGAATCACGCATGGAGAAAATCGTCAGCCTTGCCAAGCGGCGCGGCTTTATTTTCCAGTCCTCTGAAATCTATGGTGGGATCGGCGGCTTCTGGGACTACGGTCCGTTGGGAGCCGAGTTGAAGCGGAACCTGCGCGACACCTGGTGGCGCACCATGACTCGTGATCGCGAGGATGTCGTTGGTCTGGATGCCACCATCATCATGCATCCCTCCATCTGGAAGGCGAGCGGCCATGTCGACACCTTCGCCGACCTGATGCGTGAGTGCACCCTCACCAACAAGCGAGTCCGCGCCGATCATGTGGAGCCACAGAGCGGGTCGGTGATGCGTTTCAGCGGAGCCAAAGCTCCTAACAACTGGAGAGTCGATCGAAAGATCACTTTACTGATGAAACAAGGTGAACATATCGAGAGTTTCCGTAAACGGGTCCGCCAACTTCTGGTCCAGAATGCCGGATCCGCCGCAGGCAAGCCCGAAGAGATCGAGTTGCTTAATGAGGAACGGATCGATGTGGTTACTGATTCCGTCGATTTTCATCCCGAGACCGGCGGGTTGCTCAACGAGGCCCGTCCGTTCAACTTGATGCTCAAGACCTACATCGGGCCGACAGCCACGGAGGACGATATTGCCTATCTGCGTCCTGAGACGGCACAGGCGATCTTTGCCCAGTTCAAGAATGTCTGCGACTCTTCGCGTGTGAAGGTTCCCTTCGGCATTGCCCAGATCGGCAAAGCCTTCCGCAACGAAGTGACGCCCAAGAACTTTACCTTCCGCTCTCGTGAATTCGAGCAGATGGAGCTGGAGTTCTTTATCAAGCCCGACGAGGCGGTACAACTCATCCACGGTTCCGTGGCTGCTTGGAGTGAAGGTGCCGATCTCAGCGAACCTCGGCCCGACTGGGGCTGGGAGCTGTGGCACCGCTACTGGTATGCCGAGCGCATCGCCTACTACGCCGGCATCGGTCTGGGTCAGGAGTCCCTCGGAGAAATCTGGCAGACCAAAACGGATCTCGCCCACTATGCGCGGGCCTGCGTGGACATCCTCTTCAAATTTCCCTTCGGCACCGAGGAGTTGGAGGGTATCGCCGCCCGTGGCTCCTTCGACCTCACCCAACACCAGACCCACTCGGGCAAGCAGCTTGAGTATTTTGACGAGGAACTCAAAGCCGCCTCTGATGTGTTGTCCCAGGAGCAGAAAGTCGCCTTCATCCAGAAAGCACACTCGGAACGCTTTAATCCCGACACGACGATTGAGGAGACCACCGCCTTCTGTGAAAAACTCTTCAAGGGTCTCTACATCCCCCACGTCATCGAGCCCTCCGCCGGACTCGACCGCCTCACACTCGCCATTCTCTCCGCCGCTTTCGAGGAAGAATTGGTCACTGATGAAAAGGGCAAGAGCGAGACGCGCACCGTCCTCCACTTCCATCCCCGCATCGCTCCAGTCAAGGTCGGCATCTTTCCGCTACTCAAGAACAAGCCTGAGCTGGTGGCCAAGGCCCGTGAGATCGTCGCCCTGCTGCGCCCGCACATGGCCGTCTTCTATGACGAGACAGGGGCCATCGGTCGGCGCTACCGTCGTCAGGACGAAGCGGGAACCCCTTTCGGAGTCACCATCGATTTCGACACCCTCGGGGAGGAGAAACCGGAATTCAAAGAGACAGTCACCCTGCGCGAACGCGACTCCATGCAGCAACGCCGCATTCCGATTGCCGAGCTTCTGCCCTTCCTTCTTGGAAAAATACTCTAAGAGCCTGTCTGAAAGTTCAATCCAGCGGGTGAAGCAACTTTAAGCCGGGGAACCGCGCAAAACCGCGATCCAGAGTCACCCAATCACATCCCGTTTCCATTGCCAGGGCTGCATGGTAGGCATCGGGTATCAGATTGCCTCGGGCCTCCACCCTGCGACAGAGTCCGACAAAGAGCTGCCAGTGCCTGTCACCCGGTGCCACGATCCTGACATTTGCCAGACTCCGAAAAGACCCGATGAAATCAAGCGCGATCGGCAGAGGGGTTGGTTGCTTGAATACTTTGGGATGAGTAATGACACGCAGAGTCCCGCTTAAGACCAGATCAGAAACAGCAACCCCTTCCGGTTCATCAAGTGAGGACTCCAGCCACTCCTTGATTTCCTGATGCCGTTCGCTCTCCAACCGATGGGCCTGAACCAGAATATTGACATCGAGAAGCCTCATTGTAGCGATACCCTAAGACTCCATGACATCCAAGAGACTGGCCGAGGAACTCAAATCCACTCCCTCCCTCAGGCCGGAACCTCCGAATGTGATCAGCGTCGGACGCTTGCTTTTGGGAGGGGATTTTGTTCGAACCGAGAGAGAAGCACGCAAGGCCTCCTCAATCACCTGCCCCAAGGTCAACTTCTCCTCCCTTGACTTCCGTTTTGCCAAATCGAGTAACGCATCGGAAATGGAAATGGTCGTCCTCATGCATCAAGTCATATTTAAAAAACATCATGATGTCAATGAACAGGCAACCCGGAACCTGCTGCTTATCCATGCAACAGCACCGCATCGGGGTTACGGAGCTTATGCCCTTTTTCTTGAGGAAGATTCCTTGAATAGGGGTTACTTCAGGTGGTGCCAGGAATAGATGGCCAAGGAATAGACACCCCACCAAAAAAGTGCCCCAACAAGCAGAGTGACAGGTAACATGCGCATACGCTTTTTGAGATTTTAATGCCTTTGAGAATGCTCATCATGCGCACTTCTGAATACCCCCCAAATCAGGGGGCTCGGATCACTGCTCCCCCTCGTTAACTTTACAGAGAATTTAGGCGTCCGAAAGTGTTGCTTAAACGACCTTCCTGCGAGTAGCAATCATGAGCACTAACGCGCCGAGTCCAAAGAGTGCGTAGGTCGAGGGCTCGGGGACTGCGGTTGTATAGGTCAGGTTGAGTGTGTTTGCTCCGCTGGTGCCTGTTTCCGTGATGGCCCAGGTTCCACCGGTTAGAGAGGAATCAAGCGTGAGTGCAGAGGTGTCGATGATAATATTGTTGGTATCGAACCCGCTCACTGTTCCTCCGTAGAGAAAGTTGAAGGTGTAGAGACTGCCGCCGTTACCAATGCCGGAGGTCCCCGCAATCTGGATGGTGAGCTTTCCGGAGGAACTCAGGTTGGTGAGGTCGATATTGGTGGCACTGAGCTGATCCCAACCAACGCTTGCGGTATTGGTGAAGCTGTTCACATTCCAGTTCAGAAACGATCCTGCTTTGATCGTGAGGGCTCCGAATGAACCGCCGTTACCGGCAAGAGTGCCTCCGCTATTCAATGTCGTCGCCCCGGCGATGAAACCATGGTTTTCAAGAGTGCCGCTCGTGTTTACGGCATTGGAAGATCCGATTCCCAGTGCTCCCGTGGAGGCAATGACCAGTCGTCCTGCACTGACAGCCGTTGTTCCTGAATAGGTATTTGATGAGGTAAGGACGGTCGTGCCGGAGCCAAGCTGACTTACGGTACCAGTACCGGTGATCTTATTGGAGATCGTGGCCGTATCGCTCTGGTTGAAGTTGATCGCACCCGATCCGCTACCGAAGGTGATCGTGGATGAACCGAGTGTCCCGGCCGTATCGCTACCTCCAAAGACACCGAGATTTAAAGTGCCGGTTGATCCCGACTGGGAGGCAATAAAGATAGCACTGGCTGTTACCGCACCCCCGTTGGCCACAGTGAGGGTTCCTGCTCCCTGATAGCCGACAGTAAGGGAACTGCTGTTATTTAACTGCGAGCCCGAGCCTATGACCAAGAGGAGATTATTAGAGGCGGTGGAGAGGTTTCCTATCACACTGGTGGTGGTATTGATGTGTCCGCCACTGGAAACTGTGAGGCTATTGGAGCTGCCGCTCTGTCCGACAATGACACCACCGGCATCCAGGACGGTACCGGAGCCGGTGACAATGGCCGTATTGTTTGCGGAGAGAGTGCCAGACCCCACTAGGAGAGATCCCGAGAGAACGGCGAGGGCTCCGCTGGAAACAGAAAGACTGTTCAGTGAGCCGCCGTTCCCAACAGTGATGGCACCTGCATTAAAGACAGTACCGCTGTCACTGATATCGAGCGTGTTGTAAATGGAGTTGCTCTGGCTTCCGAGAGTTACTGCTCCAACACTCGTGACCACCGCAGCAGTGTTAACATCCAGCCTGTTAAAGCTGCCTGAACTGCCGATTGAAATGCCGTTATTGCCCCAGAAAGCACCCGAACCGCTGACAGTGACTGCGTTATTGGAGGAGTTGGTCGTATATCCGATGAACGAAGTGGTGTTTCTGACGGTACCACCGGAGGAAATATAAAGATTATTTTCACTGCCGCCATTGCCGATCGTGAGGGTGCCGCTATTGCTCCATGTGGAGCCACTTCCACTCACCGAAACGGAATTGTTGGAAGCCGTGATGGCGAAACCGATCACTGCGTTGGAATTCCTGACTGTGCCCCCACCAGTTACAGTCAGAACATTTTCGGCACCAGCACTGCCCACATAAAGGGTGGCTGAGTTGCTGAGCAGCGTCGTGCCGCCAGAGACATTCAAGGTATTGTTGGTAGCAATGGCAGTAAAGCCGACCGTGGTATTGGAATAGCTGTTTGTTCCCGAAGTGATGTCTGTAGTCACATTGGCGGAATTGCTTCCCACCACGAGATCAGCCGCGTGGATTGCCTTGCTGGAAATGAGAGTCAGAACAAGTGACAAGCTAAGTCGAAGCGCTGTCAGGAGAGGTGTTTTGGTTTTCATAGTCGGTGCCGGGTTGCTGTTCTATGGCCTTACTAATTTCAAAAAGCTCTACGCTTTGCTGCTATCACGAGCACTAGCGCTCCGAGGCCAAAGAGGGCGTAAGTCGAGGGCTCGGGGACTGCGCTGAGCTCTGCTACACGGAACCCGAATTGTGTGCCCGAATTGCCAGCTGGGATGCTATAACGAATCGAAGATTGCAAGAATAAGTTCCCAGCGGTCAAATCAGTACCGCGAACCGTGCGATTCGCAGAAGGATCTGTATTAGCTCCAGAGTAAGCACTCTCTACCAACTGAGAAACATTCCCTCCCTGTCCCATGGTACCGTAGGGGCTGAGTCCACCAGCTTGAAACACGGAGGCGGGTTCTTGGGGATAGCTTTGGTTATAGACTGCAGTATTGGCATTGGTGCCGCTCGCCACTGCCGTCGGAGCTGTATTACTTCCCGTTGGATAGAGGAAGTAATTTGTTCCAGTAGGATTATAATAGGCAGCCTTATACCATTCGTTCTCACTCGGGAGGACATAGAGGGCTAGGCTGTTGCGGAAGGGGTTGCTTGGATCATATCCCGAATCCCCTGACTGCCATAGGGCCTGGGTGTAAGCTCCGCCGCTATAGGTGAGGTTATAGGCTGCCTGATGGCCCGTGCTGGTATTTAAGAAGTTCACAAAGGCCGCTGCCTGATACCAAGAAAGATTCGCTGCTGGCTGATCCCCACTCCAATATCCGTTGCCGAGTCCCGCCACTCCGTTGGAAGTGGCTGCATTGAGTTGATTCACCGAGATGTCGTAGGTGCCGATTGAGTAGTTGTACCCCACAGCTCCATAGCCTGTGGTATCAGCGGCATTGCCAGCATTGCAAATTGAGGTGAAGTCGATTGAGAAGGTATTACTTCCAGATCCGAAGGTTTGACTTGTGGTCTGGGCCTTCGCATTTCCAGCGAATGAGGTGAGTCCTGCGGCAAGTGCAAGAGCGAGAATGGTTTTTTTCATGGTTTTGGGATTTAGAGTGTTGTGACTAAGCAGTTCGTCTCCGCCTCGCAGCAATCACCAGAGCAAGCGCACCAAGCCCGAAGAGAGTGTAGGTCGAGGGCTCGGGGACGGCCTGTACTGCAACCCATCCTGGACTACTCAAACCTGAAACAAGAGAGCCGTTGATCGTTGCCCCTGAAGTGGCATTATACTCACCTATCGTCCCATTTCCAAGATTAGCAACGTAAAGACTATTTCCAGAAATCGTGAGGCCCCATGGCGTGCTCAATCCCGAAATAAAGGAACTGTTAATAGCTGCTCCAGAAGTGGCATCATATAATCCGATAGTGCCACTTCCTCGATTGACAACATAGAGATTATTTCCAGAAATAGCGAGACCAATAGGGAGATTTAATCCAGAGATTAGTGAACTATTGATAGCAACTCCAGTGGTTGCATCGTATTCACCAATGGTATTGTTATCACGATTTGCAACGAAAAGATTATTTCCAGAAATGGCAAGACCCTGTGGATTACTCAATCCGGTAACTAGATTACTGTTGATCGTAGCTCCAGTGAGGGAATTATATTCACCAATTCTACCGATACTTGAATAACTGACAAATAGATTTGTTCCTGAAGCAGCAAGACCGTCAGGATTATTGTACCCAGTAATAAAAGAGCTATTGATAGTAGAGCCAGTTGTAAGATCGAATGCACCAACTGTGTTGCTTAGAAAGTTAGCTGCAAAAAGATAATTTCCTGCGATTGCGATACCATTGGGCGCATTTAACCCAGTAATGAATGAACTATTTATCGTTGCTCCAGTAGCTGCATTGTATTCTCCTATTGTTCCGCTTCCTGCAAATGATACAAATAAATTATCTGCATGGGCCGAAGCGATTAGGAGAAGGCTGAGAAGTGAAACCGAGGCGATTGTCTTTTTCATTGGTTTGATGGGAGTTGGTAATTAGGCATTAAGATGCTTGCTAAAGGGATAAAAAGGTTAGGCTCTGCGACGTTTAGATACGATGGCCAGCATGAGAGCACCAAGTCCTAGAAGTGCATAGGTCGAGGGTTCAGGAACTGCGGAGAGCTCTGCCACACGAAACCCGAAGTTCCCGTTCGCGTCGGACGGCCAGTTACCATCATGGAACGAGGACTGGAAGAAGCTGGCGGCGCCGTTAAAATAACCACCGCCAATTCCGCGATAATCAGTTGCATTGGTATTGCTTCCTGACCATGCACTCTCTTCCCACTGCCAGACATTCCCTGCCTGTCCCATCGTTCCATAAGGGCTCAGGCCACCGGCTTCATAAATAGAGGCAGGTTGCTGGGGGTTTACACCATTGCCGTAAAAGACGGCTGTATTGGTAGCTGTCCCACTTGCCACTGCAGTCGGGACACTATTTCCAGTAGGATAGAGGTTGTAGCTGCTGTTTGCGGGATTGTAGTAAGCAGCCTTATACCATTCGTTCTCACTCGGCAGGACATAGAGGGCTAGGCTATTACGGAAGGGATTGCTCGCATCATATCCCGACTGCCCCGAGGACCAAAGCGCCATCGTGTATGCTCCGCCACTATAGGTGAGGTTGTAGGCTGCCTGATGTCCTGTACTGGTGTTGAGCCAGTTCACAAAGGCTGCTGCCTGATACCATGAAACATTGGCAGCTGGTTGGTCGCCACTCCATGCTCCTCCGGCAACACCTTGAAGCCCATTAGCTGTGGCTGCATTGAGTTGATTCTGTGAGATGTCGTAGGTGCCGATTGAGTAGTTGTACCCCACGGCCCCGAAGCCCGTGGTGTCGGCTGCATTGCCCGCATTCCCAATGGTCTGGAAACTAAGTGAGAACTGATTAGCTCCAGATCCGAAAGTATCGGCTCGGAGCGTTGTACCAGTGAGGGCGGCGGTGAGAGCCACCGTGAGGAGTGACTTGGAAAAGATGGTTTTCATGGTTTCAGGTTTTCGAAGGTCAGGCAGCGTTTTTCGTGCAAAACACCCTCAATAACGATAGTTTTAGAGGAAGTTCAATATAAATATTGTTGCAATTTTGCCATTTTGTGATAGCGCCCCATTGGGACTCCTTAGAACTTCTCTGAACGGGATGGGTGAATGGAACGTCATGGATACGTATTTGGTTGGGGTGGTTTATGACGCATTTCTCTCACCCCGTCCACCCCCCAAATCAGGGGGTGCGTCATCGAACTACCTCACCGATCCCCGCCGTTGCCCTGATAGAACTTACGCAGGAGTTCGGGCTGGGACTGCACCGAGAAATGGCGGTAGATCTCCTTGATGTAGCCGGAGAGGGTATTCTCGGTGATCTCAAGATCGGAGGCGATCTGCTTGCGACTGCAACTCTGGAGAAGGAGTTCGAGGATAAGCCGTTTGCGAGGGGAGAGCTTGGGAACCGAGACGGCTCGATCATCCGGCCATCCCATCTCATGGAGCCAGGGAACCTCACTCAAGATGATGTGGGCAATACGGCCGTCGCGGGCAGAGAAAGCATCGGCAGAATATCTGCGATAGATCCCAATACCACTGACCGATTGCTGATTGATCGGACGATAGGAGACGATCACGCTGCCAATACCGGCCTCCTTCCATAATCTTGCACCCGGATCTTCCGAGTCTCTCCAGTGGCCATACTGATGAAAGGAAACCTGTTCCAAAGTGCGGGTAAGGTGAATTTTTTCTGCATGCAATTCGTTGATGACATCTATGGTAAGTTGGTGAGTAACCGGCGCTTCTACGGCGAGCCAGTACTTTGCAATCAATTCTTCGGAAAACCCTCCCATGGTGGCACCGATATAGACGGGCGGTTTACCCTGCTCGAATTGTGGCGCGAGCCCCCACCCCCAGAAATCAGCCTCGATCAGCCGGCAGAGGCCATCCATGAGATAGCGTTTCTTCTCAGAATGATCGCCCGGAAGTGCTGCCACTTCGCCAAGGAGTCGGACGATGGCGCGCACATCGGGCTCTGAAAGCGTCACATGGTCTTTGCTAATTTTTGGCATACCTGCGCACACCGTTAACAATGATCTGCCTGAAAGGCCAAGAAATTCAGAAACCTAAATCATTCAGGATTACTCTTGTTTTCCTTCACCCCGGAGACGATCTCTCCCTCGGCAAGCTGCGTCCTAATTTTTTCGCCGATACTAACCTGATCGGCACCGGTGATCACCTTGCCGCTCGCGTTGCGGGTGATGCTAAAACCACGCGCCAGAGTAGCCTCGGGACTTAAAGCAGCGAGCGCTGATTGAATTCTGGCATATCTTCCGATTTCCCGCTCCAGACGATGGCGGGTTTGTAATCCGAGCTGGGTTTCCACTGTTGCCATGATCTGACGGTTGCGCACGAGTTGCTGCCCCGGATGAGCAGAACCAAGGAGCGCTGCCGCCGTGGAGAACCGTGTAGTGGATTGCTCCATTCTGCGATCAACGCTATCCGAGAGAATCTCCTCCAACCGGTCGCTGGTCTGACGCGCTTCATCAAGGCTGCGGAGCGGCTCTCGAAAGAGTGCTGATCCGCTCAGGCGGTGCTCAGCTGCCTGATGGCGTTCCAGGCTGGCCGAGGCCTCCCGACCGATTCTCGCAACAAGGGCACGGCAGCGATCAAGGAGTTCCACGGCATCGGCAGCCAGCAACTCGGCAGCAGCACTCGGCGTAGGAGCACGAAAATCGGCGACAAAATCAGCAATCGAAAAATCAATCTCATGCCCCACCGCGCTAACCACCGGAATGCCCGATGCCGCGATGGCGCGCGCCACAACCTCTTCGTTGAATTCCCAGAGATCCTCCAGACTTCCCCCTCCCCTCGTCACGACGATGACATCGACCGAACCGATCGCTTCGGAGGCAGTTGAAAAATCTGCAATCGCAGCTGCAATTTCAGCAGCGGCACCCTTTCCCTGCACGCGCACGGGAGCGATCACCACTTGCAGCCCCGGATGACGGCGATGCAGGACTTGCAGAAAATCACGGATGGCGGCACCCGTGGGAGAGGTCACCACACCGATCCTGCGCGGAAAACGAGGCAGGGGGCGTTTTCGTTCCTGATCAAAGAGTCCCTCTGATTCAAGACGGCGTTTGAGTTCCTCAAAACGAGCCTGCAATGCTCCCTCCCCCTTTGGCTGCACGAGCCTGACCACAAGTTGGTACTGTCCTCTCGGCTGATAGACACTGACCTGTCCGTGGAGCTGCACATGGAGCCCATCCCTAAGAGTGACTCTACCCTGACCCACCGCGACGCGGGCGAAGAGAACGCACGAGAGCTGTGCCGTTTCATCCTTCAGGGTGAAGTAAATGTGACCGGAAGCCTGGCGACGAAAATTGGAGATCTCACCCTCGACCCATATCATTCCGATTCCTACTTCCAGCAAACTGGTGATGCGGTGAGTCAGCTCGCCCACGCTTAGCGCCTTGGGCCTCTCTGGCTCTTGCTCGATCACATGATCGGCAGGTTTAGCGTCTGTAAGAGCTTGCTTGCAGGGGAGTTCAGGCTCCTTTGGAGCAGTCCCTTCCTTCATGGGAACTTTGCCTGCTTGCGCAGGAACCAGCCTCGGCAGGATCATCCCCATGTCGAACCCCAGCTGCTCGGAATTCCTGACGGTACGGCGCGCCATTTTCAGACAAGTTGAGCCCTCAAACCAACAAGCAGCCTTGCGAGACGCTTCGGAATATCAAGCTCTCCCAAAAGCTCCTGCCTTACCACAGGATCTGCTATGAGAGTCGAGGCCACCAGATCTGTGATCACCCCGACATTGGTAATCTGACAAAGGTAGTCTTCAAACTGTGAAGGAAGCTCCATTCCCTGTTCCTTGAAGCGCGCGCAGAGAGCATGGAGTTGGGTGATCTGAAGAGCGGTATCCTCCGCGCCCTCCCCATGGTGATCAATACTCTGGAGAGGCTCGATACGGGCCGTCCGATACGGCACGGTCTGCTCCCATCCAGTGAACCTCACACGACTTACTCCCTGAAGGATCAGATTGGAAGTTCCATCAGTATTGCGAATACAGGCCCTGATCAGGCCGGCTCCAGCAACCTTCTCCACCAGATGCTCCTCCTGGTTCTTGGGCATGGCCAAGGCCAGCATACGGTCGGTTCCAAGGGAGGTCTCCAGCATCGAGCGATAACGCGGCTCAAAGATATAAAGCGGAAGCAGCGCATTGGGAAAAAGAGTCACTCCGGGGAATACCATTACGGGAAGCGTGGCGGGAAGTTCCTCTATGTTCTCCTTGGGCACGGAACCCAGACTACCCAGTCCATGCCCGGGCATAAACCCCAAATCATCGGGTTTTCCGAGAAAGCACTCTGCGGGTCACTTTCTGATGGACGAGCGGAGCAAGAGATTGCATCCTTCATGGCCCGTCATCTCATGATGGGAAAAACAACGGGTAGGTACCGAAGTGGCCAAACGGGGCGGACTGTAAATCCGCTGGCATCGCCTTCAGTGGTTCGAATCCACTCCTGCCCACCATCTCTAAAAGCCGATAAAATGAGGC
>Ga0194039_1000970_pt1 | contig 15995 bp, 26 predicted proteins | sample JunL228m_MetaG_FD_148679 | JGI IMG/M metagenome (GOLD analysis project Ga0194039, IMG submission 148679) | Anoxic zone freshwater microbial communities from boreal shield lake in IISD Experimental Lakes Area, Ontario, Canada - Jun2016-L227-8m | ecosystem: Environmental > Aquatic > Freshwater >... | reverse complement strand
GCTCAAAAAGGTGTGATGGCAAGAAAAGAGTTGGCTAACTTACCAAAAGCAACACATGGGTCATCAGACCACCCGCTTAAGTTGGGTGATGTAGAAATTCCATGTTATGTGCTAGAGGACGGCACAAGAGTATTGTCTCAGCGAGGGTTGCAAACCAGCCTCGGAATGTCCGTTAGCGGTGGGTCTGGAGGTGAGCAGAGAATTGCAGTTTTAATGGAAAAAATACTCTCTCAATCCAATGAATTCAACGAGTTAAGTGCGCGCACTGTTCATTTAATCGATCGCATTAAAAATCCAATTAAATTTAGGCCGACAGGGGGTGGTGGATTAACTTTTGGTTTTGAAGCAACGCTTTTAGCTGATATTTGCGAAGTTTTTTTAATGGCTCGCAAAGATGGTGTATTGCGACCAGCGCAAGCAAGATATGCCGAGCAATGTGAAATTCTTGTGCGAGGATTTGCTAGGGTTGGAATCATTGCTCTCGTAGATGAGGCTACAGGGTATCAAGATGCTAGAGCTAAAGATGCGTTGGCAAAAATTCTTGAAAAGTTTGTAGCTAAAGAACTTCAACCATGGGTAAAAACATTTCCAATTGAATATTACAAAGAGTTGTGCAGGTTATATGGGGTTCCATTCCCGCCTCCAAATGGAAACTTTCCGCAGTTTTTCGGGCATGTAACAAACAATGCAATTTATTCTAGGCTTGCTCCTGAGCTACTGCCAGAGCTAAAGAAGGCAGCAAGTAAGCAAGAGCGCAAAGTAAAGCTTCACCAATACCTAACTTCGGAAACTGGACACCCTAAGCTAAGAGAGCATTTAGCTTCCATCGTTACCCTTCTAAAATTAAGTAAAAAGAAAGATGATTTTTTGCCAATGGTTGATATGATTCATCCAAAATTTAATGAAAACTTTGCCTTAGACTTTGGATCTATTGATGGGTAAATAAAAGCCCCATAAGGGGCTTTTATTATTGACCAATCATCTACCCGCTATTAAGTTGAAATTTCTACAAATTCTTCAATTAGTTCCGCTTCAATTTGCTCTAGCAAGTTATCAAACTTAGCTGCATTACTGTCAATTGATTGCTGGTGATCTACTTCGCCAATGCAGGAGTAAATTAATCTCAGATTCTCCAATATTTCTTTTTGTTGCGACGTTAAAAGAGCGCTCATTTTTTCTTTCGATTATTTATTGCATTAAAAATCTTGTCATGGTTTCTGCCATTACTCCCTAATCACCGAATGCCCCTGGTGAACTTTCCAGCTCTTAATATGTTTCGCTGATTCCAGTAATTTGCGTAGACTTTATTCCGAACCCAAGTTTTGTCAGTGTGATTGCACACTTGTACTGTTTTTTCATATCCTGCCCATATTGATTTTTATGAGTGAATTTTCCGGTAAGCTCATACGTTCCATCTGTATATAAATCTACATGACTCCCCAATGAGAAGCTAACTGTTGATGGCATGGTGACCATAGTTAAGATTGAGTCCTCACAAAGCCCTCTACCGCCCTCATGAGCCACTTTCTCACGCTCATCACTTGTTGCCAGCGGAATAGGTTTAATGCGAGCTAAAAGGGTAGGCATTTCTGATTTGTATTTATCGCTCGCCATCGCCTCTTTAATATATACAAGACACTTACTTTGATTCTTTCCATCGTAGCAAGGGTCATCATCCCGACTCACATACCCACTGATTGCTATAGCGGCCATCTTGGATTTATCTGATCCATCTTTATCCGGTAGTAACCCATTTGCTTTCATGATTCGGTAAATTATTTTTGCATCTTCGCCATAAACCCGATCTAGATATATTGCATCATCCGAAGCTATTTTTTTGTCATTAACTTCGTCTTTGTGAAATATATTCCACAGCAGAGAGGCGGCATCTTTCTTACCGCTAGTTTTCTTGGGCGCACTATCACTTACAACTTCAGTGGGGGCAACTTGTTTAGTTTCTTTTGATGTTGGAATGTTTGTTATTGCAATAAGCACAATTAAGCTGGCGGTGCCATATAGAGCAACCTTGGGCTTCATCCTATCAAAGCGAGCCTTACGATGATCCTTGTCTGCCCTGGCGAGTTTTGCGTCTGCTTCTTCTGCTTTTATAGCATCAATACATTCTTTGCTAACAAAGTATTTAATAAACTCAATCGAGTTCCTTTTGATTATTGTTAGTTTCTTAAATAAAAGCGAGATGCCAAACTGTATGGCTAGAAATGCCACCATTCCAATGTATTTACTAGAATCATCAATGGCAAATGGAAAGACTATGAATAAAGTCCACAATCCAATAGTAACGACGATGTAGGAAACCAAGAGTATTGCTTTTGGTAGTTTGATTAGAAAAGATTTAAAGCTATCCATAGAGCCTTTATGCAGTTATTGAATTAATTTTTTAGAAGCTATTAAAAATCTGCTTTAGGTAGGATGATTTTCTTGGCTGCTTTTGCGCCTCATTGTGAGGGGTGAGCATATAGATTGCGACGAAAATAATAAATGCCCCAAGCAGAGTGGTTAAAGCCATCTTTAAGAGTTTTTGAAATACCAAAAATAATTCCGACATAGCTCCGCCCATTCGTTAATTAAAAATTGATGATATTGATCTGCTTAGAAATTCATACCCCAGCTTTGTGGGATGGTTCTAATTCTTGAAATGAATTACAGTCTGGCTTCTAAATCCCCCCCCCGCAGAGTAGGGAGGTACAGGATATTTGATCCAACAACAAGCCTAACGTCCGCTGGCCTGCCTCTTCTCTTTTTGGGTCGAAACTGCACGATCTCGCACTTCTGAGGATTCGTTTACTAGAACAGATACCTGTTTTATTGCAATATCCCTCATATCGTCGCTTTGAAGTGACCTAAATATTTCTAGTAGGCGTAACTCATGGGGCGATAAATCAAGGTGATTATCTAAATTTCTGTTGGAAACCTTTTTCTCACCCTTGCCAGTTGCAAGCCAGTCCGATGAAACTCCAAAGTATTTCGCCGCAATAATATTATTTTTAGACCCCAGCGATCCTCCAGCCTCAACTTTGGCTATGGCCTGAAAAGAAACGCCAATCGCGTCTGCCAATGCTTGCTTGCTTATGGACTTTTCATCCATTAGCGGCTTTAAACGACTCCAATATTTAACCATAGTTGTGATTTTATCCAGCTTTAATTGAACTGAGGTTGCGTATTACATTGAACTGTGGTTCAATGGACTATGAACAAGCAAGAGGCAATCAAATTACTAGGCGGATCAATAACTTCCGCCGCCGACTCTATCGGCATTTCGTACCAGGCCGTCTCCAAGTGGCCTGACATTCTCCCATCTCGCATAGAAGATAGGGTAATTGCAGCCTTATCAAGATTAACTAAGTCAGATGGGGAGGTTAAGTGATTAATTTCCATACCCAAAGTATCAATTTTTTTGCCAATTTGAGCCACTCAACTGCGCTCAACAATGTTGTGAGGACTAAATGAATACCCAAATCAGCCTACCAGTAGCCATTGATATTGAACGAATCAAAAGCAGAAAAACTTTTGGCAAGTCCATTGAATTGTGCGCTGATTTCGGTGGTTTTGAAATGGATAAGACCTTAACTAGCGAATGTGGCTTTGATAAGGCTCAATTTTCAAGATGGACGGCTGGAACCGAGGGCGTGAACTGGCCTAAGTTGGAAATCCTCATGGATGTATGCGGTAACGATGCACCGCTCCTATGGATGCTTAATGCTCGTGGCTATGACCTATCCAGTATTCGTAAGCGCGAGAGCGAGACAGAGAAGCTATTGAGGATTGAGCGCGAGAAGGGCCAAGAACTAGAGCGCGAGAACAAGATCATGAAGGGTTTGCTAATGGGTAAATCTTTATGAGCCCAGCCATCCCGCTTACTCTGCTAATCGTTTTGTGGTTGATTTCCCGCTGGGAAAACAAATGACTAGAAAACACCAGTCAACAGAAACATCATTAGATGCCTTCTATTCAAAACTTGCTGATGGAAGCCTCCAAAAAATGGAGCTAGAAGTTATGGATCCATTTCTTGATAACCAAAACCTGCTTATTACCCGCCAGGACTTAGTTGTAATTACCGGGCTACCAATCAACTGTATTTGTGGGCGCATCAAATCGCTCTTAATGAAGGGCGTCTTATCCGTTTGCGGTGAAGAAGCACCAAAGACTAAAGGTGCTAAGTATAGGGAGCTTTTAGGGCTTCCTAGGGTTCAGATGGGATTGTTTATATGAGTATCGAGGCAATTACATGGGCACTCAAAGAGCCTGTATCACATTCATCCGCTAAGTTTGTTTTGGTTGTTCTTGCAAATTGCGCCAATGCCGAGAATTTTGAAGCATATCCATCTGTTAAATATATCGCCGAATCAACTTGTCAGGATAGAAAAACAGTCCTTACAAATTTGAAAAGATTGATCGAGTCAGGACATATTTCAGACACTAAAAAACGTGTTGGACATACAGGCCAAGTCATTATTTATCGCTTAAATACTGGTGAAAAATTAAACAGTACCGAAAACGGAACAGTTCCGTTTTTCCCATGTAACAGTCCCGTTTTTCCCGTCAAAGAGTCCCGTTTTTCCGTGGTAACAGTACCGAAAACGGGACACGGAACCGTCAATGAACCGTCAATAGAACCATCAATAAACAATAAGGCGAAATCCAATGATTTACCTAAAGACGATTTGAAGTTACCTGAATGGTTAAAAAAATCTGATTGGGATGAGTTTGTGGATTTTCGTAAATCACTCAAAAAGCCGATGACTGGCTTTGCAAAACGATTGATGATTCAAAACCTAAATCAAATTGCTATCGAGAACTCTCCCGAAATTGCATTGGGGCAGATGAATACATCAATGCGAACTGGTTGGTCTGATGTTTACCCGCCGAAGGCTGTAGCACCTTCCGCAAATACCGCTTACGACCGCAAGATGAAGACTCTTAACGGCCTGACTGGTGGAATCCTTGGATCCGCTTCTGATGCCGTATTCAAACCACTTGTTCAAAACAATCAATCAATCGACATGGAGCAATCAAATGCAAACTTACTCAGCTAATGATTTCTGCTCAGTCGAGACGGGCATTAAATACATTTTCGCAAAGATGGGGTCAATTTATGGAGCTTCATTTACCCGTCACTGGGAAGGTGTTGATGAATCCATGATTCTCCAAACTTGGGGTGAAATTCTTACGACTTACGCAACATATCGCCCAAGCATGGATTTCGCGTTAAAGAGCATGGGACAGTTTGTGCCGTCAGCAATCTCTTTTAGAGACCTCTGCACTCAAGGCCCACGGATCCCAAGCAAGCCTCACTCAATCATCACTAAGCAGCCTACACAAGCTGAATTGGTGGTTACGGCTCAACAGAAGGAAAAGGCGCTAGAGGCGATTGCTAGATTTACTGGAAGGGTAGTTGCTTGATATGCCAATCCTGTCAAACAACCTCCGGCTACAAACTGCAATGCGTTACTTGTTGCGCTCGATTAGTTTCATCTGCAAGGCCATCACGTCACCTACAGGAAACCATGTTCGCCGTTATCTCAAAAGTTAGAGGCTCACCAAGCAGAAAAGCAATTATTCAGGAATTGAAATTACACCAACTAGCTATTACGAAAGAGGACACGAATGAAAGATTTATTTAACAAAGCATTTAGCAAGGCAAAAGAGTTTTATGAGTACGGAACTAAAGGCCGATTGGATGGAGAACAGCAATTCGTCGATGGCGTACTAGCTGGGATTAATTTTACTAAACAGTATTCAAACGAAGGAGCTTCAAAAATGGCAACAAAGAAACCAGTAGCAAAGATCGCACCTAAAGCAGTTAAACCAGTAGTTAAAAAGGTAACTAAACCTGTAGCTAAGAAAGTTATCAAGAAAGTAACCTTTAAAGCCCGTAAATCGTTCGCTGGCGTGCGTACTCATATCGGTACATACGCAACTAAGGCAGAAGCTGATGCGGTCTTAGCGTTGGCTACAACACTTACAAAAGCAACCAAGCTGCGTAAAGACTATTTGAAAGCGTTGAAGGCTTAATGATGGAACAGAAGCTAACAATTACTTTGTTCAATGAAATCCAAGGCTACAAAGAAATCAAGCGGGTTTGGATATTCATTAAAGAGTTGTTGGCTTCTGGTCAGCGCTTGATTCTTGAAATCCGACCCATTTCAAAAACTAGGGATCAGGAAAAGAAGTATCACGCAATGATCGGCGATGTATCAGTCGATACCAAGCACTTAGGAAGTAAGTGGGAGGCTGACGACTGGAAAAGGTTATTGCTTGATAAGTTTGCAAGAGAAACAGGTAAGTCGCATGGCTCAGTTATACCAAATCTAGATAACTCAGGAGTGGTGCAAGTTGGCATCCAGTCCAAAAAGTTCACCAAGGCTGAGGCTATTGAGTTTATTGAGTGGCTATTTTGCTGGGGTGCTGAGAATGGGGTGATCTTTAAGGGTGATGAGGCATGACCAAGTGCGCCATCCTAATCCTCCCATTACCTCCAAGCATTAATACATATTGGAGGGCAAATGGTAATCGTCGCTTTATATGTTCGGCTGGTATTCAATTTCGCAAGGACGTTGCGAGCCTAGTAATGCTCCACAAGATAGAGTCATTTGGCACTAAACGCCTATCTATGACAGTAAAACTTCACTTTAGAGATAAGCGTAAGTCAGATATTGATAACCGCATCAAAGCTCTATGGGATGCCTTGGAAAACGCAGGAGTCTATGACGATGATGAGCAGATTGATGTACTTGACTTGTCACGAGGTGAAAACAAAAAAGGTGGCGAGTGCTTCGTCAGGATCGAGGAATTAAGTGGCTTATAAATCCTCAAATTTCAGAAGCAAAAAATTGCTCGACTATTTTAGATTTGCACCTATCTGCTTCTCATGTGGAAATCCGAATGACGGGACAGTAGTAGCGGCTCACGCCAACGGGCATGAATACGGAAAAGGTATGGGGTTAAAGGCGCATGACTGGGCTGTAGCCGGTTTATGCCATTCGTGCCATAGCGAGATAGATCAAGGGAACAAGTTATCAAGCGAGGAACGTGATGCTAAATGGCACTCCGCTTGGCTGGGTACGTTGGATTGGATGTTTAGATGCGGAATTGCAAAGGTTAAATGATGGCAGATGAGATGACACTCCAAGCAATAGCTGATTACTCCAATGTATCTAGGGAGGCTATTCGCCAAGAGATCAATGCGATTCTTAAAAAAGTAAAGAACAGGCTTGAGCTAATGCAGATATTTAACTATTCAGATATTGGAATGGTTGATGCAATCGTGGATGGATTAAGGGCAGGGAATAGACCGAGGAATGATTAAAGAAAAACCCGCTATGTAGACGGGTTCTCCAATAAATCAGCACTTGAGACGTTGATTATATTCTGGGGAGAATGGTTTGAGCAAGTGTATGCAGTTAGATAATAGTTTCGACGTACAGAAAGAAAACTGGAGAAGATGCTTCTCTGGAGATGGCTATTTAAATCCGTTATTTTGGAATGGGTGCGCTACTGGAAAAATGGAAGAAGCATTCCGCACTGAGCCATTCATTATTGAGGAAGCTCGCATTGAGGTTGCCAAACTAGATGCTGAGAAATTCGACGGGTTAATAAATTGGCTTCCTAATACCCAAAGGGCGGTATTTTTAGCGGACACCATAAACAAGGTGATTCATGGCGGTAAGGCCGTATATACCAAGACAAGCGATGCCCTTCATAAACAGGGATTGCTCGGCCTCTCCAAGTATCGCTATGAGGCGCTACTAGATTCAGCAATTACAAACATGAAAAGACACGGCGGACTGGTATGAACTACTTTTATCGAATTAAAGAGATTTGCATTAATTTGGGGATAGGCCATAAAACTCTTTATAACAACGTTAATTCTGGTAAATGGCCTTCACTTGAGCACCCAAACCCAATAAACACTCGTGTATCAGGCTATTCGGATGCTACATATAAATTGCTGGTCAAAACCTTATTGCAAAGTGTTAAGCAACACGCTACAATAGACTCATGATAAAGACATTCAAACACAAGGGACTGAGAGAGTTCTTTGAGAATGGAAGTAGGGCTGGAATAAATGCTTCTCACGCCAGCAAGTTGCGCTTGATGCTGTCTCTATTGGATAAAGCCAAAGATGAGGCAGATATGAACGTAGGAGGGTGGGGATTACACCCGCTTTCAGGCGATCTTAAAAATCATTGGTCAGTATCAGTAAGTGGCAACTGGAGAATGACATTTAGGTTTGAAGGTGAAGATGCAGTTTTGGTTAACTATCAGGACTACCATTAAGGAGAATGAATATGAGTGAAATGCACAACCCAGCACACCCAGGGGAAGTATTAAGGGAGTGGATTGGTGATGTAACTGTTACGCAGGCTGCGCAAGACCTTAAGATGTCTAGAACTGCTCTATCTAAGATTTTGAACGCTAGAGCTGGTATTACTGCACCCATGGCGATTAAGTTATCCGCATGGCTTGGTACATCACCCGATGTTTGGCTAGGTATGCAAGTTGCTTGGGATTTATGGCAAGCAAGGAAATTACGCATTCCAAAAATTAAGCCAATGGTTAGACCAATGGCAAGCGCTTAATGAATGTTGCAAAAGTTTTAATGTACACAATGTACACAATGTACACAATGTCACTTCTAAAAACGGCATAAAAACACCCTAAAACACGATACAATCCTCACAAGGTTAACGCGTCTATATGATGTGTTGATCTAATAAGAAGCCCCTTACCTAAAAAGTTTGGGGCTTTTTGCTAAAGAAGTCCTATAAGTGGTGAAAAAAGGACTAGCCGCCAATTTGGTTCTGCAACCGCAGAGGTAACGGAATCTAACCTAGATCATTTTTAATGGTCGGCTAAGCCCCTTCGGGGGCTTTTTGCTTTCTTACGCATGACAATTTTCGCAATAAGTCCTCATCAAATAACTAATTTAGTGACTGATATTCGTCTTGAGTTGTCAGCCGTAAGGAAGTATGTCTTTAAGTGATTTCCTGTAAGCCTTTTGGCTTATCAGGTTGGCTAGGCATTGGGAGAACTCGGTGCCGAGGCTACAGGCCTTACCCCACCTTGCCAAAGCTAGGCAGAACGGGGTATTCAATAACTAAACAACCGCATCACTCACTAGATGACTTTTACCCAACGAGAATACTTACCACCGCATATCAAGGCTGAGAGAGACGATCAATCTAAATCATCAGAGGTGTGCAGGACTTGCAAGAGTCATGCTTATGTCGGCAGTAAGAGAATCAGAGTGTGCAATAAGCACGACCATGTTGGCACAAGAATGTCCCTATGCGGTGACTACAGGGCTAAGACAGTTTCAGCACTAGAGAAGGCTAATAGCCTGTTTGGTGCTTAGATGGCTGCAAAACCTATTCAAGACTCCATCAAGCAAGCAATTATTGCTGAGTGGCGTACTGGTGAATATAGCCAGCAAAAACTAGCGGATCGCCATGGCGTAAGTAAGGGCGCAGTTAATAAGCTGACAAAAGGAATGCCACAAGATACAGCGGTCATCGTGACCGCAGGAATTGAGTACCTACATGGCTTAGCGGGGCATGATGACCGCAATGTGACCGCTATTGAAAGCGTAGTCGAAGAAAAAACAAAGCATATTGAGTTCTACGACAACAGTCAAAACAAACTGGCTCAACTTACCCTATTGAAATTGGACCAGCATATTACGCTTGGTGAGGATGGTAAGCCTTGGGTATCGGATGAGATGAGCTTTCAAGATATGAATGCAGCCGCAAACATATTGCAAAAGAGTCGTGACGGTGTTTTGGGTAAGTCACCTGAAACCCTGATACAGATCAATAACAATGGCGGCCTAAGAATCCCAGCTAACGAAATTAGGGATCGCCTAAAAAGACTTGGGCTATCGGTAGGTAATGAATGAATCTCAAAAAGATGAATACTCATGCGCTTTAGCTAGTTTCAAATACTTTGTTTGCATCTACTTTAAGGTTCTTAGCGGTGTTGAATTCATATTCGCGCCACACCATGACAGGATCATCGAAGCATTAGAAAAATTAGCGGCAGGGCATACCAAGCGGTTGATTATCAATGTACCCCCTCGGTACGGTAAGACTGAATTAGTAGTTAAGCTGTTCATAGCCTGGTGCCTTGCCAATAACTCAAAAGCTAAGTTCATTCATCTAAGCTATTCGGATGAGTTGGCATTAGATAACAGCTCAGTAGTTCGTGAGTTAGTTAAGAGCGAAGAGTATCAAGCCTTATTCCCTACAGGTATCAAAGACGATTCAGACAGTAAAAAGAAGTGGTACACAACAGACGGTGGCGGTATGTACGCTACCGGCACAGGTGGCCCGGTAACTGGATTCGGTGCTGGCGCATTAGGCAGAGAGCGATTCGGAACTGGATTACCAGCCGAAGGTTTCAATGGCGCCTTAATTATTGATGATCCATTAAAGCCTGATGATGCTTTCTCGAACACTATTCGAGGTCGTATCAATCGCCGATTCAACAATACGATTGCCAGCCGCTTAAATAGCCCTGATACCCCAGTAATCGTAATCATGCAAAGATTGCATGAGGATGATATGACTGGCTACCTACTTGGTGGCGGGTCAGGTGAAGAGTGGACTCACTTATGCCTACCAGCAATTCAAGATGATGGCACTCCTTTATGGCCTGATAAACATTCTTTAGAGCGTTTACAGCAAATGGAGAAAGCTGATTCCTATACCTTTGCCGGGCAGTACCAACAAAGACCATCACCTTTAGGTGGTGGACTGATTAAAGGTGAGTGGTTCGTAAGGTATGAAACTTTACCTAGATTGCTCTACCGCAAGATATTCGCCGATACCGCCCAAAAGACGGGTGAGCGAAACGATTACTCAGTATTCCAATGCTGGGGCCGTGGTGAAGATGGTCGAATTTATCTCATAGATCAAATCAGAGGTAAGTGGGAAGCCCCCGAAATGAAGCGAAGAGCAATTGCCTTCTGGCAAAAGCATCTAGCTATTGGAGAGGGTGACTATCACGCTCCCGTACTCAGGCAGATGCTAGTCGAAGAGGCTAGTTCAGGTACTGGGCTTATTCAAGAAATTAAAGCTCTCGGGCATATCCCCATTAAAGGGATTACTCGCGTTAAAGACAAACTCACTCGCCTCATGGATGTAGTGAGTCATATAGAAGCAAAGCTGGTCTGCATTCCATCACAAGCCTCTTTCACTAGCGACTTTGTGACTGAGTGTGAATCGTTTACGCCTGATAACACGCATAAACATGATGACCAGATCGACCCAATGATTGACGCCATTACAGATATGTTGGCGAACACAAGAAACTCACTCTATGAAAACCTCTAAGCCTATTACTGCTAAAGCAAAGTCCTTAGTAGCCAAAGATGGCTTAGAGAACGTCATAGCAGGGGTAGGGTCGAACAAGGATAAGAAGTCCTATGCTTCATATCAAGCAGTAATCAAAGACCGTGTAACGCTTGAAAATGCTTTTCGCACATCATGGATCAGCAATCGGATTGTTAGTGCCGTAGCTGATGACATGACACGCAACTGGCGTGATTTAGAAATTGCTGATGATGACGGAACTCAGCTTAAAGCCATTGAAAGAGAAGGGCGCCGCTTAAATGTGCGGGGCAAGTCTAATGAAGCAATACGCTGGGGTCGGTTATACGGAGGTAGCCTTATCCTGATCGGTACAGAGGATGCGAAGGCCGACCCTAATGTATTAGCTACTAAGCTCGATGTTGAAGCTATCGAACTAGGCGGACTTAGTTATCTTCAAGTAGTCGATCGTTGGAGAGTAAGCCCATCGGCTGAACTCGTTACTGATTTAGATTCCCCTGATTTTGGATTACCAGTTACCTATCAAGTAGCAGAGAGTGGGATTGTTTACCACCATAGCCGTGTATTGCGGTTTGATGGCCAAAAACTCCCTTATCTACCTTGGATTGCTAACGCAAGATGGTCAGACTCGGTATTGATGACTGTTTGGGATGCGGTTCTTAATAAAGACACAGCAAGCTCAGTGGCAGGCTCATTGATCTACGAATCCAAAGTTGATGTGGTCAAAATCCCTAACCTTGGTGACTTAGTTTCTACAAGGGATGGCGAAGCAAACTTAATCAAGCGCCTAAACCTTGCCTCAATGATGAAAAGTGTCAATAACACGCTAGTCATCGGTGGCGAAGAGGATTACGAGCAAAAGAGCTATACCTTTGGAGGCCTAGATGCATTGCTTGATAAGTTCTCAGACGATGTATGTGGCGCCTCAGAAATCCCCAGAACTCGTTTATTTGGTCAATCCCCTGGTGGCTTAAATGCTACTGGTGACGGTGACCTATCGAATTACTACGACTCGATTCATGCAAAACAAGAATCAGAGTTAAGACCGCAACTCGAAAAACTCGATCAGATATTGATTCGTTCGGCTCTTGGCGATATGCCAGAGGACTACGAGTTCGATTTCAATTCTCTATGGCAAATGTCCGATATGGACAAAGCCAAGATCGAGCTATCAAACGCTCAACGCGATCAGATCTATTTATCCCTTGGCGTACTTACTGAGAGCGTAGTGGCTAAGACATTGCAAACCAGCGGTACTTACTCAGGCATGACCGATGAGGATGTTGAATTGGCTGGCGCAACTAAAGCCCCAGATTACAGCGCGGGAACCAATAAAAATCCCATAAGCGAGGAATAGATATGCAAATTAGATTGGCAAATGGAGATTTTATCGAGGTGTTCTCTGTCCAAGGTGGCGCTACATCAACGGCTAGTGCTGCGTCAACAGACACTAACTACTCAACTCGCTTAATCAAAGACCCTGCTACTGGTCAAACCATTGCAGAAACTCGCACACTTAGCGGGGTAACAGAGCGTCAAACATGGATATATGACACTACAGGAGCATATATTGGCGTTGATGCTTGGGTAACAGTATGAGTGTTTCAGATACCCTAAAAGGGCTACTAGCACTTGGATTGCCGATTAACTCTGTCGGTCTGTCTAATGCAGCAGCATCCGCAATGCTTGGCTTAGATAGCAAGATCAAACCTGCATACCTTCCTGATTTAACGGCAGTAAAGCCCTATGTCGTAGCAAGTGAAGCAGAAATGCTCGCTATTCCAGCGACAGGCGTTTCACTGGCAGTTCGATTGGATGGTGGGTGTTATATCTTGATGGCTACCCCAGCATCAACTCTAAGCAATTGGAGGCAGCTTGCAGTACCGACTGACGTTGTATCCAGCTTCTTAGGGCGCAAGGGAAATGTGACACCAACGGCAGGGGACTACTCAGCTGATCAGATTACATTGCCCGCCGCACTATCTTCGCTTGGCTCAACAGTATCAGATGCACTTATCTCCATATTTAGGACGGCATCAGGTAGCGTAGCAGGCGGTACAGGTGCGAAAAGTTCCACAAGCTCAACGGGAAGTGCGGGAAGTTCATCCTCTACAAGCTCCGCTGCTTCTTCAGGATCATCTGGTAGTAAGTACCCAGCATATCTCCCATTTATTAAAAATATCAATTCTCTGACGGCAAATTTAGTGCCATTCACTGCATTCTCAAAAATCTAAGGAAACCATGACTAATATTGTCCCAGTTGATGCACTATCAACGCTATTTAGCGAGATCACCGCTACCGCCGCCACTGCAAATGCCGCAGATGCTTCAGTTTTATATCAAATTGCTGATCGAATCAACTCACTCCTTGTTATTGAAAACAGTACAACGACACTTTCTACCCCTGCTGGTACTGGTGACTTTTGGACGGCGTTAGCTAAACGACTAGGCTCTGATTTACTAAACTCAACCAGTGAGGCAGACCGTACAGCTTTGCTTACTACAATCAACACGGTAGTAACTAATGCCGCTACTCAGTACGCAATTGCAAAAGCTACAACTACACCGGTATCGCTACCAGTTGCCCCAGCATTAAGCACTCAGGCTAACTTTACTTGCATCGCTGGTATTAAAGAGACTTTTGGAGATGGAACTCCGCTAGATGGGGTTAGTGGTGGATTCACCTCTGAATGGGGTCAGCAATCTGCACTTCTATATTGGGAAAAGTTCTTGGCAACACTACTTGGCATTAACTATGTCCCAGTTACAAATACAGGCATTCCTAGCACAACCGTGATTAATCAATCATGGAAACTATTTCGCTATAACAATTTACCTGTTTTCCGTGAAGAAATTCCAAGTTCTGCATTGTTGTTTAATGGAATTCGCTCAACGATTGCAAATTACTTTTTCAGGGAAGATTTTGCTACATACCAAGGAACATCTAATACTTATCAATTTCCGCGGTTTTATTGGGCTTGTTTTGCACTGACAAACACTACTAATGCGGCGATTAACGTCAACATTAATACTATTGCTAGTTCGTATTCATCGTATTCTATGGGCGGTTTAGTAAGCCTGACTCCAAATGTCACTAATGATGTGCGTGCAACTACATCTTCCTACACTTTTTCAAATATTCAGACTACAGCATCAACAGTAAATAGCAATTCAACTACTTCAACTGTATCTATTCCAGCAAACAAGACGGTTCTATTTATCGCTTTTGGTTCAGCATCATGTACCAATACGAGCTATATGATGTATCACGGTGAATTAGCTATTCGTAAGCCTGCCGACATGCTACCTACTGGCATTGTTTGCGACACTAAGCTAACCGCTAACATGCTCAACTTCGGCAAATACACAGGTCTTTGCCAACTCTGGACGGATATTTAATCATGACTGAAATCGTTAAAGCCTACACCCTTGTAAATGGGAAAGTTGTTGGATTCCGCAGTACTGACAACCCACAGGAGAATGAAGTCGTATTGCAAGATGATGATGCTTTAGTTATTGCATTCAATACACCGCCTGAGATTGAGCCAATTGCAGAGGTTGTCAAGGCAGAAGTTCAAGCCGTCAATCAGATTCAACCCGTTGTCACTCAAGATCAGGCATCTGTCAATCAGAAGCAGGGTGGAGTGTTCTCTTGGTTATTCGGGAAGTAAACCCATTAAATGAGTATCAATTTGGCCTCTCTAGTTAGGGGTAGAAAAGCCCTTGGAATGGGTAAACGTAAGGTTGGGAAGTTAAAGCCGATCTACCCATCCAAGGCTAATGATCTTTGGTATAAGTCCCAATTATTGGCAATCGTTAGAAAGTTACGAGCGATTACTGAGCAAGAGATTCGGGCTGCTGCACAAGCTAACAAAATGCCAATGAATGCGGCATTCGATGAGATACCCCTATGGATTAGGCAGGCGGTAATATCCGCCTCCAAGAAATTTGGGGTTATCGACGGACAAGCCAAGCAGTTATCTACCTTGGCGGCCACTCGTAATCTGAATAGCGTTGATGCTGGATTCTCAGCAAGTATCAAGACGGCCTTTGGAATTGATGTGGCAAGCGTGCTATCGAATGATGCTATTCGTGAACCTTTTAGCTTAGCCATTAAAGCCAATGTCGAGCTGATTACTTCATTCGCCCCCGAGTATCACCAAAAGATACTTGATGCTGTCTATAAAAACTGGTCAGAAGGAATGGGGCAAGAAAGCCTATTCGACACAGTTAAGAATATGGGCGATGTAGCTGAGAGCAGGGCGCAGTTAATCGCTAGGGATCAAACCTCAAAGATGAATAGCGCCTTTACTCAGGCAAGACAGCAATCAGTCGGAATTACCAAGTATGTATGGCAAACATCAGGCGATGAGCGAGTTCGAGAAGAGCATGCCGCGCTCGATGGTGAAACCTTTAGTTGGGATTCCCCGCCGGATGTAGGTAATCCAGGGGACGACTATCAATGTAGATGCGTGGCGCTTCCTGTAATCGAAACGGAAGATGAAGATTCATTCGGATTTAGTCAGGCAGCAAGTATGGCTATGACTGGTTTCAGTATCGGTCAAGCATTAGGGGATTTATGAAAACAATCGAAGTAAAAGACTCAATCGGCATTAGCTCTCGGTCAGTTACAGACGAGGGCTTTCT
>Ga0194039_1000968_pt1 | contig 16000 bp, 15 predicted proteins | sample JunL228m_MetaG_FD_148679 | JGI IMG/M metagenome (GOLD analysis project Ga0194039, IMG submission 148679) | Anoxic zone freshwater microbial communities from boreal shield lake in IISD Experimental Lakes Area, Ontario, Canada - Jun2016-L227-8m | ecosystem: Environmental > Aquatic > Freshwater >... | reverse complement strand
ATATAATATAGACTATATATATATATTACATACATTTATTATCCATTTATCAATATGTTGATTTTAGGTAATAGGGTTCCATATGAATATTTTATAACAAAAGGAAAGGGTGAATCGAATGCTGGGTCAGAGGGGCTACCCTATGAAACTGGCTCTTATGATGCCGCGTTGTTTGAAGCGGGAATCCAAAATACAAATGTAATAGAATACACGAGCGTAATGCCAACTGAATCAAAACAAATATCAAAAGAAGAGGGATTAAAACGACTTCAATGGGGCGAAGTGCTTGAATGCATTAAAGCGCAATCAAACGGCAAAAAAGGTTCAAAAATAAGTGCTGCTATCATGACCACGTCTGTTATTGATCCAAAAGGTAAATATTTAGGTGGTTTTGCTGTAGAATATGCAGGTTCAGGAACAAGACGAGATGCCGAAATATCTTTAGCCGAATCCGTTACTGGCATCATTGAGAGAAGAGGATACGGGAAAGTTAAAGGAGGTGGTAATCTTCAAATATATAAAGATAATGTTATGGACAATGGTTATAAAATCCATCCCGGTAAAATTTTCGAGTATGAAAATTTAGATGTGACAAAAGAGCACGGATCTGTGTTTACGGCGATATGTTTTGTCAGCTACAAGTTTCCCACATTAAAGTCAACAAAATCATCGTCATCATCCAAGCGGTCAACATCTGGATTGAGGAAAACCAAATCAAAACGGCATTAAAATTATAAAAAGTTTTTTAGTGTCATTTTAATTTTTAATTAATTATTATTTATTTATGTATAAATTATACAATATAATATACATAAATAATAACAATGGAAAATATAAAAACGGACACTCCAGCGGAATATGACAATATTTTTACATATTTATTTAGTTTTGTAGTTGTTATTTTTACTTTTATTTATGAAAATTTTGCGTACTTGTTTGGAGTAATGTTAATCATGTTTGGAGTACTAGTTTACATTAATATGACGAAAGTCGATTTAAATTCCCAACCCATGAGTAAATCAAAAACGGTTGTAATTGAAGGAATGATACACAGTGATAAACATAAAGATAAAGATGTTAATAATAGCGACGACGAATCATCATCATTAATGCCGGCGGCAACTGCAGCGGCGGCGGCGCCTTTAGCAAACACTTTGTTAACACCGCCGATTGACCTTGAAAAAAAGTTAAAGTCGGGATTTTGCAAAATGCACGCTTCTAAGAATAGTTCAATGACAGACTTGGATAATGAATGTGGCGCTTTTGGAAAAACATCATGTTTAAACACGGATTGTTGCGGATGGGCAGTTACGAGCGACAACCCGGACGGCAAATGTCACGCGGGAGATAAAGGCGGCATTATATTTAAATACGACGACGCTGGAAAGAAAATAGATGTTGATTGTTATTACTATAAAGGAACCGCGGGAATCGGAAGCAAGTGTTCATAATCTATTATTTATTTATAATTTAAATAAAAATTGATATAAAAATATATAGTTATATTTATATCAATCAATCAAGTCCGACAAAAACAACCCATACCAAAGATGATCATTCCGATAAAATGCGTAACTTGTGGAAAAGTCATTGCCGACAAGTATAGGTATTATCTGAATAAAGTTCGAGAGAAGAAACTGGAAGAACAACCTGGTGGTGAGGTGGCTATTGACCAGGTTTTATATTTGACAAAACACAATATTAAAAAAACACCCGAAGGACAGGTTCTTGACGACATTGGATTCACAAAAATGTGTTGCAGGCGCCATTTTCTTACCCACGTTGATATTCAATAATTAAGAATAATTCAATTATAGAATAAATAAATAAATATAGTAAATGTTATTTATTTATTTACCAATTACTATATTTTTTATTTCATAAATAAAAATTGAATTAGAATTATATATTATATAAATATATCAAAACATCAAACACACAAATATGGCGTCATCTTCAAATGCAAGCAAAACAATATCTCGACTTTATACGGCAAGAAAAACATTGTTGGAACTCATGGATGCGAGAAGGTATGATGTGAGCGAATATTCGAACTTTGGTGTCAACGAAGTGAATGCAATGTATACGCACAAGCAACTCGACATGCTGGTTGAAACAAAAAAAGGGAATGACAAGGAACAACAAACAAAAAAGACATATATAAAATTTCATTTGGAGAAAATGTTGAGTGTTTCTCATATAAATGATTTAATCGAAGATTTATATGTTTTAGGTGTTGGCGGAGAAATCAGCGGATCTGCAAATGACAATGACACCGTTCTTACCGAAAAAGATACGTTGATAATTGTAACAAAACAGGAAGTAAAAACAATGAATCAATTTTTGAATCAACTATATTTGCAAGGTAGATTCATTGTACTATTGTCACTCGACCGCCTTCAATTTAATATATTAAAACACCAATATGTTCCGAGTCATACCATTTTAAGTAACATCGAAGTTGATGAGATGATGAAAAAATATAACGTGACTGCGAAATCTCAGCTTCCAGACATTTCGAGATATGACCCCGTCGCGTTGGCAATCGGGATGAGACCGGGCGAGATATGTGAAATTGATAGACCAAGCAAATCGGCTATTCATGCGCTATATTATAGGGTGTGCACGCAATAAGTTTCACGCAATAAGTTTCACGAATATTAATTATTAAAAATTCAAATATACATCCTTCGGAAATAATTGAATAATGTATTTACACATTGAATAAGCTGCAGTAAACAACCACACCATGAAAAACGGATATGCGACAATCAATATAAATATCAGTATGGATTGATTATTAAATTTGCGATAATATATCACATAAACCAATAACCAAACAAATGCACACACCCAGTATAGATTTCTAATTAAATAATACCACCAAGATACTGTTTGTATTTTTGTTTCCATGTAAAATATTTTGCGGCTACTTACGGATTCATTCTCACCCGCATTTGAAGTCGCAAGTTCTGCCTGCGGTTTAGCTAATGTAAGCATGTTATCGTACTGGGTTAAATTGTCAATGCTCATATTTTGTTTTTCAATTTGTGAATTTCCTAAATTAATTTCGTTCATTATCATATTGTGTTCTTCTTTAAGTTTTTGAATTTCTTGATTTGCATTATTTGAAAATCGGGTTCTCAATACTTCATTATATTTTTTTGGTCCATCTTTGTCCAATAAGTAGTTGTGTTCGGCTTGAGACAATTTCTCTGGAGCATTTTTATAATTTCGCTCTGCATCCAAATATTTTTTTTTCAAGTCACTTCTTTGTTTTTCCATTAAACAATCGTGGTCGCAAGAGTTGTTCACTTTTGCTATAGTATCATTTATTGTTTGAATACTTTGAAGAAGTACGGCATTATCTGTCATAATAATATTTGAATAATTTATGATACTATATTAACCAAATATTATTAAAAATTGTATAATTTATATTTTTATTTTTTATTCGTCTTATAAATTTTATTTATTTAATATATACTATTTATAAATTTCCGTAACTATTTTCAGATGTATATGCCATTGGCTGCGCCTCATTAGATATAAAATTATTTTTATTTACTTTTGATAATAAAAAACTCTCAGACAATTTAGACTGAACTGATGGTAATCCGGTTGTTGCAGTTGTTGCAGTTGATGCAGTTGATGCAGTTGATGCAGCGGGTAAAGATGACGTTGACGACGACGGATCGGGCGTGCCATTGATATTGTCCATTAGCGAAGTGGCTTTACTCGAAATCGAATCTTCTATGGATGCAGCCGATGATGAAACTGAGTTATATAATGATTTTAATCCAGAATCTTTATTACAAGACGATCGATCCGTATTTATTTTTTTTTTATGTTTCGGCTGAGATGATATACTAGAGGTCATTTGTTGTGAATTAAAATCCCAGTTATATTCGTCATAATTTATATTGCTTCTTTGGTACATGTCATAAATCAGAGAACCAATGTACAATGATCCGGCGAATAAAATAATTACAACCAATACCGTTACAAATTCCTGAGGTAACCAACCAAGATGCATCAATACTACAAAAAATATAATTATAAAACAAAGCAAAACAATCAATTTCATTATTTTAACGCGAGCCGTATATTGTTTGTGATAATATGTGTTAATGTCCACCATTTTTAATTTATTATCGGTTGATTGCGATTCGGCAAGTAATGCATTTCTTTGTGCAGCTAAATCAGCTTCTTTTAATTTAACAATGGCTTGATTCGCGTTTACATTATCGGTCAATGTGGAATTTATCTTTAGATCATTATCGGTGGCTTTTATAAGTGCATCAAATAACGTAGACCGAAGTGATGAAAGATCCGATATGTCTTGAACTATTGCTTTTTGATTAGCAATGTTATCCGGCGTTGGATTTGAAATTAATAAAGCATTTAAACTATCATATTTTTGAGATTCCAAAGTTTGTAATTTGGAAATTTGTTCTATAATTTGATCGCTTGGAGACACTGTTACAAGAGTCGGCACGGTTGGTGCCGTCGTTGAGGCAGACGTTTGTTTCGGTGAATTGGGTGCAACGACGGATGTTGTTGGTATTGTCGTGTTCATATTTTATTTTATATTAATAATAATAATATATTATGCATACATTATTATTTTTATTAATTAATTAGTTTTATAGTTTTATTTTTATTTATAAAATAACGGATTTACATCATTGAATGGTAAACTGGGGCGCGAAACATTAAAGTAAACCATGATATATTGAATTATAAAATATATAAAAATGAATACTGTTATTAAACCAAATATTAAAATCATAGATGATGACTTTGATTTTTCTGATCCTTCTGATCCTTCTGATCCTTCATCATCCGCCGACTCTTCTGACGAAGACGACGACGACATGAAAATATTGCTAAACAATACAGCCACTATAAGTATGGCAAATACAAACCACAATGTATAATATGCGTAACTTGATTTGAATTGAATGCGCGTATCTTCTTCTTGACCAAGTAATGAATTGGGATCAATATTCTCGTAACGTGATGAAAATGTTTCTTTCACGTTGCTCACGTTGCCGCCGCTTGCTGCACCCTTCTTAATTTTATGAACAGACGATTCCGATGCAGACGATGCAGGCGGTGATGCAGCACTCGGTGTGACATTTGCATTTTCATCCAACATTAATTTATGAGAATCTAATTTTGAAAGTTTCTTTTCAACTGCTTGCATTGTCTGTTTTATTTGTTTTCTTTCTGATTCTGTATTTGCGTGTTGCGTTGAAATCGCCTTGATTAAAATATTTCCGGCGGTTGTCACATCATCTCGTACAGATGCTAGCGTTTTTTGAACAGTTGGTGAAAAAACAAGCGCAGTTTTTGCTGTATTAGCATCTTGCATGTTTGTAAATGTATTAATAATCCAAACGGGTAAACTATTCATTTTTGCAAAGGGACGAATATTGTTTGCGGGATCTTTCGTGGTTACAAGCACGAAATTATTTGCGTTTGTGCTCCAATAGTTCAATGATATTCCATTGCCTTGACAGTATTCATTGGCAAGTGCAATTTTTTGAGCTATCTCGTCAGCCGATGGAGGCGTTATGCATAAACCAACCCAATTGTTCATTGCATCCGCATCATAATTATCAGCACCAAATGCTGCACTGCACACCGGTTGTTGATTATATACATTCATTGTGCAGCATTTTTGACCAAGAGGTGCAATGCAAGAACCGGTATCATTTGGATTTGCGCTCCATCCTGGAACGGTTACTCCTGATTGGACACACGGAAGTAAATTTGCGGTTACGGATGCGGATGTAGATTTCGGATCACTCGTGCGAAGACTTCCATTTCCATTATTCATACCGATTGCGCTGCAATCTTTGCCGCTCAAATTTGGGTCACAATTAAAACAATCGTTTATTGGAACCAACGATCTCACCTGAACAACAAAATAATTCTGATTATTTAAAATTTCTTTATTATATTCAGTAAGGGCGCTTGCATATGCAGTCAATTTCGAATCAAATGCATCTTGTAATTTCAGAATATTTTGTTTATCTGTTGCGGGTGCTCCTCCGGATGCTGCGGGTGCTGCTCCTGATGCAGCGGGTGCGGAAATTTCTGCGGGTGCAGATGATGCAGATGCGGATGCTATAGCCGCTTGAGGCATAGAGGAAGACGACATAACATCTCCCACAGAAAACCCTTCAATATTCATTCCTATTAATTTATCATTTCCTGTATTTTGTGCTAAATAAGTGTTTATGCTGCTTAATTTTTTTTCATCGTTTAAAAATTCACGCCCTTGTGTTAAACTAATATTTTTTAAGCTATAACCACCATCATATTCAATAGAACCGGAATTATTATCAGTATTATTATTATTGTTATTATTTTTTCCAAATATATTATCAAAAAACATGTAATTAAACTATCTATAACATATGCGCAGAAAATGTTGTTATAATTTATAATTTATTTATTTACAATAAAAATATTCAATTGAATTCAGGTGGTATTAAATCTTGCGACTTGGCTTTGAAAATTATATACAAGATCGACGCAGAACCGATTAAATACATAACACTGCTGAATATTACTGTTTTATATAATTCGTTATAATCGCTTAATGATGCAGCAGACGCGTTAATAGATGCAAGATATGCATTACCATGTTCTTTTGCTTTTATATATAGTTGTTGAATTGGTAAAACTTCTGCATTAATTTTTGAAATAGATGCCGAATTTGTTGATATTTGTGATCTTACTTGTTCTAAAAGTTTGTTTGCAGCATATCGGTATTGCATTAATTCTGCTTCATTGGGATCTTTTGTTGCGGTGAGTGAAGCCGATGTTGTTGTTGTTTTCGAATCGGATTGCGATAACATTGAATTTGTATGATAATTAACATAATTTGATTTATATTTATCGAGCATGTCATTAAACATGTTGTCTACATTTGTTATTTGGGTTTCCATTGCAGTTGGCACTTTTGTGGTTGTCATTTATTAATAAGTATTTGTATTTGTGTATTTGTATATATGTATTTTATATATACAAAATTATTTAATTAATTTACAATTAATGAGATTAATTAACTACCATTCGTACCATTCGCGTTATTGAAGAGCTGCCTTTGGAGCACCGCCAGCAGCACCGCCAGCAGCACCGCCAAACATTGATGACATTCCTGGAATCTTGTCAAATAACTTACCCATTGAACTCGATTCAAATTTGTCTAAAAATGACTGTGCCGTTTTTAAAAGTGGTTCCATGCTTTTCATATTTTCCATTAATTTTTGTTGTTGGTCCATTAGCGTATTTGTTTGAGATGTAAGACCCCGCACTCCGTCTTGTCCCACCAAATTTTCCAAATTATCATACGCTGTTTCTAATGTTTTTGCATAATCAACGCGATTATTTATTGGAAGATCATCATCAATACTTGCTGGACTGAGATCTGTCATAGCTTCAGATGTTGTTAATTTTTTTACAGGTTTTCCCGAGGTTCCTAAACCAGCCCCGACTACCCCCGAAGCAGCAGCAGCTTTCTTTGGTTTCGCCGCCGCTGCTGCCGGTGCCGCCGCTGCCGCTGGTGCCGCCGCTGCTGCTGCTGCCGCCGCTGCTGCTGGTGCCGCCGCCGCCGCTGGTGCCGCCGCTGCTGCTGGTGCCGCCGCCGCTGGTGCCGCCGCTGCATCAGGTGCTGCGGCATCAAAACCCTCTTTACCGTTTAAAAGATTTCTTGAAACAGTAATAAAGTTTGTTAGTATTAATGTAGTTATTAATACAACCGTCATATTTTTACTAAAGTATGTTGATATGAACCCTACCGACAAAAATATCAATAGAGCGTAGCTATCTCTCAATACAATGTACCCAAAAAAATTAATAACTGCTAAAAATGCTACAATGTACAATACATTTTTATCGTGTAACATTGTTTGTACCACTTTTGGAAGCTTCATATTTATATTAACCATTTTTAATCGTATATATAAATAACACTATAAAAAATCCAAATATTAATTAATTAATTATTATTTATTTATTAATGATTATTAATTAATTATTCATTATCCATTAATCATTATATGTATATGTAAACAATTTATAAACAAAACAATGATATTATAATATACATTACATTATCCATTATTACATTTATAACAGGCTCACAATCAATAATTATGGAACAACATACAAATCACCATTCTAAATATGACTTGGCATATTGTGAATTTTACAACTCTAAAATTCACGGAAAAACTGAATCTAGCTCAAAAAATATTGACTCTAATTATTTGATTTTTAGAACATTAGAAATTGGAGAATTTTACGACGATATAAGGTTCAATTCAATTTTAAGACTCATCGATATGATAAGAGCATATTACATTGAAAATAATTATTCTCAATACTCACATCCAATAATTCGAAATTATAAAAATATATTAATTATGCGAAATTACGTGTCGTTGGAAATTATAGAATGTTTTGAACTTGCTGGCGGCGAACAGGTCGCAATATATAAGACATTCTGGTTACGCATGTTTCAACGCAGATGGAAAAAATATTACGAGCTTAAAAAGAAGCGCTTAACCGCATTACTTCGACCTTATGGTCTTCTTTTTAGAGAAATCGGTTACAGGAACTAAACTACATGCCATGCGCCTTGTTCCTTTAGTCTATGTCAATATATTTTGATAGTCCTTTATATTTTGCGTCTCCTTTATTTCCCTTCAATAGCAATGATTTTTTTAAAGCTTGTATTTCTCTCACAATCAATTTTTGGTTTTTTTTTATTCCAGCCAACGACCTTCCCTCGTATTCTTCATCTTCGCCTTTAATTCCTATTTTTTCTTTTTGTTCCAAGTTTTTTAAATACTTTAAAATATTCTCTAAAGCATCAATTTGCAATAGTATATTATTTTTAAATTGTTCGTAGTATTCATCATAACTCTCAACAATATCATTCAATTGTGGATTCGATTTTGATTGTTTTTTTATAATCATTCGGCGCTTTAATATTTTATTTCTAGTATCATCTAATTTACATTTTATAATGTAAGCTTGTGCATCAGTTGTAAACGGTTCTTCTAATTCGAATCCCGAAACTCCAGAAGGACCATTTAATGACTCCATAATTTTCATCTTCGCGTCGTTCAAATTAGTCATCAGTAGCAATAGCAAGCGATATTCTAAATATATATCTATGATATTTTTATTAAGTAAAAATATTATATTGATAAATTATTTATTAAGAATATATAAAAATCTAGGTATATTAATATTTAGGATTTAGGAAATGTCAAAAAAAAATATCTCAACTAACGCACAATTAATTGATCCCATATTAACGGAAGACGATAGTCGCTACGTAATGTTTCCGTTGAAAGATCACGATATTTGGAAAATGTATAAAAAACAAGTGGATTGTTTTTGGAGAGCAGAAGAAATCGACCTTTCAAAAGATAGTGTTCATTGGCAAAGCCTCGAAGTAGATGAAAAATATTTTATATCGATGATTCTTGCATTTTTTGCTGCAAGCGACGGAATTGTATTGGAAAATCTGGCTTTAAGATTTATGGGAGATGTTCAACTCGCTGAAGCGCGCGCGTTTTACGGGTTCCAAATTGCGATGGAAAATATACACTCGGAATGTTACAGTCTGTTAATCGACGCGTACATTAAAGATTCCGAAGAAAAAATGAGACTATTTAATGCAATCGATAATTTTCCGTGCATAAAAAAAAAGAGTGATTGGGCTAAAAAATGGATTCATGATAAGCGCAGCTCATTTCAAACCCGACTAATCGCATTCGCGTGCGTCGAAGGTATATTCTTCTCAGGGGCATTTTGTTCAATTTATTGGATGAAAAAACGCGGGTTGATGCCTGGACTCACGTTTAGCAATGAACTTATTTCGCGCGACGAAGCGCTTCATACCGAATTTGCAGTGTTGCTCTATAATAAAATACTGAAACAGCTTCCAAAAACGCGTGTTCAAGAAATCGTTAAAGAAGCGGTTGAAATTGAAACCGAATTTATTTGCGAAGCGCTGCCGTGTCGCCTTATCGGAATGAATTCTAAACTCATGACTCAATATATTGAGTTTGTTGCAGACCGGTTGTTGTTACAATTGCGGTGCGACAAGATATACAATTCGTCCAACCCGTTTGATTTTATGGAGTTGATTAGCATTGAAGGTAAAACCAACTTTTTTGAAAAACGAGTGAGCGAATATGCGCTTGCAGAAAAAACCAAGACGGACGATATTTTTGATTTTTCTACATCATTTTAGGATAATAATATTAAATAATTATTGTACAATCAATAATTAATAAAATAATATTAAATAATTATTGATTGTACAATAATTATTTAATATTATTATTATATAATAGTCATTTTTTCTGATATTCATATTATTATTCATATTATTAATGGATGAATCACAAACACACGCAGTATCAAAATTTTTAATTAACGAATTGGCATTAACTCCAGACGATGAAGCTTATAAATCGATTATGAGATTATATTATTTAAAAGCATTTGATAATTTTAATCCGCTTAGCTTGATAATGGCTAAAATGTTATCTAGTTGTTTTAAGGAATTTAATGAACGTTTAAAACCATTTTTTCCCAATCATGATGAAAGTCGCAAAAATGCATTATGTATGACTGCTAATTATTTACTAAATCGCGGCATTATAATGACCGATGACCGAGAATCAATTCTTGTAGATGTAAAACAAATTCCAATATTCAGTATACAATCTATTCAGAAACAACTATTGTCGTTTGATCAAATTGTTGAAATGATGGGCAAGAGAATAAAATTACAAGAATTAGAAGAATTAAAAGTGCCACCATGTGTTGAATCGGTTATTGATTATAATGAAGTAATTAGGAAGATTAATTCTTGCATAGCATGGATAATGAATACCTCAAAAGGAGCAGAGATTTTTAAGCGTAAATATACTCCAATAGAACAAAAATTATTTTCAAATGAAATAACAAGAATACTGAATGCCGCAAAAGATTCTTCACCGTCTCCTCAAGTTAATCTTAATAGAGTTATAGATACAGTTAAACTTTATATACAAAAATTAGAAACATTAGACGGAGAACTGAAACCAGGTGCTATTCGAATTGGTTTAGATTTTTCATTGTTATTTTCATCAAAAAAAGATGGACGATCTGTGCTTATTGGTGCTGAGATTGCACCAGGTGTATATGAAGAAATCATTGCTGATGAAACTGCTAAAAAGGCGGCTGCTGCTCTTGCCCAAAAACTTGTAGAACAAAAAATAATAGATGATAGAAAAGCTAAACAAGAAGCTGAAAAAGAAGCTAAACGACAAACTGAAGAAGCTAAACGACAAACTGAAGAAGCTACACGAAAAGCCGAAAAAGAAGCTGATGAAGTTAAACGAAAAGATAAATTGAAAGAACAACATATTGTTTTACAAAAACGTGCTGAACAACGCAAGGCTGCTGCTGCTGCTGCTGCTGCTGTTGCTGTTCCCTCTCCTGTTCCTGTTGATGATGAACAAAAACGCCTTGCTGCTGCTGCTGCTGCTGAAAAAAAACGGATTGATAAGGAGGAAAAGGCTGCTGCTGAAAAAAAACGCCTCGAGGATGCTGCTGCTGCTGAACAAAAACGCCGTGCTGCTGAATCTGAAAAAGCTGAAAAAGCCAAGGCGGTTAAACGTATTGCTGATGCTGCTGCTGCTGAAAAAAAACGCATTGATGATGCTGCTGAAAAAAAACGCCGTGATGATGCTGCTGAACAAAAACGCATTGCTGATGCTGCTGAAAAAAAACGCCGTGATGATGCTGCTGAACAAAAACGCATTGCTGATGCTGATGCTGCTGAAAAAAAACGCATTGCTGATGCTGCTGAAAAAAAACGCATTGATGATGCTGCTGAACAAAAACGCATTGCTGCTGCTGCTGCTGCTGAAATAAAACGCATTGATGATGCTATTAAAGCTGCTGCTGCTGCTGCTGCTGCTGCTGAAAAAAAACGCATTGATGATGCTGAAAAAGCTGCTGCTGCTGCTGCTGCTGCTGCTGTTGCTAAACAAAAACGTATCGATGATGCTGCTGCTGCTGCTGCTGCTGATGGCATTAATTTAGATGATTTTAGACAATTATTTAGTTGTGATTACCTAACAATGCGTGAAATTGCAGAAAGGATTAGACGTCTTACAGATGAAGCGATTCAAAATATATTTCAATCGAACTATGAACTATTTAACTATATGATTACTGATAGAAATAATGTTAGAGCTTTGCTTGTAATTGGATTATTAAGATCGTTTTTAAATAAAGAACATGAAATAACTCTTGTTGGTAAATACGCTCTACAACTAACTGCAACTTCAAAACATAAGCAAATTATGTCCTTTAATAAATATCTTCATCCTCTTATGCCGGTTGATTCAACAACTGCACTTGGCATATGTTTAGACCGACGCAGCTCCGATTTGGATGCTTGGTTCCTTTCAATTGAAGCGGAGAGATTTAAAAAAACATTTATGGACATTTTTTTAAAATTTTTTGACGCAACTGAAATAATGCGACATGATGAAGAAGTGAAAATTGAAAGGTTTCAAGATTTTTTATTATCAAAAAACAGGTATCTTACGAAAGCGGCGGCGGGTTATCCGGGTATCGTTAAGGTGTTAAGAAGCGCGGGTGATGGTTTTGTTACAAATGTTGCAGATTTTGCATTTAAAAATTATGAACAAGAGAAGTTAGTATTTCCAAATATCGAACCCATAGTTTTATCTGATAAAAAGTTAGATGATGCGTTGAAACGATTGATGGGTGGGGGTGGTGCCCCAATACCCCCAATACAATTAACATTTCAGTTTCCAGATTTATTAAGTCTTTTAAACGAATATGTGCACATTATTGTAAGTGAATTAACTAAAATATTAGCAAATAAAAATATGTTTATGGAGACGGAATATTATTTTGTTTTCACATCAACATTGTTAAAATTTTTTTCAAGGGCGATTCAAATGTCTTATATACAAATGTCTAAAATATATGATGAAGATACCACTTTATTTATGAAAAATCCTAACAATACAACGCGTGCCTTTTTTATGATAACTGTTAATCAGCATACCCAAAATGAAGAAATTTTAAAAATCATCAATGAAATATTAAATTTATTTTTGGTTGATGAGAATAAATTAAACCCGGAGACATTTCATTTGTTGGTTTTATATAGAGAAACGGCAAAACCCGATTATAAAACAAGAGCATCAAATAATTTACATCGAACAATTCTCGATATATTTATTAACAAAGCTGGTTTAGTTGAACCGCCGCCACATCGTATGGGTGGGAAAAAAATAAAAAAAACAATAAAAACAATAAAAACAATAAAAAGGAAAATAAATAAATCAAAAACAACAAGAAAAAAAATAAAATATGTCGCAAAATATACAAAAAAATACAGGAAATAAAATTAAAATTAGAGTAATTTATTTCCCGATCACTAAAAAAGTTTTATACCATTTGTGCGCTTAACTGTTCGCACCACATTACCAATTCGTTGTTGTTGTTGATGCTGCTGCGACGGTTGTTGCTGATGCTGTTGCTGATGCTGCTGATGCTGCTGCTGATGCTGCTGCTGATGCTGTTGCTGATGCTGATGCTGATGCTGCTGCTGATGCTGCTGCTGATGCTGCTGCTGATGCTGTCGCAATCGAATCTGATGTTGCTGATGCTGCTGTTGTCGCAATCGCATCTGATGTTGCTGTTGTAAACGCGCCTTACGTTCCTCTTCAAATAATAATTGTTGCTGATGTTGGGCGCGATATTGTTCTTCTTGTGTCGCTGCTGCCAACCCCTTGGATTTAAATTTAATTCTGTTTTCATCGTGTATATTTTGTTCTTCATAAGTATTTGAAGCGTGACTATAAGCGGTGTCAAAGCCATTAACATCTATAAAATTGTTATTATTTTGTTTATTAAAAACATAATTCAAATTTTTTATTGTGCTTAACCCATCACTTGTTGTTTTGTAAAAGACCATTTCCGCTTCAGAGCGCGATATGGTTCTCATAATTCCCTCCACCATTTGCAATATCTTTGGACTCTGCAAAGGGAAAAAATTCCGCCGGTCTATTTTTAGACCGGCTTGCAAAACACGATGTTGCATATAATTATCTTCGCCGCCCCACGCCCAAAAATTAGGAAACCCATTTGTTTTTTCAAAATCTGATCCCTTTATTGAAAAAATGCCCCCCAGCGCAAACGTTACACCATAAAAATGTTTAACGATTCCTTCGCGCGTTTCATACTGCAATACGTTTTTATCATAAGGAAATGTGTCAACGTCATTAAATACAAATGTAATATTTTTATAATGGTTTGGAAATTTGTCTCTAATTGCTAAAAATCCAATATTTTTCATTCCTCCACGATTAAATGGGCGATTATCTTTTTGATGAACAAAATGAACGACATAATCTCGGGGATCATAATCAGATAAAACGTGTTTCATATAAACGGAAAAAAATGTCATATGTTCATGTCGATCTCTATAAGGAACGATGAATGCAAATTTTGGAACTACTTCTTTTATTTCTTCGATATCTTCTATTTTTATTTTTATTTCTATTTCTTCCGTCATACCTTTTTAATTTTGAATTTAAATTTGTATATTTATATATACTATATTGCGCATAATATACAAATTCAAACTAATAAATAACTAAATAACCAAAGTACCAATCATGCATAACATCTAGGTTTTAGAAGGAAGCGCATATTTTTCTAGTATTACTTTTGGAATAAGATTATCAGTAAAGGTTTCCAGTTTTTTATAACATTTGTTTATGGTTACTTCGCTAATTTCCGTTATTCGATTCACGTCCTTTTTTGACACATTTAAATTACACGTCTGCGAGACAAAATACACAATTCCGGCGGCGATTGAGTGTGGCGTATTTTCTGGTATTAAATTATTCTTTTCAATTCGTGCTGCCACAAATTGACACAGTTTGGTAAGTTCCCCATTGATATTTAATCTACTACAATATCTCTGGATAAATGCTTCTGGTTTCGTCTTTACAAAACTCGTCTTGTCTGAATTTACCATTTCGTGTTCTAGTTCGTTTATAATTGTAATTGCATTTTTGCACCCCTTTGTTGCACTCGTATTATCTAGATTAAAAATTGTTGCAATTTCCTTTATTGTTCTAGGACAACCGTGCTTTCGGCACGCGATGTACGTTGATGCTAAAATAATTCCATCGCGATTGAGACCTCTATACGTTTTAAACTCCGATATTTTCTTATGATACCTAAGCGCCTCGTCAATAATTATTTTTGGTATGCCGCCGTTATGTGCTATGATTGTTATGCACTGAAATTCGTCATATTGTGATTTTTCTCGATACGGCATGGACTGCCATTCCGTGTATCTCCTGAATTTTCTCATCTCATAGCTGGTTGCGCCATCACACACAACTTTGCACCCATAAGATGATTCAACCAGCAGCGGATTTATCGGCATTCCACAACGAGTCGGATCGCTGGTTTGGTTGTCGTCCGCGCCATAATAGCGCCATTCCGCACCATGATCCAGAATATCTTTATACACAACGGCGCATTTTTGATTTGTGCACGTCAAAAATCCATCATCTGTAAAAGACACAATCGAAGAGCAATGATCGCAGGTTTCACGCTGACCGCTGCTTCTATACACGCATTCTAAAGCTGATGCCGACGATGATGATGCCAATCCGGATGCACCCAAACAACCCGTCGAACCATCGCCGCAATCTTCATTTATAAAACTGGAATCAATTTGTTTCCACAAATCTTGTTTATTGGGTTTAGAATTATGTCTGTTTTTTTTTGTTGTTTTATGGTGGTTATTATTATTATTATTGGTACTATCTGATGCTGATGCGGTATTTGCCGTAGTCATGAATCGTGTTGGCGTTCGTCCGTTACCGTGTTATATATTACATCGATCTATATC
>Ga0194039_1000967_pt1 | contig 16003 bp, 11 predicted proteins | sample JunL228m_MetaG_FD_148679 | JGI IMG/M metagenome (GOLD analysis project Ga0194039, IMG submission 148679) | Anoxic zone freshwater microbial communities from boreal shield lake in IISD Experimental Lakes Area, Ontario, Canada - Jun2016-L227-8m | ecosystem: Environmental > Aquatic > Freshwater >... | reverse complement strand
GGGTATCTTTTGGGCGCTCGATGCCTTGGGCCCACCAGAGCGGCATTTTGCCCCGGTGCGTAGGGCGATCTGACCACACATGGACTTCGCGCACAGGCCCGATGGCGCCATCGGCGAGCCATTCATTGATGAGCCGGTTGCCCTCGAAGGCCATGCCCTGGTTGCCCATCTGGGTGGCGAGGTTGGCCGCGCGGGCCGCTTTGGCCAACGTCCTTGCTTCATAAACGGTGCGTGTCAAGGGTTTTTCGCAATAGACATGTTTGCCCATTTTGATTGCAGTGATGGAAACAATGGCGTGCGTATGGTCAGGGGTGCCAACAACGACGGCGTCGATATTCTTCTCCTTGTCGAGCATCTGCCGGAAGTCCATATACTGTTTTGCGGCGGGATACTTTTTGAAAGTCTTGGCGGCGTAGTCCTGGTCCACATCGCACAAGGCGACGATGTTTTGGGTATTGACCTGTTCGAGGTCGGAGGCGCCCTGGCCGCCGATGCCGACGCCGGCGATGTTCAGCTTGCTGTTGGGGGAGGATTGGCCGGCTCCGCCCAGCACGTGGCGCGGAAGGGCCATGAAGGAGGCGACTGCGCCGGCGGTGACAAGGAAGCGTCGGCGGGACACGCCGGTTTTGAGGCCAACTGCCAGAGCGATTTGTTGCATGCGCAGGGTATAACCGGAACCTGCCGTAGAATGCAATGCTGACCTGCGCATGGAAAACACGGCGTGGCTATCAGAACACGGAAGCTGGGGCGAATGATTTGCAGGTTGTGGCGGACAGTCCGGAGGATCGCTACGGGGGAGGCATCTGTTGGGGCCTGAGCCTGAACCCCACAAGGTCCAGCAGCCAAAGCAAAGCGGCGCGGGCGCCAGCATCGCGGACATCGGCGAATCCGTAAACTAGAACGAGTTCCTGTTCGTGCGATCTGTAACGCGGCGGCAAGAGGATGGTTGATTCGAGACTATCGCCTTCGACCCTGACGATTTCGGAATACAACAACCCCTTGGCGACGGCGTATTTGCCTGGAGGTAAAGTGAGAGTGCGTTTGGGCAGAATCAGCCAAGGGCGGTATTTCAGGACGAGGCTGCCATTCTTGTGGCGCAGCAGAGTTCCGTAACTGCGGGCCGGCACTTTATTGAATTTGCGGGCCAGGAATACCCGGTTCGCGATTGTGTCGGGAGCAAAGCGCTTGCTCCGTCGCGTGGCGAAATCCCAGATGAAGACCAAACCGAAGTGCGACAATCGGAAGGACCAACCGGCGATGAACCAGGCGAGGACAATAATGACGAAGGCCCAGGCGGCGCCAAGCCACGGGTTGGCGAACGCCGTCGCCGCAACTGTGGAGAGGAGGAAGAGGCGGAAGGTTTTGAGCGCCAGATCGACGAGTCGGAATGGGCTGAGGAGGATGAGGATGTTGAGGGTGCTGGAGGCAACGCAAACGATGAAGAAGGTAATCATCATGAGCGACACCATGATGGCGTTGCCAAGCCAGGAAAGGTCGATAGCGGCGAGGAAGCCGGTCCCGGCCAGGACGGCTGGCTGAATATCCGGCTGTTGAAATACTGACGCAACCAGGGGCACGAACGCACCGGTGGCGATCAGCCCGCTGATTTTGTGTTCGACGACCTCAGCGGCGTCGAGGGGTTTCTTGAGGAGCTTCGGCACAGCGATGCCGATTGTATCCTTGAGGAAACATGCCGTTACGATGAGCAGGGCGGGAATCCAAAACCATGGCTGCGCGAACCAGGGAAGCCTTGCCCTCTGGCGGGGAGTATTGGCTTGAAAATACTTCCAGGCCCCGACCGTGCCGGCGCCCAGCAAGGGCGATATGGCTACGCCGGTAATCAAAGAAATCGTCTGGGCCAACTCCACGCCCGGGGTTGAGGTTCTGTCGGGGGAGTTAGTGTAAGCGATGGATATGGGGGAAGGACCGGCGGGGCGCAAGCCAGAGTGGTGCAGCGGGATAGAGAGACCAAATGAGGTTAATGGAGGGACCGTGCCCGGGAATCTCGCGGCGGACTGGGAGTAAGCTGCATTGCAGCAGCAGAGAGCCCAGAGAGGAATGAAAGCCAAAGCGAACGGCTTTTTCATACCGGGGGAAGCTTCAACAGTCAGTCCAAGGGAGTCAAGGTGACGCGGCGGAACTGGACGACTCCGCCCTCGGATTGGATTCCGACCGGTCCCGAGGTAAGATCGACTCCGTCGGCTTCGTTGACCAATTTGCCGTTGATGTGGACCTGGTAGCTGGCGCCTTGGGCCAGGATTTCGACTCGGTTCCATTCGCCTGGAGGGTTTTCAGCATCGAGCGTTTTCTGGACGCCGGCGATGTCACCGGCCACGGCATGTTTTTTGACTTCAAAAAAGCGGGGCTGGCCGTTGGCGATGGGTTTGCCCTGGAGGCCGAGAACATCCCCTGCACTGCCGTGTTTCAGTTGGACCTCGATGGCACAGGGGAGAGGTTTGAGCGGTTCACCGATGCGGGAAAAGATGCCGCTATTGCCCGGCTCACTGCCGGGCGGCCAGCGGTATTCCACCACCAGTCGGAAGTTGGACACTGCCGGGCCGCGATACAGGGCCCCGAGGGGTTTGCCCTGGCAGGTCAGGACCCCGTTTTGGACGCTCCAAACCTGACTCATTTTGACCTCTGGCTCCGCCAGCACCTGCTGCCAGCCAACAAGGTCTTTTCCGTTAAACAATTCGATTGCGCGGTGGTGTTCGTTTGGGGTGGAACATGACACGACTCCCAACAGGAGAAGTCCGCCGCACACCCAACCGTTCCAGCATTTTTTCATCTGTTCTGTCATAGAGTTCCTTTTAGGACGGCGAGTATGCCTGCTTTCTTGAACAATCAAAGCTCAATCGCATGAACCGGTCACCATCCCAGGGCGGATTCAAGAACCTGCAAAATCGTAGCCGCCGACGGCAGTCGGCGCACTTTTCCTCGATTATCGGAATGTTAGCGCCGACTGCCGTCGGCGGCTACGATTTCTTGAAACCACCCGGTCACCATCCACTTCCACTCTGCTTGCGCTTCAGACTCCCCTGTTTCAGCGTTGCGACTTGGGGCAATGTCAGGCTGAACTCGACCTTTTCTCCCTGCGCGCCGAAGTATCCACCCCAACCCACCCGGACTTCTGTAATGTTCGAGAGGTTCAAGTGCCCGTTATTATCGCGGGACCAGCCGGCCAAATGGAAGAGGCTCAGCGGGAGCCATGTGCGGGCGTACCCGGGCACACCGAGCAGGCAGCCAGTGTTCGCCATATATTCGGTTCCCTCCTGGTCACGGAGGATTACGAGGAGTTGAGCGGGTGTTCTTTGGCTTTGCGGAACCCAGGTATCCAGCACGAGGAAGTCAGCCTCGTGCAAATCCAGCGTCTGTTTATAGAGGAATTGCACGAACAGAAAAGTATCCACGCCACCTTTGGTCAGTGTGCCCCTGACGCGCCACGCGGGCTGGCGCGCGGCCTGAGCCGGCGTAGCAGCCGCCAGGTCTTCCCGGACAAACTCACCGCGCCCCAGCAGGGGAGTGGCCTCGGGAAGGGTTCGGACGATGAGATTGGGCAGCGCATCGTCTGTGAGCTTGAGACGTTTGGGTCGGCGCACCGCCGGAAAACGGAATACTGTGCCGCTGTAGGCTGACAGGTGGATTTCTTTTTCGCGAGAAAAGGGGCGGATTTCCCCGGTTGCCGGGTCGCATTGTTCGCCTGGTCCGGAGGCAGCGATGCCAACTCGTCCAGACCAAGGCTGATCACTGTCATTGATCACAAAATAGACTTCGTGGCCGCCAATACGCCGATGGGTGGACCGCAGAGGGGACCGAGCCGATTCGACATTCACGTCTGGTTCGAGAATGCTGTCGAGGAGCTGAGGCAGGATGCCGGCTGCGCCGACTGGCAACACGATGCCGCCACCGCCTCGGCGATTGGGAGAAACACGCGGGTCATTTGTGGCTGCGCCAAAGATCTTGTCGGCCAGCTCCAGAACCCGGCGCGAAGGGAAGTCCGTCTCGCTGTTAGCCGGCCGATCCCCGACCGCGATCACGACCCCGCCGTTCTGGGCGAAACGCGCCAGGTTTTCCCATGCTGCCAGGGGGAGCGTGTCGGCGCCTGGCAGCACGATAACTCGCCATCGCAGGTTGCCATGCACCAGTTCTGACCGTTCCACTTTTGCTTCTGCCAGGGCTTGGCCATCGACGTAAGTGAAGTCGCGGCCCGCGCCAAAGAGCGCGTCTGAGACATTGCGACAGATGTTTTCGATCTGTGCAGCAGTGGGCGAATCGTTGGCATAATGCCGCGCGGGGGTAAACCGCGGCCAAACGCTCTCGACCGGATACACCACCGCAAGATCGGCCACTTGATGTCCGCCTTTGAGCGTCGCGCAACAGCGCCCGACCCAATCGTTGAGACGGCGGAGTTGCTCGTCGGAAAGTCCTGCAAACGAGTAATAGCTGGTGATGGTGTCAATTCCCTCGACGATCAAGCGATTGCATGTTCCGCGAATCTCCGACTCGGTCACGGAGCGGACAGGTCGCTGATCGCCTGGAGGACGGTAGCGCTGGCTGTGATCGGAGACTTCGCACATGGTAACACTCTTGTTTTCCAAATCCGCGGCACTGCTGGCGAGGCGGGCAATGTACCAGGGCACCTGGTCCGGGATGCTGGTCAGGCAATCGATACCCGGGGCATCGAGTCGGCGGAGGCAGCGGAAGAAATCGCCATACAACGGCACCTGGTTCACGAGATTTTCTTCCATCAGCAAGTGACCGCCGGAAAGCAGATGATGCTGCGAGCACCAGCGCTGGATTTGGCCGAAGTAACTTTCCGCTACCAGTTCGCCAATCGTGCGCCAATAATCATACCTGGCTCGCCGACCCGCGGAACCGGTGTCCGCCACGAGCGCCGGCACAGCGGGTTCGAGCGCGTAACCGCGCCGACGGAAGAACTCGGCCGGCAAGTTGGAGGACCAGGGCAGCACGCGATAGGGCATGCGCCGAAGAAACAGGCTCATCAACGACGGCTCATCGGTAAAGGTGGACACGAACCAATGGCCGAGGTCGCCGCCCAGGCGTTGGGCATATTGTTCATGCGTCAGTTCAAGAAAACGCGCGATGGGTTCCGGCTGCAAAAGATTCGGGTAGGGAATGTGGTCCGAGAGACTAAGGGATGCGTGCGTGCCATCGAACAGGAGACTCTCGGTTATTGCCATCACTCGCCAGCGGCCCGGCGGCGGCGTCCAGGACAGCTTCCCGGCTCGGACCTGCGTCGCGAGGTTTGTCATCGCTGCCATGTCGATGTCGCCGTCGCGCACCGGAAAAGCGGCGATGAGGAAAGGGGTGCCCGGCGGCACTTCCAGCGTCAGTGGCGTGTCTTCGCCTTCGGCGTCGGCGATGAGCAGTCCGCGCGCCTCCCATTCTGGATGTCCGCGCAAGACCATTCCACCCGCTGTGCCGGACGGGTAGCCCTTTTCGTCGTAGAGCCAAAGGCTAAGTTGCGCTTTTTTTGCCTCTGCGATGGCTCGCGCAAAAGCTTTCCACTTCACTTCGCTTGCCAGGTAATCCGCGAACGAAACATTGCAAACCACTCCGCCAAAACCCTGATCGGCCAATTTGTGGAGGAGGGCGTCCTGCGCTGCCGGCTCATCCGGCCACGAATGAATGATCTTGAGGATGCGCGATGCCGCGGGCGGGCTGGCAAAGTCCGTCTGGAATGCGGACAGCCTCGAGGCGGTGGGCGCGAGATTCTCCGCGCGCCCGGCAAGGCAAAGGCAAACGACCGCCATCACGGCCACCGCGGCCAAGCGTCGGATCGGGTTCCATAGCCCTATGCCGATGGCGTTCAAAGCGTTCATCAGCGCGCGCCTTCCGCCGCCATTGTTTGGCCGGGGATGTAGATGCTTTCACAGCCAGGGAGCGTAGGGATGAGGCGGTCGCACGCGATGCACCATAGATCCCAGTGGCCGTCGATGTAATTGCCGTTGGCGGGCAGCGGGCAGGCTTGCGCGTAGAGATACCATTTGCCTTGGATTTGATAAAAGGCGGGCGTGGCGACGTGGAAGAGTGTGTCGTCGCGGTACAGGCCCTCCCACTTTGTCTGCAGCAGCGCGTCCGTATCGATCTCAGCCCAGCCGCTGGCGGGGTGGTTGCTGACGGCGATGACCGGGCGCCAGCGTTTGCCGGCCGAAATGCCGACCTCGATGGAGAGCACATAGGTGCCGCCGATCTTCGAGGCTTGGTGCCACTCGTAATAGGCGTTGGGCGTGGACTTGAAAATCTGGCCCATGCCGCGCGGGTCCTTTTCGTTGAAGTGACGCGTCCAGGTTTTCCCGTCGCGCGAGGTGGCGAGCCGGAGGCCGGGGAGGATGCCGTCCTTGCCGCGGTAGGAGTAATACATGAACCAGTCCCATCGTTGCTCCTTCGCATTCCACTCGCGCAACACGGCCGCCTGCGAGGCCATTTGCTCGAAATACGGCGCGGCGGGTTCGGGCGAGAGGACCGGTTGCGAGCCTGCACGCTGGATGGCCGCGGGCGTGATGCCGGAATAGCCATCGCCCCCGGCCGGGCAGATGGCCAGCCCGATGTGGTCCTGGACCGAACCGGTGGTGCCGGAATAGTAGAGGTAGTAGGCATCCTCCTCGGCAAGATAGAGCACGGCGTCGAGCCGGATGCTTCCGGAATCCCAGCCCTGTTTCCCAGGGCTGAACACCGGGTTGTCCTGGTCTTGATGCCAGGTGAAGGGGTCGGACTTGAGGGCCCACGCCTTGCCGATGAAACAGAGATTCCGGTTCGTCGCGGGCACGCCCGAGTAAAACATGACGAGGCGTGCCGGGTTTTTGGGGTTGGGCAGAATGCACGGTTCCTGCACCTGCTGCGATTCCCAGGCCGAGGCCGTGCGTTTGATAATAACTTCCCCGCGAATCGGCATCCGTTGAGCGGCCGCGTTGGCGGCCAAGGCCGGGAAGTCCAGGCCGGACAACAGGAGGGCGGCGCCAAGGACGAGAAGGGCTGGTTTCATTGCTGTTGCATCGTGTTCGTTTTCCGCAAGTTTGCCCCTATGCGGCTGGAAACCAAGCTCCGTTTTCGGATGCTTCGCGAGCGGACGGCGCCTTTGCTGTCCCAAGCCCCCTGATTTTGTGGTTCCAGAAGCTGTCCACCCCAGCTAATCTTTCACCGGCGCGACACATTGGACAACCATTGTGCCCGGCTGCCACCGAAGAGATATGCGACATCACAGAAAGACAAAGGCCCGCTTGCGCAAGCTTGAGCGCATGATCCTGTCCCACTCTCGTCAACGCCGCGGCTCGCCAGGTCGATGGTTCCAACTCTTCACTTTCTTTGCCATTGCGCGACTTCAGTGCCGCTGTCGATGACGAATTGTTTACGGCCAAAACGGAATGACCCATCTTATGAATCGATTCAAGCTCTTGTTCGTGGCGGCGTTTGCCGCTTCGGTATGTTTGCTGGCCGCGCCCGGTGCGTCCATTGACGCATTTAACGTTGTCTGGGATTCCCCCAGCGCAGATCACCACGGCTCGATGCCGCTTGGCAACGGCGACATCGCGCTGAACGCGTGGATGACGAAGGAGGGCGACCTGCACTTCTACATCGGCAAGACCGACGCGTGGGATGACAACGCGCGCCTGCTCAAGGTTGGCAAGGTGCGGCTGCACTTCGAGCCGAATCCCATCGCTACGGGCCAGGCATTTCGGCAGGAGATCAAGCTTAAGGAAGGCTGCATTGAAATTACCGCCGGAAATGCCGCGGAAACCAGAATACAACTCTGGGTGGACGCCAATCATCCGGTTGTGCAGGTGACGGCTGAAAGCGTTAAACCGATGGAAGTGACCGCCTTTGTCGAACTCTGGCGGACGAATCAGCATGAAATGGCAGTAGTGGAGTGTAGCGATGTCATGAACGAATCCGGCAAACCGCAGAGCAAACATGCCGCTACGGTCCTCGAACCGGACACACTGCTCACCGGTCAGGGCGACCGCATCGGCTGGTTTCACCACAATATCAAGTCCGTCGGGCCCGCGATGCTGGCGGAGGTTCAAGGCTTGACCGGTTTCAAGCAGCCGGACCCGCTGCTGCATCGGACCTTTGGGGCGGTGGTAACTGCGGACAAAGGCGAACGGCTCGACGACCGGCGCCTGCGCTCGCCGCGCGGCAAGTCGCACCGGTTCAGCGTCTTCGTGCTTACACGGCATCCCGCGACACCCGAGCAATGGCTGGCGGACATGGGGGAGACCATCCGCCGCGTTGAGGCGCAGGCGTTCGCAGCGCGGCGCCAAGCCCACAATGATTGGTGGAATGAGTTCTGGAACCGGAGTTGGATTCGCGCCGCAGCCAACACCACGGTAAAGCCGTCCTTGGCGAGTCTCGTGCCCAGTAACGGGCATCCAGCGCGCATCGGGATGGACCAGGGCGGCGGCAGCAAGTCCGCCGGTGAATTGGGGCGCGTGAGTGAGGCTGCCTGCGTCAGCCAGATGTATCATCTGCAGCGGTTCATCACGGCGTGCGCGGGGCGGGGCGCTTACCCGATCAAGTTCAACGGCTCGTTGTTCACCGTCCCGCCCGGCCGGACCGAGACGGACCCGGATTACCGACGCTGGGGTCCCGGTTATTGGTGGCAGAACACGCGCCTGCCCTATATCAGCCTCTGCACCTCCGGAGATTTCGACTTGCAGCGCCCTCTGTTCCGCATGTATGCGGATGAGCTGCTGCCGCTCTGCAAGTACCGCACCAAACTTTATCTTGGCCACGACGGCGCTTATTATCCGGAATGCATCATGTTTTGGGGTGCGGTGTTTAGCGATACCTACGGCTGGACGCCATTCGCGCAGCGCCAGGATAAACTCCAGGAAAGCGGCTGGCACAAGTGGGAATGGGTTGGCGGGCTTGAGCTCTGCTGGATGATGCTTGATTACTACGACCACACCCTCGATCGCGACTTCCTCCGGCAGACCGCACTGCCGTTTTCGCGCGAAATCCTGACATTTTTCGAGCAACAATACCCCACCAACACTCAGGGCCAGCTCGTAATGCACCCGTCACAGGCAGTCGAAACTTGGTGGCGTTGCACCAACGCGGCTCCTGAACTCGCGGGCTGCATCGCGGTGACTGAACGGCTGCTCGCGTTGCCGGAAAACCTCGCATCCGCCCCCGACCACCGATTCTGGCAGCGCCTTCGCGCGAAGCTCCCACCGATCCCGGTGCGTGAGGTTGATGGCCGGAAAGCGCTCGCGCCCGCCACGTTCTTCTCCGACAAACGGAACGTCGAAAACCCGGAACTCTATCCCGTGTTCCCGTTTCGGCTCTTTGCCTTCAACCGGCCCAATCCCGACTGGGCCCTTGCGGCACTGGAGCATCGCTGGGACCGCGGTCACAGCGGCTGGCGCCAGGACGACATTTTCATGGCCTATCTCGGGCTTGCAGACGACGCGCGCAAGGCCATTGTCAGCCGTGCCCGGAGCCACGATCCCGGCGAGCGGTTTCCTGCTTTCTGGGGGCCGAACTACGACTGGACGCCGGACCAGGACCACGGCAGCGTGTTGATGAAAACGTTTCAATCAATGCTGTTGCAGACGGACGGACAGCATATCTTCCTCCTGCCCGCGTGGCCGAAGGAATGGGACGTCGAGTTCAAACTGCACGCGCCGCGGCAAACCCTGGTTGAAGGCGTCTATCGCGACGGCAAACTCGCTTCGCTGCGCGTGACACCCGAATTCCGTCGGAAAGATGTGGTGATCGTCGGAAAATGAGTTCGCCTTCCGGTATTTTCTCGAACGACAAACTATGAATGGGCAGCAATTCTCATCTTGACGGGCGTGGGGCAGGTCTCCTCCCTGCCGGTCCGCAGAGTCTCCGACTCCGTGCGGAATTGTTGACTCGGGTTTGAACGGGAGACAACAGAGATAACGGAGAGTTGGGCTGACGAAATTAGATATGATACGGAATCGGCTACGCTGGGAGCCAAAGCGCCGTCGCCGCTAAGCGCTCTGCCGGCGCACTCCATAATGAGTTTCCTGCTTACGTCAGTGTCCGTTGACGATCTCAGGCAACTTGAAGATGGGCAGGAACATGCAGATGACCATGCCGCCTACCACGACCCCGAGGAAGACGATCAAAATCGGCTCGATGAGCGACGTCAGGCCCGAGAGAGTGGTTTCGATTTCTTCGTCGAGGAAGTCGGCGATGCGCTCGAGCATGTTGTCGATTTTGCCGGTTTGCTCGCCGGCGGTGACCATGCGGATGATCATGATGGGGAAAACGGGATGGCGGGCCAGGGCGTTGGCGATGCTCTCGCCGCGCTCAATATCCGACGCGGCGGTTTTGATGGCATTTTCCATGACCATATTGCCGACGGTTTGGGCAACGATTTGCAACACTTCGAGAATCGGCACGCCGCTGCGGATCAGCGAGGCCAGCGTGCGGGTGAATCGAGCCAGGCAAATCTTGTGAGCGATGACCCCAAAGATGGGCAGCCGAATGCGGCGTGAGTCCCAGAAGAACCTTCCGGCAGGGGTCTTGATGAAATAAAACCAGCCGTAGCCTGCACCCCCCGCCGCCAGCACAAGGAGAAGAAGGTAGTGCTTCACCAAGTCGCTGATTTTGATCAAATACAGCGTTGGCGTGGGGAGGGTGGCGTTGAAACTGGAAAAGACCTCGCCGAAGACCGGCACGACTTTGACCAGCAGGAAAATTGTGATCAGGATAGCCACAATGGTCACGACGGTCGGATACATCATGGCGGATTTAACCTTTTTACGGAGGCGGGCGGTATTTTCCAGATAAGTGGCGAGCCGGGAGAGGATTTCTGCCAGCAACCCGCCTCGCTCGCCGGCGCCGACCATGCAAACGTAAAGCCGCGAGAATGCCTTCGGGTGTTTTTGCAGCGCTTCGGAGAAACTATCGCCGCTTTCGACGCGGGCGCAGACATCGCGGATGACGTCGCGCATGACTTTATTGGTGGTTTGATCGGCCAACGCCTGTAACGATTGCACGATGGCCAGGCCGGCATCGATCATGGTGGCCAGTTGGCGGGTGAAAATCACCAGGTCCGCGAGGCTGACGCGGCCCCCGCTGGTCTTGCCCTGTTTGCCAACTTTCTCCTGTATCGAGAGGACAAGCAGGTTGCGGTTCAACAGCGCGGAGATTGCCGCCTGCTCGGTGACCGCCTCGACGGAACTTCGGATTTCCTGGTTGGAAGCGGCTTCCCGCGCCACATACACAAATGAGGCCATATTCTAAGTCTAAGGTTTGTTCAGTTTCGTTGACGACTGGCCGCCGACCATTGCTGGACCAAGCTTGTTTACAGAGATTACGATAGATCGATGCCCCTTGGAGAGCAGCCCGTGTTCCAAACCGGAAGGCAATAGTCGATAGTTGGTAATTGGCCCAAGGGTTTCCGTGTGGATTCGCACGGGATGCAGGAAGCTACATGATAACTTTCGGGATCGAACGATGGTTCAGCCAGGAAGGTGATGTCCTATTTTGGTGCAGTGTGTGCATACATCGGAGGAACAGGGCGGATACAAGAATCTGCAAAATCGTAGCCGCCGATGGGAGTCGGCGCACTTTTCCTCGATTATCGGAGTGTTAGCGCCGACTGCCGTCGGCGGCTACGATTTCTTGAATCCGCCCTGTCGGCGGAAAGATTGATGAAAAAAGTAGTTGTCAACGGGGATGGGTTGGCCTAATCATGCGGGAAATGCACCGGTTTTGGTGCGAGGGTAAACTGTTTTTACCCTCTGAATGCATAGAGTTATACAGAAATAATAACGAACAATACATCGGAGGAATGAATGAAGTTTAACAAATGGACAGTAGCACTGGCCGCCGTCGGAGTGGTCAGCCTCGCATCCGCCGCAAAGGCCGAGGAAAAGACGAGTTCGTCAGTAATGACCGCACTCTCTTCGACGACCATCAGCGGGTACGTGGACACATCAATGGAGTGGAACCCGGGCACCGGCAATGCCAATCCCGCACCCTATAGGTTCAACTCGGCGAACAAGGCTGACGGCTTCAACTTGGACGTCGTCCAACTGACGATCGATAAGCCATTGGATGAGCAGGATTGGGCGGCTGGGTACCACGTTGACCTGTGGTTTGGGCCGGATGCCAACGCGCTCGGAACCTCGTCGATCGGGAGTAGCAGTGATTTCAACATCCGACAAGCGTATGTTGCTTTACGCGCCCCACTCGGGAACGGACTCGACTTCAAAGTTGGCGTGTTCGACAGCATCATCGGGTATGAATCCGTCGATGCTTCCAAGGATCCTAATTTCACGAGGTCCTACGGCCATACGATTGAGCCGCAAACCGAAACGGGTCTGCTGGTCAGCTATCGCTTCTGCGACTGGTTCAGCGCGTCGGCTGGCGTGGCAAATACTGTCGGCCCGCAAATCAACCAAAGAGCGTTTGGGAGCATGATGGGCTTCCAGTCCGGTCCAGACACGGAATCTTACAAGGCATACATGGGCTCGCTGGCACTGACAGCCCCCGACAGTTGGGGATTCCTGTCAGGTTCGACAGTGTACGGCGGCGGCGTGAGCGGCTACAACGCCAACGTGGCGTACAACGCGTACTCCCTGACTCCTGTCGGCAAAAGTCCGTTTGCTGGCGCGAACTTGAGCAGTTGGTATGCTGGCGCGACGCTGGCGACGCCGGTGACGGGTTTGCGTCTTGGTGTGGCTTGGGACTGCCTCGACGTTTACCAGTTTCCTGGCCAGACATGGGCCATTGGCGGGTACATTTCCTGGCAGGCCACCGAGAAGCTCAGCTTCCATGGACGTGCGGAGTACCTGAAGGACAGCTCCCACATCCTCTTCGCAGCCCCGATCAACCCGTTCGTCACAGGGACTGACCAAGTTCTGGATATGACGCTTACGGCTCAGTATGACCTGTGGAAGAATGTGATCAGCCGCATCGAGTTCCGTTGGGACCACTCGCTGAATGACGCGGCTGCCTTTGGTGGCACGGTCCAAGGCTTCCCGGACCTGGTTAACGCCTTCATGTTGGGCGCGAACATCATCTACAAGTTCTAAGCCAGCTTGGAACAAAAATTGAGGCCCCTTCCGAGAGAATCGGAAGGGGTTTTTCTTTGGTTAGTTTTGACCATTGAGCGCAAGAATCGACGATGACCGCGTGACAGCAGGCAGCGAATTGAATGTCTAAATCAGTGTGTTGTAATATCTTACGTGTTTCAACCACTCTTGGCACAGTATATGCCTTACGCGGCGATAGTGTGCGGCAAGAGCGGCGATAAAGCCGGTTTATGCACGCGCTGAAACGGAAACCAAAAATCGCAATTACAACTGAACATTATGAAATGCAATAAATGGACTCTGGCCCTGATGGGGGTCGGATTGGTCAGCCTGCCTTCGGTGGCAAGCGCTGAAGAGCACACGAACTCCGTCCTGACCGCGCTTTCGACGACGACAATCAGCGGGTACGTGGATACTTCCATGCAGTGGAATCCTGGCACGGGCAACCAGAATCTGCCGCTTTACACTCCGAACGGCGCGCCAAGCGGAAACAAGGCGGACGGCTTCAATCTCAACTCGGTCGTCCTCACGATCAGCAAGCCGCCGGGAGAAGGCGAATGGGCGGCCGGTTACAACGCCACATTGTTTTTCGGTCCTGACGCCGTTGGGTTCAACAACTCGTTCGGCACGATTGCAAATGACTTCAGTCTGGTTGACGCTTATGTCGAACTGCGCGCGCCGGTGGGCAATGGGCTGGACTTCAAGCTCGGCACGTTTGCTTCGCCTTTGGGTTACGAAGTTTATCAGACAGGGAATAATCCAAACTACACTCGGTCGTATGGCTATGAACTTGAGCCGACGCAGTTGACGGGCCTTCAGGTGGCCTATCAATTCAGCTCGGTAGTTTCGGCGAATGCCGGGGTTGTCAACACCTGGAGCGGCGGGATCAACAATCGCGCCTCTCAACCCCAAGGCCCCCAACCAGAATCCTACAAGACTTATTTGGGGTCGGTGACCCTCACCGCCCCGGAGAGTATGGGTTTTCTGTCTGGCTCCACCCTGTCCGGTGGCATCGTGAACGGCTACAATATGCTGGTGGCCAACGGGGGGGCCTTTGAGCCCAGCTTTTACGGGGGTGGCACTATCAAGACTCCTTTGAAATCGCTCAGCGTCGGCATCGCATTCGATTACGCCTGTCTGGGTGCAAACCGAGCCAACATCGTCCTGAACGATTCTGGTTACCAATATGCCGGGGCGCTTTATCTGCTCTGGCAGGCGACCGAGAAGCTGAGTTTCAACACGCGCGCCGACTACCTGAGCCAGAGCAGTTACCTGGCTGTCACGGGGTTGCCCGGCTCCTCGTTTGCGCTGACCGAGTCGGTGCAGTATGATCTTTGGAAGAACGTGCTGACTCGGGCTGAGTTCCGCTGGGACCACGCCATGAATGGCAGCGATCCGTGGGGGGCGGCTCCCAGTCTGGATAACGCGTTCATGCTGGCCCTGAACATCATCTATAAGTTCTAAGCGCCGGGGCCATAGCCCTGCGCCCTGCGGAGTCTTCGTCTCCGCTCAGTCTCTGAACAACTTCTGCAAGGCCTGGCGCGCCTTGGCCTCGCGGGAGGTGTTCTCGGCTGGCGGAACGAACTCACGGCGGATAAAATCGAAGTATTCGCAGTAATTGGCCAGATGCTTGTCCGTCACGAGGTCGGCGCGGCGATCACGGCACTGTTCCGCGACCCGGGGGTCGTAGTTCACGCAATTCAGGCATGCTCTCAAGTCTGAGTTGCAGCGTGGGCAGGTTTCAGAACGGCCTGGCGCTCCCGGCAATTTGTATTCGGCCCCGCACTTCCAACAATGTCGAGTCATTGCCACGAGACGGATTCTGTCAGTGTTTGGCGGGCGGCATGGCTGGACGGCGGCGCATCTTGTTCTGGAACCAGAGCCGCCAGACCATGATAAGCGCCTCGTAGATGATATGGCCCGACATTTTGGAATGGCCATAAAACCGCTCGGTGAAAACGATGGGAACCTCAACGACTCTCATGCCTTGCCGCCAAAGCTTGTGGGTCATCTCGATTTGGAAGCTGTAGCCGTTCGAGTGGATTCCGTCGAGGTTGCTGGCTTCGAGGGCATGGCGCCGAAAACACTTGTAGCCGCCTGTTGGGTCGGTAATGGGCATGCCGGTGATGATCTGGACGTATTTCGCGGCGGACTTGCTCAACATCAGGCGGCTCAAGGGCCAGTTGATAACGCGGATGCCGTTGAGGTAGCGTGAGCCTAACACCAAATCGGCGTTTCGCGCCGCTTCGAGAAACATCGGGATGTCGTCCGGGTTATGGGAAAAGTCGCCGTCCAGCTCGAAGATGAACTCGTAGCCGTGTTCCAGCGCCCATTTGAAGCCGGCGATATAGGCGCGGCCCAGGCCGTTTTTTTCGGTACGATGGAGGACGTGGATGGAAGGATGCTTGCTGGCCAATGCATCGGCGAGCTTGCCGGTTCCGTCGGGTGAATTGTCATCGACCACCAGCAGGTCCACTGGCACAGGCAAGGCGAGAAGCCGTTGCGCGAGCGGAGGAAGGTTCTCCTGCTCGTTGTAAGTCGGCACAACGACGAGGGTCTTGTTCATATAATTGAGGCCCAAGGACAAGTAAGCGACTTTGCGAATGAAAACAAGCTTAGATTTCTGCTTGCGCAGCCGGGGTAGGGCGGATTCAAAAACCTGCAAAATCGTAGCCGCCGATGGCAGTCGGCGCACTTTTCCTCGATTATCGGAGTGTTAGCGCCGACTGCCGTCGGCGGCTACGATTTCTTGAAACCACCCTGGACCGGGGCGTGAGCGGAATGGTTGCCTGCGGCGCGGTGGGCTGACGACGTGGAAGGTTTTGTCAACGCCGGCGGGCAGCACGAGATCGAGCGGCTTCAAACTGCGGCAAACACGAGGCGACTAACTCGAGCGCGGCTGCATCTCGAATTCCCGGACCACGTCCTTCAACATGGCCGGTATGGGGATATGCTGCGGGCAAAGC
>Ga0194039_1000962_pt1 | contig 16055 bp, 15 predicted proteins | sample JunL228m_MetaG_FD_148679 | JGI IMG/M metagenome (GOLD analysis project Ga0194039, IMG submission 148679) | Anoxic zone freshwater microbial communities from boreal shield lake in IISD Experimental Lakes Area, Ontario, Canada - Jun2016-L227-8m | ecosystem: Environmental > Aquatic > Freshwater >... | reverse complement strand
CAGCTGCGGAGGCGGTGGTGGACCGTTCACCGCATAAGAACCTTGCACAGACAACGGCTGAGACACTCGAACATTACCCCCTCTTTGATCATCTTTTTTCGATTTCAGACTGGAATTACCATCCACCATTTCTTCAAATCTCTCGATCAAAATGAGCGTTTTAGCGCCCAGCTTATGCTTTGACATGGAAATAAAAATAAACAATAATATGAGAATGAGTTGAACAACGCTAAAATCGCCATATTTCAAACCGCTATATGTCGGAAAATAATTAATGATTCGATTTATAAAGTAGAATGAAAAAAGAATAAAAAACAATTGTCCAAACATTTCTGCTAAAATAACGACGGACCCCTTTTCCTCGTCAACCTCCGGGATGTAATAATGATTGATATAAAGGACGATAATAACCGGAACAATTGCCATTGTAGTGTATTGAACAATATTCAACAAAAAAGACTGTTCGTAATCTCCCATCTTGAACACATATTTAAAAAATCCTTCTGTTTTTTTAGTAGAATCGGATATTGCATCTTCAACGTCTTCCATTATATTCGTATTATTCTTATATGATTTATAAACAGAAATTAAAATAAATAAAACAAATTAAATAAATTAAATAAATAAATATCGTTAAACTAAAATAAAAATACCAATATAACAATATAAAAAAATGGAAACAATTCAGATAAGAGTATAATAAATAATCAAAATGCTGCGTAAGAAAAACAAGTGCTCTGAGAAAAGCGAAGAGTATCAATACCTGGAACTAATAACTGACATATTAGAAGAAGGTACAATGGAAGAAGGTCGAAACGGTCTAACAAAAAGTATTTTTGGAGCTGCCATGCACTTTTCACTTGAAAATGGAACGATTCCGCTGCTAACAACAAAGCGAGTTGCATGGAAAACATGTTTGAAAGAGCTGCTTTGGTTTATAAGAGGCGACACAAATAATGAGAATTTGCAAAAAGAAGGTGTTGCAATTTGGAATGATAATGCATCGCGCGAATTTTTAGACAGTCGAGGACTAACACACTTGCGCGAAAATGATTTAGGTCCGGTGTACGGGCACCAATGGCGTCATTTCAATGCGCCATATACAACCTGTCATGAAAACTACGACGGTAAAGGGATTGACCAGTTGGCGCAAATTATAAAATGCTTGAAAGACCCGCTTCAGCGCACATCACGCCGAATGGTAATGTGTGCATGGAACCCGTGCCAGCTGAACGAGATGGCGCTTCCGCCGTGTCACATATTGGCGCAATTTAATGTTACAGGTGGAAATAAGCTTTCGTGCTGCATGTTTCAGCGAAGCGGAGATGTGGGTTTGGGTGTTCCATTTAACATTGCTTCATACAGCTTTTTGACTCATCTTTTAGCAAAACATTGTGATTTAGAACCATTTGAATTTATATATTATTTGGGGAACTGTCACATTTATGATTCTCATTTAAACGTCATTCAAGAACAAGTAACAAAAACGCCGCATACATTTCCCACATTGAATATTAATGTAAAAAGAGAAAATATTAATGATTATGTTTTGGATGATTTTGAAGTGCGTAATTATAAACATCATGAAGTAATCAAAATGAAAATGGTGGCATAGATTAGATTACATTACATGCATTGGCATTGCACTGCATAACATTTAAATTGAAAAAATGTTATGCATAAAATAGTTAGTTTTATTTTTTGTTATAAATTATTATACTACCGTATTATATAACAAAAAAATGTCTAAGCCGCCTAATGATTGGTATTCAATACGTGGATTTCATAATCCGGAAAGTTGGAATATAAAAAGAGTTTCTTTAGCTCCTTCAGTTAATCCGGTTAATCCGGTTAATCCGGTTAATCCAATTAATCCATTTAATCCAATTAATCCATTTAATCCAAATTCACTCAATTCAATTGATTTAAAAAACATTGCGACACAAGTCTACAATAATGCTCTTGCCGATAACGAAAATAAAATAGTTTGGCTTATAAACCAAACAATTACAATTTTAGAGAATCAGACGCTAACCATTCCAAACGGCGTCATGCTTTTAATCCGCGAAGGCGGCATAATTAACAACGGCGGAACTATTATTATCAACAAAGGCGGCGCCATCGTTGTTTCCGAAGAGAGCATAATTAACAACGGCGGCGGCACCACTATGAAATCTACCAACAATAATGGCAGCATTATCAACAATGGCGTAATTTATAACAGTCGTTATGGCATAATTAACAACGAATATGTAATAACCAACAACAGCATCATAATTTGCGAAGACTCCGTCATTAACAATATTTCCGCCAGTAGCAAGATTAACAACAACAGCGGCGGTATATTTATCAACATACATTACAGCGCCATCATTAACTCCGGTACCATCACTAACTACAGCGGCGCCATTATTTATAACAATGTGATACCCCCCATCGATATACGCAATAACTTATATAGGCTTGGTATATTTAATTATAATCTTTATTATGATCACGCCGCTATTGCTGGATATGGCAACACCGTTGCTCTCGCTGGTGCTACCCCTACCCCCGTTATTGTTCGCGACGACGATTTCAGCTACAACGCCAGAATTATTAACTATGTCGGAAGCACATTTACTCTCAATCCTGGTAGCACATTTAATGGCGACCAACCAGTAATTCTCTCGCCATTAATTTTAACCACTATTAATGCGAATCAAACAGTTTTAGAGAACCAAACGCTTACCATTCCACTCGACGTTACGCTTACCATTCCAGTCGGCGTCACTCTTACCAACTACGGCGTTCTTATCAACAACGGCACAATTACCAACAACGGCACCCTTATTAACGCCGATCAAGGCATCGAATTTACCAACAACGGCACCATTAACAACAACGGCACCATTACCAACAACAGCAGGATTATATTTACCAACAATGGCACTATTAACAACAACGACAAAGGTATCATTAACAACACCGGTTACATGATTATTAACTCTAGCGGCGCCACCATTATTAACTCCAGTGGCGCCACCATTAATAACTCCGGTGGCGCCGCATTTCAAACCAATTTAATTGTAGGTGGTGGTCATATATTAAACAACGGCACCATTGAAAACAAGGGTACCGGAATTATTAACAACACAACGGGCGCAAATATTATTAACTTCGGCACAATTGAAAACAGAAGCGCCGGAATCATTACCAACAACGATGGCATCATTATCAACAAAAAAGATGCAATCATTAACAACTACGCCAACGCCACCATTAACAACGATATCCCCACCCATTTATTAATTAACTACGTCGGCGTCGGAATTTTTAACATGTCTGGTGCCACTATTACCAACAACAAAGACGCAATCATTAACAACAATACCGCCGTTTTTATTAACTACATCGGAAGTACATTTAATAACAACAGTGGCACTATTAATGGCACTCAACCTTATGTTGCCGGACCAATTTCAATTACAGGATGGACGATTAATAATAATGAGAATATAACAATTTACCAGAATCAGATACTAATCATTCCAGACGGCACCACCCTTACCATTAAAAAAGGCGGAACCCTTACCAACCAAGGCGGCATCTTTTACAATAATGGCACCATTATCAACCAAGGAGTCATTTCAGTGTATGATTTCAATGAAACTAATAATAACACAACAACCATAAACAATAAGGGCGCCACCATTAGCAACGAAGGCATCATTTCCACTGTTGGCACAATTACCAACAACGGCACCATTATCAACAAGGCGGCGTGCAGTATTAACATTGAAGGCAACGGCAGCTCTATTATCAATAAAGGCACAATTACCAACATCGGCGCCATTAGCATCGTGCAGGAGGCAAATATTGCTAACATATCCGGCGGAACCATTAACAACAACAACACCGCAACTATTAATATGGATAATATTTATAACACCAACATTTTTAACATGTCCGGCAGCACCATTAACAATAATGATAGCGCCACCATTAATCTCAACACATTTGAAAATAACGGCACCATTAACAATAATGATACCGCCATTATTAATAACAACAACGATGTAATTTACAACAACGGCACCATTAACAATGGTTCTAAAGCCATCATTAATAATAATCCTGATTCCAATTCAATTAACAATAATGCTAACGGCATCATTAACAACAGCGGCACCATTAATAATAACGACGTCGTTGTTTTAAACAATGGCACCATTAACAGTAATGGCGGTACCATTAATAACATGAACTACGCAGTTATTTACAACAATGGCACCATCAACAACATCAATCGATCCATCATTAACAATACAAAGAGTAGCGGTATTGTAAACAATAAGGGCGCCACCATTACTAACAGCGCCGTCATTAACAACAACGTGGACTCATCCGGCGCTGCAATTATTAACTACATCGGAAGTACATTTAATAACAGTGGCACTATTAATGGCACTCAACCTCCTGATGCCGGACCAGTTTCTTTAGAAAAATTCGCGACTCAAGATAAAACTACTCATAAACATTGGACGACGTCTAAAGATTATACAATTTACCAAAATCAGACGCTAATCATTCCAACCGACACCACCCTTACCATGAACAACATCCTTACAAACAACAGCCGCACATTTACCAACAACGGCACCATTAACATAAACGGCAGACAAATTATAAACGAGGGCGGATTCTTTCCTGATAATGTTCAGAACGACGAAACGATTACCAATAACGGCACCATAAACAACAACAACAACGAAAGTTCTGGCAGTATTCTTAATTCCCGCTTCATAATTAATAATGGAAAAATTATTAACAACAACAGCACTATTTTTACAGAAGGCGGAAGCATTAACAATAATGGACAAATTACCAACAACAATGGCACAATTATAACCTACGGAGGCTCAATTACCAACAACAAGGGTGGCACCATTGCCAACCAAAACGGTAGCACCATTACCAACGACAATGGTAGCAGCATTACCAACAACAATGGTGGCACCATTACCAACGACGGTGATAGCACCATTGCCTCCACCAACAGTAGCACCATTACCAACAACAAGGGTGGCGCCGTTACCAATTCTGGCATGATTACCAGCAACAGCAGCACCATTACCAACACCGGCGCCATTACCAACACCGTGACGAGCACCATTAACACCGTTACGAGCACAATTACCAACAACAAGGGCGGCACCGTTACCAATTCTGGCACCATTAACACCCGTGGCGGCACTATCAACAATTACAATGCTATTACCAACAACAATGGCACAATTTCCATGACTGGCAGCATCATTACCAACACCGGCGCCATTACCAACACCGGCGTCAGCGGCATCATTTCCATCACCGAAAGCAGCACCATTACCAACAATAACGGTGGCACCATTACCAACAACAGCGGCAGCACCTTTTCCAACAACAAGAGCACAATTATCAACAACAACGGCGGCACAATTATCAACAAGGGCGGAAGCAGCATTTTCACCGCCGCAACCGCAACCATTACCAACGGCGGCACAATTACCAACACCGGCGGCAGCAGCATTTACACCGCCGCAACCGCAACCATTACCAACGGCGGCACAATTACCAACACCGGCGGCAGCAGCATTACCAATTCTGGCACTATCCAAAATAGCGAGCCAAATATCACAAACATCGTCGCCACCATTAACAACGACAAAGGCACCATTACCAATAATAAAACTGGCATAATTACCAACGGTAACACCTCCAACGGAGGCGCCATAATTAACATCAAAGCCGGCAGCACCTTTACCAACAGCGGTACCGTTAACAACAATATTTCACCCATCACCAACGCCGCCTTTAACAAATTCACCGGAAGCACTTTCACCGAAAAAGCCGACCCTGACGCCAAGTTTAACGGTAGCCTCCCAGTCACAGTTAATGTTAGTTGATATTATTTAGAATAAAGTTTAGAAGATTAATATAAAAGAGAAAATATTGACATCGAATAATAGAATAATATAATATATATAATAATATTCTATTCATATGAAAAATTACGTAAAAATGGAATATGATTCCATTCTACAAAATAAAACAATTAAGATAAAAATGCGAAAATAATATAGAAATAAATTATTATTTACTTTATAAATGAGTAGTAACGCAGCATTATCCGCAGCAAGACGACGAAGGTCAAACCCGGTGGGTGCGGTCGCACCACAAATGATGCCGCAAACAAACCGCATTCTTCACAGAAATAGCACACCCGCTGCTCCTCCCGCATCAATGCAATCTTCCATGCAAATGCCAATGTTGGCTCAAAAGGCACAACAACAAAGAATGATGAATCCGCCTTCGCAGCAACGCGGACCGCCGCCGTCCATGCAACAGCAACAGCAACAGCAACTAAAAAAAATGCAGCAACAGCCACATCCACAGCCTCAAGCATCATCATCGTCACTTCCATCTCTTCCGCCTCCAAATAAAAACGCTGGTCAATTATACGGAATTCCAGTTCATCCGCTTATTATGTTTCAAACGCACGATAATAAATTAAACGAACACGAAATCAGCATAATTGAATGTTTTGACCATTTAAAAGAAGTTGAAGATAGATTGGTAGTTGTTGAAAAATCACATAAAGGGGGCGATGCATCTTCTTCTTCTTCTTCTTCTGAGATAACTGGACTCGGAGCGGCGGAAGCAGCATCAGAATCAGATATAAATGACTTGATAAGTAATGAACATTTTATAAACGGTGTCGTTGACAATATAATGTCAACCACCAACTTTTCATCCATAGTTAATACTATTGTTCCATTGACAGAAGACAGTGAATCGCTAAAACTACGCATTGCAGAACAAGAACGCAGACATGACCAAATGTGCCAATTTATTGAACAACTTGAACAGCGCTTAAAATACATTGAAAATGAATGGACAAATACATGTAGCTCCGCAGCAACCGCCGCTGCATCTGAAATAGCAGCTGCAGTAGTAGACGCCGCAGTAGACGCCACAGTAGACGCCACAGTAGACGCCACAGTAGACGCCACAGTAGACGCCGCAGTAGACGCCGCAGTAGACTCAGCAGATGCAGATGTTACAAATGGCAGCGAAGTTTAGCGCCCGCGTCGCACATTTACGCGTGTACATTTTCTGATGCGTTTTTTTTTAGATTTAGATTTAGATTTAGACATCGTGTAAGAGTTAGAGCCACAGTCACATCCATAGCCACCGCCGCCATTAAAATAATCAACATAATTATCTTGTATAATATTTATTAATAATGGCTCAATGCATGATGCTTGCACGTTTATGCTAAATTCAGGTTCATTCACTGCGCATTTATGGGTTAAAGTGGTTAAGAGTGCGCGCTCTATAATTATATTAGAATCGGCTTGCACTTGCGCATCAATTTGGCGCATAATTGCATCAGTTCGGGTATTTGCTTGGCTTTGCCCCGTTTTTCTCGTTTTTTTAGTTGTTCTTCTATGAAAAAACGACGATATGTTGTCACCTGCTTTAATTAATTTAACTGCGTTTTTAGCGGTCGTAGTTAAATTCATATTCTCAAACAACACATTAACCGAATCGGACGAGAATATAATTTCAAATATTTGTTTGGATCTCAGCTTAGTATTGGTATTGGTTTTATTACACACGAGTTCTTTAATTCGCCGCATTCCACCCGTATCATTCAAATGTTTTACAAGTATTTGAGACGATCGTTGAATAATTGCTTCTTTTTTATCCTTATTTACCATGTATATATTGTATGTATATTATATATAGAATATAGATATAATATAAATATAATATATAATTTAATTTACCACCAATGCTTGATGATGATGATATGGATATGAATATAAATAAAAAAATAAATGTTGAAGACTTATTACACAGTCTTGATAACGATAAAAATTTATCAATATCTAAATTAACATTTGACAAAATAAACAATACGAAATATAATGTGTTGCAACGAATTGGCATGAATCACGACGAACTAGAGCCAATGCTATTAAAACTGTCAAATTATAGATATGTTGAAGAACTGCAAGACATTCAGAACGGCGCATTTATTCGATATATTCCACTTATTTCGAAAAATAATAAAAATGAAAGTGATATTGTTTTAAAAAATGGCGGGTTTATTTGTGATGTTAAAATACTCAGTTCTGGAGCGCACTTAATGTGCAGAAATCATTTTCGAAAAATATTTCAACTCAAACTCGACGAAGTGCTTATTTTTCAAAAACTTAATAATCAAGAAGAGATCATCCTGTCGGTATTTGACCATTTATCTAAAAAATAAAAGTAATTAAATTTATTAAATTTATTAAATATATTAGTAAAAATTTATAAAATTTGAATATATAAATAATATATAAAAATAAACAATGTCATTCTGTCTTAAAAATTTAATTACAAAATATATTCGCCATACCCCTAGTTATTTACACGTTCTTAATAAATATTTCAGCGGAGGAGAAAATGTAAAAATTGACCATTGGGCGCATCGTTCTTTAGGGAGTTCCCATCTCATTTCAGGTTATCAAAAAATGGGTTACAATCTCATGAATGATGTGTATAATTTTCCACGCTTTAATGCCACGGCTACCTGGTTATGTAAACCGCATTCAAATAACCAACGCGTTTTTGTAAGTCAATATAATAATAACAATGAGATTCCCGAGATTAATTCAGCAAAGGATTATGAAGATATTTATAATAAAAATCAATATCTTGCTTGGACACAGGTTTTTGGCAACGATGTCAACCACTTGGCAATTTCTGTAAAAAATATTGACAAGTGGTATGATATTATTAATTCTGACCCGAAATTAAAACTAAGTACGGATATTCAGATGAGCGGTGATGGGAACCTTTTACAGTTTGGGCTAAAATCGGATTTGGTAAAACACACATTTATGGATGGCAGCACACTTGTCATACCCTCTTATTTTGTTGAATTTGCTGAGCGTAAAAATGGACGTGAGGGGTTTGAATCTCAAAATGCCGATGCAATTTTTAACAGTACAAACCATGAAAAAATCGTGAGTCGGTAATTGTGGAATATGGGAAATATTACATGAATGAAATTGCGTTGCGGAATATAAAATAAAATAAAAAACAAATATACAAATATAACAGTAAACATTAACAAATCACATACAACAAAATGAACCACCACCAATCTTATGCCATAACTGTTCGTGACCATATTATCTGGAATGAACAGCGCCAAATGAGCAACGAATGCCAATCATTGCGGCGTGAACTAAGCAGGCTGTCAAATGCATATAGTTCACTTATCGCCGATAATAATGCGCTTGTAAATGAGAATAAATTATTGAAGGCGGACATTCATTATTTAAAAATGAAAGATGTGAAGAAAAAAGAAGAAGAAGCAAAACGAAGTAAACTTTAATAATATTTGTTTTTTTTAACAACATTAACAACATTATTTTCGTAAATAATGTTGTTAATGTTGTTAAAAAAAAATTGAAATTTATAAGGTTCATAATGTCAACTCTAACCAAACTGAACTGAACAGTAGAACAGTAGCACATATTTAGAAAACCATGATGAATCCGCGCTTGTTTAAATCAATCCGTCATATTGTTGCAACCAGTCAATTTCACAAGACGAAACCCGGCATTACAGATTCAACCCTCTATTCAAAGCGTCGAAATACAGAAAATAAATGGAAAAAATCCAAAAAAATGCAGAGGACAATAAAAATGACAGTGTCGGAAATGTCATCGACAAGATTGGACATTTTAAATGCGAAATCACAAATAAACCCAAACGTCCAGGAACAATTGACTGCAATTGTCATATGGTGTGCATGGCAAAAATGTCAGAAATATTTCTCATTAATTACGAAGGTGGAGTTGGATTCGTTGTTAAAAATAAAAAAAAGTAAAAAATATCATGCATGTTTATTTTTAGTTTATTTCAATTCAAAAACGTTTTTATTTAATAAATGATTTATTTATTTTAAAATAATATAAAGATAAAAAATAATATATATCTTATATATTATTTTTTTATATGAAAACGACGCTTATTTGTATTTGTTCCAAATACCCTAATCCGCTTTTATACGAATGTGTAACAAATTTATATAAATTTCAAATAAAAAATGAAGAAGGCTATAAAATATGCATTGTAGACAGTGATAGTGATAATTTTACGGAGTATGACAAAGTGCGAGAAAATTACCCCGATGTAGAATTACATTTTATAAAAAATCTAAATTACGAATATGGTGCTTGGAAATACGCTCTTGATATCTATCCCAACTACAGTACATACTTTTGCATTCAAGATAGTAACATAATAAAAGAATATATAAATTTAGATGCGATAAACGATTCAACCGCTTATACATTTCATCATCATTCCGGGTTTCATGGTGTTAGTCATTTAGTAGATTTGGGCATGTTAATGTTAGAGAACAGTGGTTTGGATTTCAAACCCACATTTTTCACAGGATATAACTTGGCACAGCATTGCGCATTTATTGTAAATAATAATGTTATGAATGATATATTTAAAAGGCTAACAATACCATCCGTAAATAAGGAAGGATCTTGTTGTTACGAGAGAGTTTTTGGATTATATTTTATTCTTAAAAATATTAATACAATTGACTTGTATAATTATATGACAAAAATTCACGGAAAAAGATGACACGACGAATGAAAAATTTAAATTTAAATTGAATAAATGCGCACAAGTGTGAAAGTGCAACCAACTACCCCAACCCCGCCGTTACGTTGCGTAAAAAAAACATGTCAACTTGTGAAGCTCTTCTTCGGACTCTTATGCAAGAAATGAATATAAATTGTCACGAAATCGGCAAATTGCGACGTCGGAATAATGTATTTAATCAAGCACACGACAATTTTGTGCATGAAAATGAGACATTAAAGGCTGAAATTGTTACATTAAAGGCTGAAATTGTTACATTAAAGGCTGAAAATGAGACATTAAAGGCTGAAATTAGATTTTAAAGAGAATTCAGCGATCAGAGATCAAAGTCATTATTAATTAAGCTATAATTTTATTTGGAGTTTTTTTTAGGTGCACTAATCCAGGAACGTCAGTTGTTTCAACATATTTTATTGGAATATAATTAATTGTTATCGCGTGAAGAGAACGTATCGATTCTCTCGAAAATTGTTTTACGAGAACAGCTGCTCTTATGATGGAATCTTTATCATATTTTGTTGCCGTATTTTTTGTATTGTCAATTAAAACGCCGTGCGGACTTGAAAATCCACCTCCGACGTGGAACCACAATGCATTTTGATTCGTTTTCTTTGTACGTAATACGAGGGCTTGATTTTGTTCTTGAGTTTGTCCAACCCAAATCGTGTATTTGTCGTTGAATATTTCCGTGTACATTTTAAGTAAGAACGTTTTTGTTTATCCTAATTAAATATATTAAATTAGGATAAATATCAATTTTTATTTAATTATTAAAAAACTACTCTGGACGACCCTGATCCCCGATGTCCCGATGTTCCCGTTGTTCCCGATGTTCCCGATGTAATGAATTATAACGCGCAGAAACCGGAATAAAATGTGCCGGTTTTTTACACGTGAAACGATGATATATTAATTTTTTCTTCTTCAACACGCTGTTTGCGCAAACGCCGATTGCTTTTGTTGATCCGAATCGACTCTTGAGTTTTTTTGTGCATTGGCATATTTTATCGATTAATGCCTTTTCAGCTCGTTTTTTTAAATTACGTATTGTTGACCTTGCTGGAATATTCAGTTTATAATATTTTAAAATTTTCCTATAATCTGATGCGTTTAGGCGAATTCTGTGCTTCATATAATTTATAATTTAATTTATTAATTAATTAGTATATATATTATATATATAATTTATTTTATTATGATAAAATGTATAGAATTAAAAACTAAAAAATATCGTTTGCGCGGTTCTCCTCCTTATTCTGCGATGGATTGTCCGGATAGTACAATGAAGGGAAATGATGGCAGAACGTACGCATCTAAACCCGACAAGAATGGAATTTATAAATGGGTACATTCAGAAAAAGGAACTGAGAAAAATAGTAGAAATAAAACTCTTAAGACTCTAAAAGCAGTAATTAAAACCAAAACCACAACCATAAAAAAATTAAAAAGCTCAAGCTGTTCTAAAGATTTGAATCGAACGTCTCCTCCATATTATAAATATGCATATAAAAAATCTATATTCGCGCCTGTGAACGTTTCAAATTTTTTGAAATGCATACCACCCGGCATTGTAACAGACAAGGATGCGAAAATAAAGCCCACCCACATTTATGAAATTATAGACAACGGTGCAACACCGTTTGTGGTGTTTGATTATGGCAATCGCGTGGATGTTTATAATCAACATTACGATGAAGAAACCAACGAATATGAAATTCAAGGTAAAATAATGGGTTCGAAATATCTTCGAATATTTGTAGGCGACAACGATCTGAACGCCCCCGATTATGACTTGAAAAAGGGTAGTGGAAGAGGAAATACCATCCTTTTACAAACTGGCAAAAATAAATACACTTACATCGGCGACGGAATTCGCTCGTTTACAACCAAGGACGGAGACGTTATTCAAAAATATTATTCGCCGGTGGGGAATAATGCGGTTCCATATCCGTACGCAGTGGGTGAAAAATATGTCTACTTCATGCTCGATCACGAATATGAACCCGTCGAAGATTTTGACTTGACGAAGGACGCATATACGCAATATTATGGATGGAATATTGAACAAAAGGACCTGGATACACATTTTAAAAAATTAAAAAATAGACATAAACCATATACAGTAAAAATATTGTTTAAACGATTTTATTAGGTTGTTGGTGTGTTGAGCTGGCATGGAAATATTAGATTGAATTACATTAGACATTCATTAGACAATATGTATAGATATAGATAGATATATATGCGTAAAAATTATTTTCTATGCATATGTTATACCACACGTGTAATTTACACTCTATTTAATTAATTATGACACAACGCGATGATTTAAATCATTTAAATACTTATCCCATAAATTCCGGAGGTTCTCCACATAATAAAAAAATAAAAAAATATGTAGTGTTTGATGTAGATGAAACTCTTGGATATTTTTCGCAATTTGGAACATTCGTAGACGCTCTCAATAATTATTATAGCGATTTCTCTCGAATTGTTTTTGATAATTTTAATGAACTTTTAGATCTATATCCAGAATTCATTCGTCCCAATATGATTGAAATTTTGAAATACGTTACTTCAAAAAAGAGAGACGATGCGTGCAATGGAATTATTATATACACAAATAATCAAGGACCGCGCATGTGGGTTGCAAACATTTCAAAATATTTTGAATATAAAGTCGGGTCGAGAGTATTTGACCAAATTATCGCGGCATTTAAAATTCGCGGAGAAATTGTGCAGCAGGGGCGCACTACGCAAAATAAAACATTTGATGATCTTGTGCGCGTGGCAAATATTTCGCCCACATCTGAGATTTGCTTTGTTGATGATTTAAATCATCCTGACATGAGACATCCGAATGTGCTATATATCAACGTGAAACCATATGTGAAAACGCTTTCTGCGCACACGATGATTAAGCGTTATCTCGATAGCCCGCTCGGTAAAAACATTCTTCCTCATAATATAGACAAATTCATTAAATCTATAAAAAAACGAATAGGTGTTGATGATGATGTGGATAAAACAATTGACTTGAATTTACATGAATCTAATTTTATTTCATTATATACGCCAGACACTTCTCACGCAGACGCAGACGCAGACTATAAAAAAACAGGTGACAAATTATTATTATACATTAAATCATTCTTTAAAAATAAAAAAACACCTCATAATCGACGACGCATGACTGCAACGATACAACGACAACGTATGAAGACAAAATCAAAAGCAACAAAAAAATATACTACTCATCAACAATTTAAAATAGTCACAAATCGAAATAATACTCGAAAAATCGGCAAATTTATGCGCATATAACAACAATACCAAAAAAAATACTTACCTTTATTACCTTTTTTATTGCGGCGTATTGGTGGTGTTATGCGTCTAGCATTTAGTTCATCACCACATTTCCATTGGTGACAACACCAATATGGTCACCATCTTGTGTGTAGAGGTCTCCGTTGGGCGCAAGAGCATATATCTCGCCCTTGTACTCGTACTCCTCGCATTCCAGCTCGTCTTCATTTTCTTCTTCTGATGACTGCTCTTGTTGAATTTCTTCCTTCTTCTCCTCCGTCTTTTCCTTCTTCTCCTCCGTCTTTTCCTTCTTCTCCTCCATCTTTTCCTTCTTCTTCTCCGTCTTTTCCTTCTTCTCCGTCTTTTCCTTCTTCTCCGTCTTTTCCTTCTTCTCCTCCGTCTTTTCCTTCTTCTCCTCCGTCTTTTCCTTCTTCTCCTCCGTCTTTTCCTTCTTCTCCTCCGTCTTTTCCTTCTTCTTCTCCGTCTTTTCCTTCTTCTCCGTCTTTTCCTTCTTCTCCGCCTTTTCCTTCTTCTCCACCTTTTCCTTCTTCTCCTTCTTCTCCACCTTTTCCTTCTTCTCCTTCTTCTCCACCACATTTTGTTGCACATCTTCTGTTACTGTTGCTGCGTTTTGGGCAACAATCGGTGTTGTGACTTCAGCAACTGAAACAATTGGCGCACTGTCTATGGTGGTGGCGGCGGCATCAAATGCGTCAAAATCAATGAAACCATCTTCTTCGTTGGCATCTGCTGCAACAGAAATCGTCTCGTCATTGTCGTCATTGTCGTCATTCTCGCCATCAACATTGAATGACAGTGGCAGCGGCATGATCTCCTCATCTTCTTTAGGGTCAAACGACAGACGCTTTTTCTTTGCTGCAGTAGCCTGCAAGATTAACAACCTCATGTCATCTTCGGCAACATTCACTTTCTGAGTCGTCTTTGTAGGACGACCGCGTTTTTTTTTGGCACCATCATCCTTTTCGGGCGTGTCAGCCGTTTCAACATTTGCCGTCACCTTCACCTTCATCTTCTTCTCTTTGACGGGCTTGGAAGGAGGAGGAGATGCTGCTGTTGCCAATTTGGCAGGACGACCGCGTTTCTTTTCCACCTTTTCAAACATCCAGTCCGGAATTTGAATTCCGCGAGCTTGCGCAACAGCCAAAGCATCCTCTTTGCTAGCCCCGATTTTCTCCAACACGTCAATGTAGGGGGTTTCCTTCTTGCCGGTTTTGGAATGGACAAATTTTCCGACTTCACATTCGAGTCGATCTTTCACAGTTCCGACCGGATGACCCTGATCCCCCTGGACCTTTTCGGCGCAATCAGAACAGAATTTCAGCTGGCATTCTCCACTTGCACCATCGTCAGAAAGCGGCGCCCTGTTGCACTGAATGTACAGACCATACTGCGTTCTAAGCCCAGCACACATGCTGTAATCCGCAACACCGGTCCACGGCATCGGAACTTTTTCTTTTTCGGCGACGGGGGCGACGCTCTTGATACTCTTGACCTTTTTCATTTTTTCTTTTACAAGACCCTCGCAATCTCTTTGCTGCCCATCCTCCTCCCCCTCTTGTCTTTGTTTTTCTTGTTTTTCTTGTTTTTCTTTTTTTGATGACGACTTCTCAACAACCGAACCATCTTCGCGCATGATGCACGAGTCAATGAGCTGTTGTTTGAGATTCATCAATGCTGATTCGAGCCCGATAATTTTCTTGACGATTTGACCTGCAGACATTTTTCGCACAACATTATCTTCTTGAACGGCAACGGCGGCAACGGCGGCGACGGCTGAAGATGTCTCCATTGATTCGAGATTGTGATTGTTCCTTGAAAACTGATGAATAGAATATATATTTTTAAGTTTTCAATTTATGTTTTTTACATTATTATTTTTCATTTTTTTTGATTGTTTTTGAAACAAATGATTTTTATTTTAATTTGTTATTAATTCATTTCATATATTCTATCCCACGAATATTTAGATAGTTTTATTTTTTTTTATTTTAATATATATTTTTTTATATGCGTATATTATAAAT
>Ga0194039_1000958_pt1 | contig 16085 bp, 14 predicted proteins | sample JunL228m_MetaG_FD_148679 | JGI IMG/M metagenome (GOLD analysis project Ga0194039, IMG submission 148679) | Anoxic zone freshwater microbial communities from boreal shield lake in IISD Experimental Lakes Area, Ontario, Canada - Jun2016-L227-8m | ecosystem: Environmental > Aquatic > Freshwater >... | reverse complement strand
GCGAGCAGCACCCGCGCGCCCGAGCCCGCCGTCATCGGCAGGCGTGCCCCGAGTGGCACGGTATCGCGAAGGCCCGCCGGTGGGTCCAGCGTCGCGACGCACACCCGCGTGGTTCCTTCCCGGCGGTAGAGCTGGACGCTTTCCCCGGTGATCTCGCGCAGTCCGGGCAGCACAGCGGCTCCGGCTGCCAGCAGCGGATCGTTGACGTGGGCGGACAACTCTGACAGCGCCGGGCCCAACCGCCACTGGCCGGCACTGTCGCGGGCGAGTAGTCGATGGAACTCCAGTCCGGCGGCCAACCGATGCGCCGTCGCCCGCGGCAGGCCGGTGCGTTCGCAGAGTTCGGCCAGGCCGCACTGGGACATGGCGACCGCGTGCAGCACACCCACCGCTTTGTCGAGGACGCCGATGCCGCTATCCTGTCTCATATCGAGATACTAGCTTCCCAGATAGTGAGATTGCGAGAGTCGGGCCATGACTGTCAAACCAAGGACCCTTCCGGAGAAGGTGTGGGCAGATCACGTCGTCGCCGCCGGCGGTGCCACCGAACCAGATCTGATCTACATCGATCTGCACCTCATTCACGAGGTCACCAGCCCGCAGGCCTTCGACGGTCTGCGACTGGCGGGCCGGACCGTGCGGCGCACTGATCTGACGCTGGCCACCGAGGACCACAATGTGCCGACAGTCGATATCGACAAGCCGATCGCCGACCCGGTGTCGCGGACCCAGGTCGAGACCCTGCGGCGCAACTGCGCGGAGTTCGGCATCCGACTGCACCCGATGGGTGACCCCGAGCAGGGCATCGTGCATGTGGTGGGTCCGCAGTTGGGCCTTACCCAACCCGGGATGACGATCGTCTGTGGCGACAGCCACACCTCGACCCACGGCGCATTCGGCGCGCTCGCCATGGGTATCGGCACCTCCGAGGTTGAGCATGTGCTCGCCACCCAGACCCTTCCATTGCGTCCGTTCAAGACGATGGCGGTCAATGTCGACGGGCCGCTGCCCCCCGGAGTGACGGCAAAGGACGTCATTTTGGCGGTGATCGCCAAGATCGGCACCGCCGGCGGCCAGGGTCACGTCATCGAGTACCGCGGCAGCACCATCGAATCGCTGTCGATGGAAGGCCGGATGACGATCTGCAATATGAGCATCGAAGCCGGTGCCAGGGCCGGGTTGGTGGCACCCGATGAGACGACTTATGAATACCTGCGCGGGCGCCCCTACGCGCCAACCGGAGCACAGTGGGACTCGGCGGTTGCGGCGTGGGATCTGCTGAGCACCGATGAGGGTGCGGAGTTCGACACCGAGATCTATATCGACGCGACGACGCTGAGCCCCTTTGTGACATGGGGCACCAACCCCGGGCAGGGTGTACCCCTGTCGGGGTCGGTGCCTGACCCCGAGCTGATGGTCAGCGACGCCGAGCGGCAGGCGGCGGAGAAGTCGTTGACCTACATGGACCTGAGGCCGGGAATGCCGATGCGCGATATCGCCGTCGACACCGTGTTTGTCGGCTCCTGCACCAACGGCCGTATCGAGGACCTCCGCGCGGTGGCCGAGGTATTACGTGGCCGCCGGGTCGCCGACGGAATCCGGATGCTGATCGTGCCCGGATCGATGCGGGTGCGAGCGCAGGCGGAATCTGAGGGGCTCGGTGAGATATTCACCGCAGCCGGGGCGCAGTGGCGGCAGGCGGGCTGCTCCATGTGCCTGGGAATGAACCCCGACCAACTCGCGCCGGGCCAGCGGTGCGCGTCGACGTCGAACCGCAACTTCGAGGGACGCCAGGGTAGGGGCGGCCGCACACATCTGGTGTCTCCGGCGGTCGCCGCCGCCACCGCGGTGCGCGGCACGCTGTCCTCGCCGGCCGATCTCGGCATCACAGTGAACTGAGGAGAGCACTCATGGAAGCCTTCACCACCCACACCGGCATCGGTGTGCCGCTGCGTCAGTCGAATGTCGATACCGACCAGATCATCCCGGCGGTATACCTGAAGAGCGTCTCACGCACCGGTTTCGAGGACGGTTTGTTCGCCGCCTGGCGCAACGATCCCTCCTTCATCCTGAATTTGAGCCCCTTCGATCGCGGCTCTGTATTGGTCGCGGGCCCGGATTTCGGTACGGGTTCCTCACGCGAGCATGCGGTCTGGGCGCTGATGGATTACGGCTTCCGGGTCGTCATCTCGTCCCGCTTCGCCGACATCTTCCGGGGCAACGCGGGCAAGGCCGGCCTGTTGGCGGCCGAAGTCGCACAAGATGATGTCGAACTGCTGTGGAAGCTCATCGAAGAGCATCCGGGGTTGGAAATCACCGTCAATCTCAAAGACCGAACCATCTCTGCCGGAACGGTTGTGGTGGGATTCGCGATTGACGACTACACCGCCTGGCGATTGCTTGCAGGACTCGACGATATCGGGCTTACGCTGCGGAAACTTCCTGAAATTGAAGCGTTCGAAGCCGCGCGGCCGAGCTGGAAACCGAGTATCGCATCGGTCTGATTTCAGTCCAGCTATTCGGCGAAGCTGTGCTTCGCAACGGCTGTCGCACAACCGGAACATCCGCTCACAGGCGCGAAAAATGCCAAAAAATTTCTTTGATCTTTTTGCTGTAAATGCGCGTGGCTCATGGATATCTGCGTTTTGAGGGTTTACCGTGTTCTCCAGTCGGTCCAGAGCGGACCACTGTTTCGGAGGATGTGAATGAACAAAGCAGAGTTGATCGAGGTTCTCACGGCAGAGCTTCAGTCTGATCGCCAGACGGCGACCAGAGCCGTTGAGGAATTGGTCGACGCCATCGTGCGCGCTGTGCATAAGGGTGACAGCGTGACAATCACCGGCTTCGGTGTGTTCGAACGGCGTCACCGCGCCGCACGTGTCGCTCGTAACCCACGCACCGGTGAAACGGTGAAGGTTAAGCCGACGTCTGTACCCGCGTTCCGTCCGGGTGCGCAGTTCAAAGCAATTGTCTCTGGTGCTCAAAAACTCTCCGCTGAAGGTCCCGCTGTAAAACGAGGCGCCGCTGATGGCGCAGTTAGGAAGTCTGCTGTGGCTGTAAAGAAAGCTGTGAAGAAGTCCCCCGCCAAGAAGGCCGCTGCGAAGCGAGTCGTCAAGAAGGCCGCTGCCAAGCGCGTCGTCAAGAAGGCTGCCGCGAAGCGGGTCGTCAAGAAGGCCGCTGCCAAGCGCGTCGTCAAGAAGGCCGTTCGCAAGGCCGCAGTCAAGAAGGCCGTTCGCAAGACCGCCGCCAGGAAGGCTGTCAAGCGGGTCGTCAGGAAGGCCGCTGTCAAGCGCGTCGTCAGGAAGGCTGCCGCGAAGCGGGTCGTCAAGAAGGCCGCTGCCAAGCGCGTCGTCAAGAAGGCTGTCAAGAAGGCTCCGGCCCGCAAGGCCGCAAAGAAGGCCGTCAAGAGGGCTCCGGCCCGCAAGGCCGCAAAGAAGGCTCCGGCCAGGGGTCGTCGCTAAGCTCTAACAACAAAACGCCGCGGGCCCGGTTGGGTCCGCGGCGTTTTGCTGTTCAGGGACGGGATCGGGTGGCCAGTGGGCTGGCGAGATGGTCGGCCGCAATAAGCCGGCCGGCTGCCAACGACAGGATCCAGGTGCTGCCTTTGCGGTTGCGCGACCGGTCCGGTCGGACGTCTTCGCGCGCACACCACCAGTCGATCAGATAGGGGATCACCCTGCCCTGCGTGCAGATCACCGGCGTTCCCCCAAGTGCGGCGATCTCCAGAACTCGGCGGCGCGCAGCCTTGGGATCGGCGGCGTAGGCCTCCTCGGTCAGGGCGGGTTCCAACGAGATCGTCACATCCATTTCCCGTGCCAACGGTTCCACGGTCTGGGCGCAGCGGACCCGGTCGGCGGCGTACACGCTGGAAGCCCCGAATGCCAGAAGTTGCGGCACCAGCGATTCCGCCTGGGCGCGGCCCTTGGCATCCAGTGGCCGATTGCGGTCGTCGCCGGTGTATCGGGCCTTCCGGCCTGCGGATCCGTGGCGGACGATCAGAACACTCTGGGTGTCAGCGGGCATCTTGGCGAAGCGTGTGACCATCTTGCGGTCGGCCCGGTAGGTAAGCCGCTTGGACGCCTCTCGGATCGGTAACCACACCAGTTGATCGACTTCGTCGCCCGAAACGAAGTCGCCGCCGCCGCTGCGGGCCACCCAGTAGTGGACGATCTTGATGCCGTCGGGGATTGGATAGCCCACCGTGCCCAGGCGCCGACCCAGATGTGCGCGCTGACCGGTTTCCTCGAAGATCTCGCGCACCGCGGCAACCGGTTCGGTCTCGCCGGGATCGAGTTTGCCCTTTGGCAGTGACCAGTCGTCATACCGGGGGCGGTGGACGACGGCGACCCGCGGGTCACCGGAGTCCGGATCCGGCTGCCACAGCACCGCCCCCGCCGCCAATACCGGTTCGTCGGTTTTCTGATTCTTAGGTGTCGTCACGGGCGTTATCGGTTATCTCGAACCGCAGTTGAATTCAGGGCCGATCGCTTTCACGACTGCCGATGCTTTTCCATCAGCCATACCTGATGGTCCCGAACCTGGCGACCGTCCTTCGGTGCCGCGGTCCATTTGCCGTCGGCGCCGAGTTCCCAGCAGCGGGTCGACGGATGCATGGCGGACTCGAACACCTCGTCGAGGTACCCGGTCAGCCTGCGGTCCTTGACCTGTGCCATCACCTCGACTCGGCGGTCGAGATTGCGATGCATCATGTCGGCGCTACCGATCCAGAACTCATCGATCGCCTCAAAGTGCATGACGCGGGAATGTTCCAGGAACTGGCCGAGAATCGAGCGAACCGTGATGTTCTCCGAGAAGCCCTCGACGCCCGGACGTAATGCGCAGATTCCGCGCACGACAATCTCGACACGGACCCCGGCCTGGGATGCGCGGTAGAGGCCGTCGATGATCCCCTCGTCGACGATTGCGTTGGCCTTGATCCGGATTCGTCCAGTTTTACCCTCACGGTGCGCGGCGGTCTCCCGCTCAATGCACTCCAGGATTCCCTTCCGGATGCCCTCCGGGGCTACCAGCAGGTTGCGGTAGCCCACCTTGCGCGAATAGCCGGTGAGCGAGTTGAACAGGTCGGTGAGATCCGCACCGATATCGGGCGACGCCGTCAGCAGACCGACATCTTCGTAGAGCCGAGCGGTTTTCGGGTTGTAGTTGCCGGTCCCGATATGGCAGTAGCGCCGGATGGTCGACCCCTCGCGCCGCACGACCAGGCAGGTCTTGCAGTGGGTCTTGAGTCCGACGAGCCCGTAAACCACGTGCACGCCGGCGTCTTCCAGTGCGCGCGCCCACTTGATATTGGCCTGCTCGTCGAAACGCGCCTTCAGTTCGACCAGTGCAACCACCTGCTTGCCGGCTGCGGCGGCCTCGATCAGAGCGTTGACGATCGGCGAATCGCCTGAGGTTCGGTACAGGGTCTGCTTGATCGCCAGCACCTGCGGATCGGCGGCTGCCTGTTCGATGAATCGCTGCACACTGGTGGAGAACGACTCGTAGGGATGATGCACCAGCACGTCCCCGTCGCGCAGGGTGGCGAAGATGCTCTTCGGTGTCTCGCGTTCGGCGAAGGCGGGGTTGGTGGCCGGCACGAAAGGCGGATCCTTGAGCGCTGGGCGATCGACTGCGTAGACCTGCCACAGCGCCGAGAGATCCAGTAGCCCGGGTAACTGCACCACGTCCCCGGGGTCAACGTCGAGTTCGCGTAGCAGCAGACCCATCATGTGCTCGGACATCTCACCGGAGATCTCCAGGCGCACCGGCGGACCAAACCGTCGCCGGGCCAGTTCGCGTTCCAGCGCCTGCAGCAGATCTTCGTCGCGGTCCTCGACGTCCATGTCGGCGTTACGGGTGATCCGGAACGCGTGGCGATCGACGATTTCCATGCCCGGAAATAGTGCCGGCAGGAACGCGGCGATGAGTTCTTCCATCGGCAGGAAGCGGATGGTCTCGGTCTGGCCGTCGGTGCTGTTGAGCCGGACGAATCGGTCGACGTTGTCCGGCACCTTCACCCTGGCGAAGTGCTGGCCGCCGTCCTCCGGGGATTTAACGGTGACGGCCAGGTTCAGGCTCAGCCCGCTCACAAACGGGAACGGGTGGGCTGGGTCGACGGCGAGCGGGGTCAGGACCGGGAACACCTGCTCCTGGAAGTATTTCGACAGATCAGCGCGTTCGGCATCGGACAGATCAGCCCAACCGATGAACTCAATGCCCTGCTCGGCAAGGGCGGGCCGAACCGAGTCCAGGAACACCAGTGCGTGCCGGGTGGCCAGTTGCCGGGTGCGGTCTTCGAGACGGCGCAATTGTTCGCGCGGGGTGAGTCCGTCAGCGGAGCGGACCGTCAGGCCCATCTCATCGCGTCGCTTGAGGCCGGCGACCCGAACCATGTAGAACTCATCCAGGTTGGAGGCGAAGATCGCCAGGAATTTGGCTCGCTCCAGCAGCGGAAGCGAGGTGTCGGCGGCCAGGGCCAGCACCCGGGCATTGAAGTCCACCCAGCTCAGCTCGCGATTGAGATAGCGATCCTCGGGCAGTGGGTTGTCGATGGCCTCCGCGGTGGTAGCCGGCGGAGCTTCGGGAGCCGCATGCTCGGCTTTTCGGTCGTCCTCGGGAGCTCGGGACTGGGTCTCGGCCTCGGTCATCGGATCATCATCCCTTATCTCCGACACCTGAGGACAACTGCCACTAAATGTTCACCAACCTCATATTCACCAAGCTCTCGGCCAGGTCAGGCGATGGCCTCCGCCGTTGCCGCTCCGATGCCCAGTACCCGCGCCTCGGCAAGATCCTCGGGTGTGTCGATATCGCATCGCAGACCCGGCCAGGCGCCGATGAGCTCAACGGCTCCGGAATCCCGATGTCGCGACGCCGAATCTGGACCGAAATGAGGCTGGGGCACCCCGCCGAAGGTGAACAGCGCAGCGGTCCCGGTGCCCTGTCGGTCGGCGACAAAACTTCGCGCGTTCACGCGGGCCGAAGCGAGCGCCTCACTGAGTTCCCAGGCTTTCAGGGCTGGTAAATCCCCCTGCAGCACCACGATATTGGTCATGGTCTTCGATAATGATTCGGCTGCCGCCAGCACGGCATTGTTCAGCGGGTCGGGGTGGCGCGCTGGGGTGGGGTCCGCAAGCACAATCGCGCCCAGCTCACGGGCTGCGGCGGCCGCCGTGAGGTCCGGTGTCACGACGGTGACCGACCCGACTCCCGCAACGTCCTTGGCGGCGGTGATGGTGTCGATGAGCATCGCGAGCACGACGCGTTCGCGTGCGCCCGCCGAGAAGAGAGGTGCCAGTCGGGTCTTGGCCGAAGAGAGGCGTTTGACGGCGATGATCAGGCCGACATCAGGCTCACCGCTCATGGTCGCCATCCTGCCAGCGTCACCGTGATTAGGTTGACGGGCGCCCCTGTCGAGGAACGCCGTTGTCGACACAAGGCCACCGATGGTGCGCAGAGGTGGAGTGTGAGATGAGTGGCTCGCTGGGGACGGCGGCGGTAATGGGCGCCGGCGCATGGGGCACCGCCGTGGCCAAGGTGCTGGCCGACGCCGGAAGCGAGGTCAGGCTGTGGACCCGCCGGCCGGAGGTGGCCGATGAGATCAACACCTCCCATATCAACGGCGGTTACCTGCCTGGTGTCCTGCTGCCATCCTCGATCCGGGCCACCGCTGATCCGGCCCAGGCACTCGACGGCATGAGCACTGTGCTGCTGGGTGTGCCGTCGCAGACGATGCGGGGAAACCTTGAGGCGTGGCGGGCCGATATTGCGACCGGAGCGACAGTGGTCAGCCTGGCCAAGGGGATCGAACTCGGCACATGTCTTCGGATGAGCGAGGTGATCGTCGCGGTGACAGGTGTGGAAACGGGTCAGGTCGCGGTGGTCTCCGGACCGAATCTGGCCGGCGAAGTCGCCGAGGAACAACCCACTGCGACGGTGGTGGCGTGCTCGGACTCCGGTCGGGCAGTTGCGTTGCAGCGTGCGCTGGATACCGGGTATCTGCGCCCCTATACCAACTCCGACGTGGTGGGTACCGAGATTGGTGGGGCATGTAAGAACGTCATCGCGCTGGCGTGTGGGATGGCTGCCGGGGTGGGCCTTGGCGAGAACACCGCCGCGGCCATCATCACCCGTGGGTTGGCAGAGATCATGCGGTTGGGAATCGCGTTGGGCGCCAACGTCACAACACTCGCCGGACTAGCCGGGGTGGGTGATCTGGTGGCCACCTGCACCTCGGGCCAGTCACGCAATCGCGCCTTCGGTTACCGGCTCGGCCGCGGAGACACCCTGACTGCGGCGAAGCGCGCCACGCACAGTCAGGTTGCGGAGGGAGTCACGTCGTGTACATCAATTCTGGAACTCGCATCCAGGCACGATGTCGAGATGCCGCTGACCGATGCGGTGAACCAGGTGTGCCACAAAGGGTTGTCCGTCGACGAGGCAGTGGCATTGCTATTGGGCCGCAGTACCAAAGCGGAGTGAAACGATGACACACGGTGACCGAACCCAGGACTACGGCGATTCCACTCGCACCGTCACAGCGGTTGACAGCCCAGCGATTCCGGGTAAGCCGCTGAGTCCGATCCCGGTGCCGGCATCGGCCTATCACCTTTCCGATGATGAAGGCTCCGAACCGCACGTGTACGGCCGTTACTCGAATCCCACCTGGAGCCAACTGGAGTCGGCACTGGCGAGCCTGGAAGCGGCACGCTCGGCGCTGGTCTTTGGGTCCGGCATGGCTGCGGTCACCGCGACCCTGCGCGTCCTGACCAGACCGGGCTCAGTCCTTGTCGTTCCCGCCGACGGCTACTACCAGGTGCGTCGTTTTGCGCTGGAAAGTCTTGCCCCCCTAGGCGTTACGGTGCGCGAGGCGACGGCCGCACAGTTGTGCGAGGCTGCCGCGACCGCTGACGTGGTGCTGGCCGAGACGCCGACGAATCCGGCGCTGGATGTGGTGGACCTGCGCCGGCTCGCCGGGATCTGCCGTAGTCGCGGGAGTCGCCTGGTGGTGGATAACACCACCGCGACCCCGCTTGGTCAGCAGCCGCTATCGCTCGGCGCCGATCTGGTGGTCGCCAGCGCCACCAAAGCACTTGCCGGACACAGTGATCTGCTCGCCGGGTACGTCGCCGGTGGTGAGCCCGACCTGATGGCGGCGATCGAACGGGAGCGGCTGCTGGCAGGGCCGATCCTCGGCGCATTTGAGGCCTGGCTGCTGATGCGCAGTATCGGCAGCTTCGGGTTGCGCTTTGAACGGCAGTGCCAGAACGCACTGGCATTGGCCGTAGAACTCGCAGACCATCCGCGGGTACGTGCGGTGCGCTATCCGGGTTTGCCTGCTGACCCGTCCTATCCGATCGCCACGACCCAGATGCGTCGATTCGGCGGCTTGGTGTCGATCGAACTCGCTGATGCCGGGGCCGTGCAGGCACTGGTCCGACATAGTGACCTGCTGGTGGCGGCGACCAGTTTCGGCGGTATCCACACCTGCGTGGATCGCAGGGAACGGTGGGGCGATGAGGTGCCCGGCGGATTCGCCCGGATCTCGGCGGGAATCGAGGACACCGACGACCTGCTGGCCGACGTCCGGCAGGCACTGGACGCGGACTGAGGGTTCGCCGCCTCCAGCCCTGTAGCCTCTCTAGCTTGTGACTGCCCGTCCTACCGGCTCCCGGATCCGCGTCGCCGTCGTCTACGGCGGTCGCAGTTCCGAGCACGCCATATCGTGTGTGTCGGCCGGCAGCATCCTGCGCCACCTCGACCCGCAGCGTTTTGAGGTGATTCCGGTCGGCATCACCTCCGACGGAATGTGGCTGCGCACCGACGCGCGCCCCGAGGATCTGGCCATCACCGACCGGCGACTGCCCGCGGTCACCGGCCAAGCGGAAATTCCGCTGGCTCTGGCCGCCGAGATTCTGGCTTCGGTGGATGTTGTGTTTCCGATCCTGCACGGACCCTACGGGGAAGATGGCACCATCCAGGGATTGTTGGAGCTTGCCAATGTGCCCTACGTCGGCGCCGGGGTGTTCGCCAGTGCCGCTGGGATGGATAAGGAGTTCTCCAAGAAGCTGTGCTCGGCCGCCGGCCTTCCGATCGGTGACTACGTCGTTCTGCGTTCCCGGCAGGACAGCCCGATTGCGGAAGATGTTGAGCGCCTAGGCTTTCCGCTATTCGTCAAACCGGCCCGTGGCGGCTCTTCAATTGGAGTCAGCCGGGTAACTTCGGCGGGTGAGCTTCAGTCGGCGATCGCTGAGGCCCGTCGGCACGACCCGAAAGTCATCATCGAGGCTGCGATTGACGGCCGCGAATTGGAATGCGGAGTGCTGGAGTTCCCGGATGGCTCGGTGAAAGCCAGCACCATCGGTGAGATCAAGGTGCCCGGAGTTGGCGTCTACGACTTCGACACGAAATATCTCGATGACGCCGCCGAACTCGACGTACCGGCCGCCCTGGATGGCACGATCGCAGACGAGTTGCGACACTTGGCGATTCGCACTTTTACCGCACTGGACTGCCAGGGCCTGGCCCGGGTCGATTTCTTCCTGACCGAGCAGGGTCCGATTGTCAACGAGATCAACACCATGCCGGGGTTCACCACGATCTCGATGTACCCGCGTATGTGGGGTGCCAGTGGGGTGGACTACCCAACCCTGCTGGGAACCATGGTGGAAACCGCACTCGCGCGCGGCACCGGTCTGCGCTGAGATCTGTCAGGCCGGCGGTCCGGGCCGTATCGGTATGGCCGGCATCGTGCGCGCGATCACCTCGGACATGGTCTGGATCGGCGTCGATCCCGAATCGGCCGGCAGGGTCAACGCGATATACACCGGCCGATCCACGCTGACCCAGGTACTGCGCCGGGTATCGCTGTCATCGATTCGGAACCACCCGACGTCATCCACCATCTGGATGGGTCTGCCGACGACGAACTCCGCGGGCCGGTCCAGTCCGCAGCGCAGGATGACCGGTTCGCCGTCGCCGCGCCATGCGGCGGTGCCGGCCGGGGTGGGCTGCGCGGTTTCGGCGCGCTGGAGGTCGCCGAAGGAATCGGGAAGTGTGGCGAGCAGCGCGCGGCATTCGGGGGCTTGAGCCGCTGGTGCCGGAACGTCGGCGATGGCGACCGCTGGCTGCGCTGGGTTCCGGGTCGCGGCGATCGCCAGGATCGTGCCGACCGCCGCGACGGCGATCGTGAGCGCGGCGATCAGCAGAGCGCGGGAGGGACCGGCGCTGTCGGAATCAACGGGGGCGCCTCGCACGGGCTCTTCAGGCTCATCCGCGGTATCGCCGGGCACCTCGTCTCCTTGATGTCGCGACTGCTGGTCCTAGACTGACGTGCTCAAGGTAGCGCAGGGCTCGTGACGGGACTTCGACGAGGAGACGCGGTGGCAGACGGGTCCGATCCCACGCTGAAACAACTGGGGGAGTTCGCCGTTCTGGACCGTCTCATCACCGGGCGACCGGACGCGTTCGGAGTCAGTGTCGGACCCGGTGATGACGCCGCCGTGATCAACGCGCCGGATGGTCGGGTGGCCGTCAGCACGGACATGCTCGTCGAGGGCCGCCATTTCCGGTTGGACTGGTCGACCGCGCATGACGTGGGCCGTAAGGCGATCGCGCAGAACGCCGCCGATATCGAGGCGATGGGTGGGCGCGTCACAGCCTTTGTCGTTGGATTCGGTGCGCCCGCGAGCACGTCGGCGGCACGAGTGGCTGAACTCGGCGACGGCATGTGGGCCGAGGCCGCAGCACTCGGGGCGGGCATCATCGGTGGAGACCTCGTCGCAAGTCCGCAGTGGGTGGTCTCGGTGACGGTGCTGGGTGACCTGGGCGGCCGTGCTCCGGTGTTACGTAGCGGCGCGCAGGTCGGTTCGGTGATTGCGGTGGCCGGTGACTTAGGTCGATCCGCAGCGGGACTTGCGCTGTGGGACAGGGGAATCAACGACTTTGAGGATCTGCGGCGCCGCCATCTGGTGCCGCGGCCGCCATATGGACAGGGCTTGGTCGCCGCCGAGGCCGGGGCGCAGGCCATGACCGACGTCTCCGACGGTCTACTGGCAGACCTTGGTCATATCGCGAGTGCCTCCGGCGTCACGATGGACCTTGATCCCGCCGCGCTGCGCTCCGATGTCGATGCGGTGATGGCGGCCGCACAGGCGGCGGGTGTAGAACCGTGGTCGCTGGTCCTGGGCGGCGGCGAGGACCACGCACTGGTGGCCTGCTTTCCGGATGCGCCGCCGCCAGGCTGGCGGGTCATCGGAACCGTCAGGAATGGCCCGGGGGATGGCACCGGCGAGGTTCTGCTCGACGGGGTGCGGTGGTCGGGTGCGGCGGGTTGGCAGTCGTTTGACTGACCGGTGCGGTGGGCCGGGTCTACTGACCCGCGTTATGGGCCAGTTCTAAGGCCCACTGGCTGATGAAGCGCCCCGCCGGCGGCTCCCCGCGGTTGCATGATCCGTCAGATTCACCGACCCGTTTGACCCACAGATAGGCGTCAGCGTGCGCTCCCGCGGTGGCCGTGGTGGGGCGTACACCCAGTGCGCGGCCACTGGGGTTGCACCACATCAGCGGGGAATCCGGCGCAGGACCGACACCGTTGCGCGAGGTGTCGATCACATAGTGCGCACCATTGGTAAGTGCGGACACGGCCTCGCCGTATCCGATCTCCTCCTCGGTGGTGAAGTAGTTCGTTGTATTGAGACTGAAGCCCCGCGCGCGTTCCACCCCGACGAGGTTGAGGCGGGTGGCGATTTCTTCGGCGCTCAACCACCTCGAGTGCCCACCGTCGATGTACACGGCCGCGGCCGGATCCGCGGTCAGCGTCTCGACGGCCGAGCGGATCAGGCCGTAGCGTTCCTGGCGCTGGTCAGCGGACAGGCAGTCGGCCATGTCCAACGCGTCGGGTTCCAGGATGATCGCTGCGGGCATTGAGCCCAGTCCGGCGGCGACGGCGCTGATCCATCGGCTGTAGTCCGCACCCGAGGCGAATCCGCCTGCTGCGAAGCTCCCGCAGTCCCGGTGGGGGATCGCGTAGAGAACCAGAAGCGGCATACTCCCGGCGGCCTGGGCGGCACCGACGTACCTCGACACCGTGCTGGTGACCGTGGCGGTGGGAAATGCGTGGTCAAGCCAGTAGGCCTGGGGGGTGTTGGCGATCGCGGTCAGGGTGGGATTCGGCGGGTTGGCGTTCCTTGCGGCGACCATGGCCGCCGAGATGGGATCGACGTAGAAGGGCTTTCCGGCCAGCGGGTTGGACTCGGAGACCAGGCGCAGCGCGGACCCGGGCCCCACCGCTGCGACCGAGCACACGGTGCTCACGACGGCCGCCACCGCCATGGCGGGGGAGATCCACCGCGCGACGGCACGGGCTGCTGAGACGATCACGTGGAATAACTTAGTGCACGTCGAAAAAAGCGGCACGCTAGTTTGTCAATCGTGAGTGCCCGGCCGCTGAGCGAGCTCGTGGAGGCCGGCTGGGCGACGGCCCTGGCGCCGGTGTCCGACCAGGTCACACAGATGGGCGAATTCCTGCGTGCCGAGATCGCAGCGGGAAACCGCTACTTACCGGCAGGCCCTAATGTGCTGCGGGCCTTCACCTTTCCCTTCGAGGCGGTCCGGGTGCTCATCGTCGGCCAGGATCCCTATCCCACACCGGGACACGCGGTCGGACTGAGTTTCTCGGTGGCCCCCGACGTCCGGCCCCTGCCGCGGAGTCTGTCGAACATTTTCACCGAGTACAGCGCTGACCTGGGCTATCCGGCTCCCGCCAACGGTGATCTCATACCGTGGGCGCAGCGCGGCGTCATGCTGCTCAACCGGGTGCTGACGGTGAGTGCGGGTACCCCGGCCTCACATCGCGGAAAAGGGTGGGAAGCGGTCACCGAATGTGCGATCCGGGCGCTGGCCGCGCGAGATGAGCCGATGGTGGCGATCCTCTGGGGCCGCGATGCGGCCACACTCACACCGCTGTTGGCCGAGGGCGGGTGCGCGGTGATCGAGTCAGCACATCCCTCGCCGCTGTCGGCAAGCCGGGGATTCTTCGGGTCGCGACCATTCAGCCGAGCCAACGATCTGCTGGCCGGGATGGGCGTCCCGGGAGTGGACTGGCGTTTGCCTTCCACCGGCGACGAGTCGCGGACGGCTGCTAGCCGCGGGTGACCTTGCCTGCCTTTAGGCAGGAGGTGCAGACGTTCACGCGGTGCTTGTTGCCGCCGGGGCGATCGGTGGCGCGAACGGTCTGGATGTTGGGGTTCCAGCGTCGGTTGGTCCGGCGATGCGAATGCGACACGGCTTTGCCGAAGCCGGGGCCCTTCCCGCAGACGTCGCACACGGCAGCCATCTCGAACTCCTCAGATCTTGAGTAAAGGCCAACAACCGCAAGGCGGGTGACCCCATAACTCGATCAGGATACCGGGGTGGGGAGATCAACGCCAAAACGGGTGCCGGATCGCTGGTCACCTCGCTGACCTGGGTCCGGCGCCGCTGCCCCCAGGGTGACGTCGACTGTCGGCTGATCTGGCTAGGCTGACGCGAAACGCCGAGGGTGCCAGGGATCAGGAGGTGTCGATGCCGGACCGGCGGCTGGACGCATCAGCCCTGCGTGACTGGGCGCACTCCGCCGTGAGTGACCTGCTGCGCCACGCCGACGAGATCAACCGGCTCAACGTCTTCCCGGTGGCTGACTCCGACACCGGCACCAACATGCTGTTCACCATGCGATCGGGGCTGGCCGAGGCGGACCCGGCCGCTGCCTCCGGTGATGTCGCACAGGTTGCCGCGGCGCTGGCTCGCGGCGCCTCCGACGGCGCGCGCGGCAACTCCGGGGTGATTCTGTCTCAGATCCTGCGTGCGCTGGCGGATGTGACGGCGGAGGCGAAGACCGACACCGATCTGGCAGACACCGATCTGGCCGACATCGATGCGGCACTGCTCGCCGCGACGCTGCGGCATGCGGTCGTGCTCGTGGTATCGGCGATGGGCGGTGAGGTGGTGGACGGCACCGTGGTGTCGGTGCTGCAGGCCGCCGCGGATGCGGTCGAACAGGGTGCCACCGAGGGCGCGGGTCTGGCGCAGGTGCTCACCGGCGCCGGTGAGGCCGCCGCAATCGCACTCGAGCGCACCCCCGACCAACTCCCGGTGCTCGCCGAGGCGGGCGTGGTGGACGCGGGTGGGCGCGGACTATTGGTGTTGCTTGATGCGCTCACCGCCACGGTCACCGGTCACGCGCCGCATCGGCGCGCCTACCAACCCGGGCCCGCCACAGCCGGCCACGTCGTCGCCGCGACCGGAGCGCCCCAATTCGAGGTCATGTATCTGGTCAGTGACTGTGACGCCGAGGCTTTGGATCGACTGCGCGGCGCTCTCGAACGGGTGGGCGACTCGATCGCGCTGGCACCGTCAACCGCAGAACGGCATTCGGTGCATGTGCACACCGATGATGCGGGTGCGGCGATCGAGGCGGGCCTGGCGGCCGGAGCGGTGAGCAGGATCCGCATCTCGGCACTGGCCGGGGGCCGGGTGTCGCCGGGCGCCTGGAGCAGACAGCGCGCCGTGCTGGCAGTCATCGACGGGGACGGCGCCGAGGAGTTGTTCCGTACGGAAGGGGCGACCGTGGTGCGCCCGGACGCCGACCTGATCGATCCCGACGACGGCGTCAGCGCCGAGGAACTCCTGCGCGCACTGGTCGACACCGGTGCCGCCCAGGTAATGGTGCTGCCTAACGGCTACGTATCGGCGGAGGATCTGGTGGCCGGCTGCACCGCCGCGATCGGGTGGGGTGTTGACGTAGTGGCGTTGCCGGCCGGGTCGATGGTGCAGGGCCTGGCCGCGCTGGCCGTCCATGATTCGTCCCACCAGGCCGTGGACGACGGCTACACCATGGCCCGGGCGGCAGCCGGATGCCGGCGCGGATCGGTGCGCCTGGCCACCCAGAAGGCACTGACCTGGGCGGGCGCCTGCGAAGCCGGTGACGGCCTGGGCATCGCCGGCGATGAAGTGGTGGTGGTGGCAGCAGACCTCGGGGCCGCGGCAGTCCGGCTGATCGACCTGCTGATGGGCTCCGGCGGCGAACTGGTCACCGTCCTGATCGG
>Ga0194039_1000956_pt1 | contig 16092 bp, 19 predicted proteins | sample JunL228m_MetaG_FD_148679 | JGI IMG/M metagenome (GOLD analysis project Ga0194039, IMG submission 148679) | Anoxic zone freshwater microbial communities from boreal shield lake in IISD Experimental Lakes Area, Ontario, Canada - Jun2016-L227-8m | ecosystem: Environmental > Aquatic > Freshwater >... | reverse complement strand
TGCCCGTTAAAGAAAAAACCCTCCTGCTCTACCTTCACCGCTATATTGTAGCTCGGCACACCTGGCGGCTGTCCTGCTGGTCCATGGGCCTGGCCAAGCGATAAGATTTTTTTGCATTTATTTTTGTTTACATTTCCGGAGAGTCCCACGGAAGTAGATGCAAAAAACCTCGTTACTCATCAAAAACATTATGTATATGTAACCCCATACAAACAATCCCTGAAATTAAAAAGGGATCTCTAAAAAATGCGCGATAATTCGTGACAATTAAAACTGTTATCACTCATGTAACAATGAGCGCATAAAAAAAGCCGCTACCATGTACAGGAATTATTGCAATGGACACACGAACTGGCAAATGCCCGCATAAAATATCCAGATGATGTGAGACAATGAAAAAAATCTGGACGACCCCTCTAGCAGAAAAAAATGAACCGGATAGAACAGGCCTCGTCAAGTCAAGTCAAGTCAAGTCAAGTCAAGTCAAGTCAAGTCAAGTCAAGTCAAGTCAAGTCAAGTCAAGTCAAGTCAAGTCAAGTCAAGTCAAGTCAAGTCAAGTCAAGTCAAGTCAAGTCAAGTCAAGTCAAGTCAGGATATTCTCTTTTTTTTATGGAAAATGTCATCTCTCCCTTAACACTGCAAGCGTTACGCCAACCCGTCAATATGGATAGGAAGAGTGTATGATGGCTGCGAGAAAGAAGAAACCGGAAGATAAGAACACGGGCACTACGGGTAGCGAACGCTTGTTGCGGGACGATGCAGAGAAACAGCTCGGCTGCTCCCCGATGAACTCTCCCGAACTGAAAGGGCAGTCACCTGAACAACTCATCCACGAACTCCAGGTACACCAGATAGAACTTGAGATTCAAGCAGAAGAACTTAAGAAATCAAAGCTCGAACTCGAAGAGTCGCGGGACAAGTTTCTGGACCAGTATGATTTTGCTCCAACCGGTCTTCTCACGGTCAATGAGAAGGGCTCAATCATTGAAGTGAACCTGACTGGTTCAACACTTCTTGGAGTTGAGCGGAGCAAACTGATATGGACACAGTTCAGTAAATTTGTTGCTCCGGAAGATCAGGATCAATGGTATTGGTATATCACAAATTTGCTTCAGCAGGATGGAAAACAGTACTGCACACTCCTGCTCAAACGTACGGGCGGGTCTGCATTTCCTTCCCGTCTGGAAGGGGTCCGGCTTGGGAGCGATGGAATACATACTGGAGCCCGTATCGCGTTTAGTGACATCACCGATATGAAAACGGCAGAAGAAGCGCTGCTCAAAACCACGTCATATCTCGAAAATCTTATAGACTATGCAAATGCCCCGATCATCACGTGGGATCCCGAGTATCGCATAACCCGGTTCAATCATGCGTTTGAGCACATGACTGGCAGAAACCAGAAAGAGGTGCTAGGAAAGAAACTGGACTTCCTCTTCCCGGATGAGACCTCTAAAGCTTCTCTGTCATTAATCCATAATTTACCCAAAGGCAAACGATGGGAGACAATTGAGATCCCGATCCTCACCAAAGATGGCAGTGTCCGGACAGTGCTCTGGAATTCAGCAAACATCTCAAACCCTGATGGCAGAATAATTTCCACCATTGCACAGGGAGTTGACATCACCGAACGCAAGCGGGCGGAGGAGGCGCTGCGAGAAGAACAACAATTTTCAAAATTAATGTTAGATAGCCTTCCTGGAATCTTCTATCTCTATACATATCCCGAACATCAATTAACACGATGGAACAAGCAGCACGAGACACTTTTGGGCTACACGGCAGATGAGATGAAAGGCAAGTTGGCTTCGGACTGGCATCTGCCGGAATTAAAAGATGCAGTTTTGAAAGTTACACAAGAGGTAATGGAACGGGGTCAGAGTTCTGTTGAAAGTAATTTAATCGCAAAAGATGGGCATACGATACCATTCTACCTTACGGGGGTCAGATTTGAGGCACAGGGGCGGCTCTATTATCTGGGTATCGGGATTGACATCACCGAGCGCAAAAAGATGGAGTCAGAGATCCAGTCCCTGAACAGGGATCTCGAACAGCGGGTCATCGAACGAACCAGCCAGCTGAATGCATCGCTTGAGGACAAGACAGTCCTGCTGCAGGAAGTCCACCACCGGGTCAGGAACAACTTCCAGATCATTATCTCCCTCTTGTCCCTTCAGTCACAATACATCGAGGACGAGAAGGCAAATCAGGTGTTCAAGGAAAGCAAGAATCGCATCCATGCGATGGCGCTTGTGCATGAAAAACTGTATCCGTCAACGGATATGGCAACAATTGACCTTGACAGTTATTTCCGGCTTTTAGGAAACAACCTGTTGCAGTTCTATGGAGTGAGAGGAAGGAATGTTATCTTAAATACCCGGATTTTGGATATCCATACCAATATCAATACCGCGATTCCTATCGGGCTTATTGTCAATGAACTGGTCTCAAACTCTTTAAAACATGCATTCCCTAATGGAAGGAGAGGAGAGATCTCCATTGCGATGCAGCGGGAGAACGCCCTCCTCACCATCGTTTATAAGGACAACGGGATAGGGATTCCTGCTGATCAGGATTGGCGCAACATCAAAGCGCTGGGACTCCAACTTGTGATCGGGCTAGTTGGACAACTGGACGGTACGATTGAACTGGACAGGACAGAGGGAACCACGTTTACGATTGTTGTAAAGGAGATGAAGTAGGGACTAACGATGACTTTTCTGGATGAAGGAAAGGGAGCCCAGTTTGAAATGAGGGTGCCGAAAGGGGCGAGGCGGATAACAGGGAAGGGTACATAATGGCTGCGGGAAAGAAGAAGCCGGAAGATAAGAACACATACACCTTGGGCAGCACCCGTTCTTTGAGAGATGATGCAGAGAAACATCTCGCACGCTCCCATATGCGCTCTTCCGAACTGAAAGGGCAGACACCTGAACAACTCATCCACGAACTTCAAATGCACCAGATCGAGCTTGAGACGCAGGCAGAAGAGCTCCGGAGAGCATATCTCGCGCTCGAAGAGTCTCGGGACAAGTTCCTTGACCTGTATGAGTTTGCCCCGCTGGGGTATGTCACGCTCAACGATAAGGCACTGGTAAGAGAGGCAAATCTTGCTTGTGCAACGCTTCTCGGTATTGAGCGAAGCAAATTGATCAAAGCGCAGTTCGGGAAATTCGTTGCTCAAAAAGATTCCGATCAGTGGTATTTGTATTTCAGGAACGCTCTGAACCGTGATGGGAAACAGATTTGCACGCTCACGCTCACTCGGGAGGACGGCTCTGTGTTCCCGGCCCGGTTAGAAGGGCTCCAGCTCACCGGCAGCGATGGGGTAACAAAGGTCCGTATTGCGATCAGTGACATCAGCGATATCTGGCAGATTGAAGCGCTGAAGAGACATTACTCAATCCTGAATGGCATACTGGAAAGCACGGATGCGGCGATCCTATCACTGGATCGCAAGTACCGCTATACCAGCTTCAACTCTCACCATGCGATGGTGATGAAGCAGCTCTACGGTGTAGATATCGAACCGGGCCACAGCATTTTTGATTACCAGCCGTTTAAAGAAGAACAGGTACGGGCAAAACATAATATTGACCGGGCACTGGCGGGAGAACACGTCATAGAGGAGACATTCTCCGGAGAAGAGGGACGATTGCGGCGCTATTTTGAAGTGACCCATTACCCGATTAAAGACACCGGAAAAAAGGTTGTTGGCGTTGCTGTTTTCGCACAGGATATCACCGATCGCAAAGTGGCAATAGAAGCAATTCAAGAGAGTGAGCTGAAGTACCGCACACTGGTCGACACAACCGGAACCGGTTTTGTGATCATTGACAACCAAGGCCGGGTACTTGATGCAAACCCTGAGTACGTCCGCCTGACAGGCTATACGAACGTTAAGGAGATTGCCGGCAGGAACGTAAACGAGTGGACTGCTGCATACGTGAAAGACAAGAATGCCGAGGCGGTTGGCCAGTGCCTCAGGGACGGGTATATCCGGAATCTCGAGATCGATTATATGCATGCATCGGGCACGATCATCCCAATCGAGATCAATGCCACGGTCTTACAATCCGGTGATACGGTACAGATTATAACCCTCTGCCGCGACATCACCGGGCGCAAACAGGCGGATATGCAGCGAGAGATGTTCATCCGGGAACTCGAACAGAAGAATACCGAGCTCGAACAGTTCACATACACAACCTCCCACGATCTTAAGAGCCCGCTCCTCACGATCAAGTGGTTTGCGGGGCTCCTTGAGGACGATACCCAGATTTGTGATCCGGTCCAGATGAAAAATGATGCCCACCGCATCTCGGAGGCGGCAGAAACCATGCAAACACTCCTTGCCGATCTCCTTGAACTTTCCCGGGTTGGAAAGATTATCAAACCCCCGGAAAATACCGGGTTTGGCACGATTGTTAAGGAATCAGTAAATCTCCTTGCAGGACCACTTACAGAACGGGGTGTCACCGTTGAAATTGCCCCGGATCTCCCGGATGTATATGTTGACCCTGCCCGCATCCGGGAAGTCATGGTCAACCTCATTGAGAACGCCATAAAGTTCCTCGGTAACCGGCCGGATCCCTTGATCAGGATTGGTGTTGATGATTCCAGTGAAACACCGGTCTTTTTCGTGCAGGACAATGGCATCGGGATTGACCCCCAGTATCTCGACCGAATCTTCAACCTGTTCGAGAGACTCGATGCATCTGCGCACGGATCCGGTATCGGCCTTCCCATAGTTCGGAGGATCATCGAAGTGCACGGGGGGAAGATATGGGCTGAATCTGAAGGGCCTGGCAAGGGAACCACGTTCCGGTTCACGCTGCCGGTTGCCGGAGATACCCCTGCTGATCTAAATAATAACAGGTAGATTGGAGAAAGACAGCGATGGTCGACCGTACCGAAGATCCCCTGGACATCCTGCTTGTCGAGGACAATGACGCCCATGCCGATCTCGTGATTAGGGGGATGCGTGACCAGCAGGTGGCAAACAAGATCCACCACGTGACCGATGGAGAGCAGGCTCTTGATTACCTCTTCGGGCGCGGGGCATACACGGATCCATTGCTGAATCCCCGGCCAAATCTCGTCCTGCTCGATCTACGGCTCCCCAGGGTAGACGGGCTTGAAGTGATCAGGATTATCAAGGCCACCCCTTCACTCCTCCGCATACCCGTAGTTATCCTTACCAGTTCCGATGCAGAGAGCGATATCGTCAAATCTTTTGATTACCATGCGAACAGCTACGTGGTAAAACCTCTTGACTTCAAGACCTTTACAAAAATCATTAAGGATCTCGGGTCCTACTGGCTGGGCTGGAATGCAAAACCGCCGGGTGACTAATAATGAGGGGCAGTCGGCGAGATTCATGTCAGGCACACGGCGACTCCTGAAGGAGCCATGATTTTCTTTGAAGACGACGGCATTGGTATCTTTGCGGAGAAGAAGGAGCAGATCTTTTTTTGCAGCAATGGTCACTGTGCCTTGATGCGGAGTCTTATTTTTGTGTAAGAGACCCTTGCGATTACCGGCGTCCCCCTCAAACGGAATACCGTTCCCTCTCATATTCCAATCAAACTACCGTGCTCCTATAGGTAATCCGATATAATACGCCATGCTGTTTTACGATTTCCGCCAATGAGGTAAGAATATAATCCCTTGTTACAAAAGATAATCCATTGGTGATGATATGAGTCTGGCACGTTTTATCACATGGGTCGGTTTGGTTGCACTGATTGCAGGAATAATCGGGTTTCTGCTCCCGGGGCAGTTCCTTTATTTCCCGCAGATCGCTTCATTACTCACCCAGTACGGAAACCTCCTTATTCCTGGCATCAGCTCAAACCCTTCGGTAAAAATGGGCATTGCCAAAGCCCCGGTTATCTGTCTTGCAGTAATCGGATTTTGTATGGTATTCTGGGGTACGATTAAAAGTTTATTAGAGTCTAAGGAAACAACCGGGACAAACTCCAAGGATAGCAAGAGATCGATAAACGAGCTGAACGCCTCTCAAATGTCAGATGGAAAGTATCCCACTAAATCAGTAAAAGAGCTGGTAGATCGCAAGAAACCATAAGCAATACCACTCTTTTAAAATACTGTTTAACCGGAAAAAAACCCGTTTACTTTTTTTTTGATCTCAGATACTCTCCATAAAAAAAATGTTTTATCTGCAATGGATCACACCCGCGTATATCAGGATATGACAACAATACCCGATCCCTGTTGCCTGTAATTCACGGATTTCAGAGTCAATCGTCCCGTGTGCATGTTTAAGGATCTTATGATTTAGACACGGAGCACATACAATATAGGAGCAATATTCCATGCCACAAGATCCAGCGCAGGTGTACCAACCCGAAGCCGATACATACCTCCTGCTAGATGCTGCAAAAAAAGAAATAAATCCTTATGATCGGGTACTGGAGATCGGGACCGGTTCCGGATTTATATCCCGCGAGCTGGCAAAGGTATCTGATGTTGTGGCAACGGATATCAATCCACATGCTGTTTTATGTGCCAGTTGTTCTGGTGTCACCGTAGTGCAAAGCGATCTCTTTGCCGGTATTAGGGGGAAATTTTCCCTGATCCTCTTCAACCCCCCCTATCTCCCCACACAACCTGAAGAGCGGATCGATGACTGGCTTGAATACGCACTGGATGGTGGTGATACGGGGCGGGTAGTGATCGAACGGTTCGCTGATGAAGTTGGCCGAGTGCTTGCACCGGGTGGAAGGATCCTGCTGCTGATCTCATCGCTCACCGGGCTTACTGAAGTTAACGATCTTTTTTACGGGCACGGATATTCTTCAAAAACCGTGATGCAGCAGGAGTTGGAGGATGAAATGCTGTATGTGCTGAAAATCGTTAAAATCCCATAGGCTTCATAATTTTTCCGATGTATCAGAAGTTGTGAACCTGCAATGCAACCACTATAATATTGATGATTAGGATGACCAGTTTAAGAATATCAGGCTCTTGATTGAAGTTTCTTAATCGCGGTCTCAGCCGCTTCCCTTACCTCAGAGAATGGATCGTGGATGAGTGCTGTTAGTGGCTCGATCGCGCTGGGTTCATGCAGCTTTCCCAGCACTTCAGCAGCACCGATTCTGACGGTCATATCCGTGTCCTTTAAGCAGCAGATGAGCGGACTGACTGCAGCCCGGTCCCTTATATTTCCCAGTGCAGCGATCGCGGCGCAACGGATACCGGGTTTTGGATCACTAAGTGCAGTTATCAGGGTTGGTACCGCATCAGAATCACCCAACCGCCCGAGTGCCTGCGCAATATCGGAACGGACTGCAGGATGGGGATCTAAAAAGGCAGCGGCAAGCGGCTCAATCGCAGAAAGATTGCCGGATTTTCCAAGTTCCACTGCAGCAGCCCGGCGTTTTTTTACCGTGGACGCACGTAGATCGGTAACGAGGGTCTTAAAATCTTTCATAAAACAAGGGTGTATCTGGTTAATGCTCGCACTCGTAGCCGGATTCGTACGCTGATATGACCTTCTGTGCGATCTCTTCAGAGAGCCGGTCATGCACGATGTGCACAAACGCCTCGACATCCTCTACCGGAAGACAACCCATGCTCTCTTCTCCCTTTTGTATAATATCGGTTAAGTAGGTTAATTCTTCGTCAGTCAACCGGTTTATTCTCTGGGTAAAATCATTACTGTCCTCAGCAAAGTGGTTGGAGACCGGTGGCAGTATTGAATGGAACTGATGCCCCGATCCTGAACAGGTGAGGTCGCCACATTCCGGTGCAAGTTTTTTTAAGATTTCAATATCTCGTTCTGATAGTTCCCGTGGCATGGTTGTGATCCTTACCAATCATTTCACTGGCTTTGGAATAAACGTGCGTGAAGGACACCGTTCGATCTCACGTTCCGGTATGGTCTCGCCATTGATCCGACAGGTTCCACTATCTTTTGTGATCGGCAAATAACTGATACAATCCTCGCATGCAGGCATATACCTCCCGTTCGTTGTTAAACGTACATTATCCTTTGTGCCGGTAATGATTGTTGCTAAAAAAGAAGAAGTGAATTAGAAATATTTACCCAACCAGTTTTTGATACCGGCAATAATTCCGCCGGAATTACCCGAGCCGGATGATTTCTTTCCAGAACGGGGTTGCATGGTTGCGGGACGGGATATGGTACGTCGGGGTGCTGGAGATTCCCTTGCAGGAATATCCCTAAGGGTTCCCTGTGGTTCCTCGCCTTCCGATTCGAAACCCCATGCAAATCCGATCTTGTAAGCACTCTCATTCTGTCGAATCCAGTTCGCTGCGTTCATGTATCCACGATCTTCGGCTTTCTTGATCGTATCCTGGTGATCCTGGGTAAAATGAATTTCGCGCTGCAGGGCGGTTAACTCCTCATATACCTTTCCGGGGACTTTTATCTTTTCTCTACCCATAACTCCTCATATAGGCATATGCTGGGATACGATATTTAATGTTTCCTCTTAAATACGCTGAAATAATGGGACGATTGGTATCCGGGGGATAAGAAACGGTTAAAATACGGAAATCACAGAAAATTGATACCTGTGCCGGACAATTGAACACAATAACGATAGTGTGAAAATGGTCAAAGTGATCTATGAAGGGGACGATTTTAAACGTATATTAAGGATGGATTTGCAGAAACTTAAGCGTCTTTCAGAATCAAAAAAAGGTTGGTATCTTTGAAGTGGACTAAAGAAGGAAAGATCAAGGCGGAAATTAAAAAGAAAGGAGATGCTATTGTTGTGAAACGCTTCAGAGTAATCGGATCTCATATTTTTTAAGAGATGATCTTTTTATACCCTGCATGTACTGGAAAAACGTATGTGTTTTCACAAAACAGGCTGAGTTTTTAAAAACAATGAGAAGCGGTGTGATATACGCTATACATGAAAATGGATTGATCGTGATTACCTACTCGACGATCGTGTTGAACACCGCAACGTCTGCAATCGGGTCCGCAAGTTCGCGGACCGCACTTTTGGTTACATTGCTCTGTACGAAATCTACCATTGTTTTCTCTGGCTCCCGTCCTTGGGTCCTTGGACTAGAATAATACTCTATAGGAGACTTGGCTTAGGTTTTACAGAATGGAGTGGGGGAGAAGACAACAATAATTAATTCCACTTTCTTTTCTCAATAACTTCGGAATCTTATTCATCATATCTTCACGATACTATTCAACAGAGGATCTAAAATGGCACAATCTCAAAATAATACCAAACTCGACATCACCACCCTTGAGGGCTGGCTCTGGGAAGCAGCCTGCAAAATCCGCGGGGAGATCGATGCCCCGAAATACAAGGATTATATTCTGCCGCTCATTTTTCTGAAGCGGTTGTCCGATGTCTTTGATGACGAAGCGAAAAAGATGGAGAGCAAATATGGTAATCGCGATCTTGTGGAAAAAATCCTTGCGGAGGATCACCAGCTTGTCCGGTTTTACCTGCCACCCGAATCCCGCTGGGATGCAATTGCCAAAAAGAGCGCGGGACTTGGAGAGAATATAACGGACGCGATGCGTTCGATCGCACGGGAAAACCCAAAGCTCCAGGGCTCGATTGACATCGTGGATTTCAACGCGACCGCAGCAGGGCAGCGGATCATACCCGATGACTCTCTCAAGACACTGATCGGGGTCATGGGTAAACACCGGCTGGGTCTCTTGGATGTTGAGCCGGATATTATCGGCCGCGCTTACGAGTACCTGCTCAGGAAGTTTGCGGAAGGATCCGGCCAGAGTGCCGGTGAGTTCTATACGCCGCGTGAGGTCGCCATCCTCATGGCACAGATCCTCAATCCAAAACCGGGTGAGGAGGTCTACGATCCATGCTGCGGGTCCGGGGGTCTGCTGATCAAGTGTGCGATGAACTTCCGGGAAAAATATCACAACGATCCCGAAGTTGCCCCGCTCCAGTTCTGCGGGCAGGAGAACCAGCATGCTACGTTTGCCATGGCGAAGATGAACACGTTTATCCACGATATGGAAGCGCAGATCTCTCTTCAGGATACGATGAAGTTTCCCCAGTTCCTGAACAAGGACGGTTCGCTCCGGCAGTTCGACATCGTGACAGCAAACCCGATGTGGAACCAGGATTTCGAGCAGAAGATTTACGAGACCGACACCTACAACCGGTTCGCGTATGGATACCCGCCTTCAAGCAGCGCAGACTGGGGATGGATTCAGCACATGTTCGCCTCGCTCAAGAAGACCGGGCGGATGGCGGTGGTGCTGGATACCGGTGCAGTCTCGCGGGGCAGCGGAAATACCGGAAAGAACCGGGAACGGGACATCAGGAAATATTTCGCAGAGCACGACCTTGTGGAAGCGGTCATTCTCCTGCCGGAGAACCTGTTCTATAACACGACAGCACCGGGGATTATTCTCATAATTAACCAGAAGAAGCAGCATAAGGGTGAAATCCTGCTGGTCAATGCCTCGAAACTCTTCCAGAAAGGACGACCGAAAAACTTCATGCCTGATGAGAGTATCGCACAGGTTGCCGGGATCTTCCGGGAATGGAAGGCGGTAGACGGGATCAGCACGATTGTCTCTGCTGCTGATATTGCGAAGAATGATTTTAACCTGAGCCCATCCCGGTACGTTGCACAGAATGGCAAAGATGAGACGCTCCCATTAGAGGATGCGGTTGTGCTGTTGCGGGAAGCTGAAGAGGAGCGGCAGGAAGCTGATGAGCGGCTGAAGAAGGTGCTGGCGGGTTTGGGGCTGGATGTGTAATTCAATAAACAGGTATATAGCCAGAGCACGAATAATACAAGAATAACAGGAGCATGACATCATGTCACCCTCGACAACAAAAAAACGTATTTACAACCCACTGACTGGCAAATATTACGAGATTCGCCAGCGTTCCAGCGCCTATGGGGTGGCTGGTCAGATCAAGGGATTGTGGAGCTCGAAAAAGAAGAAACAATCGTAATCCCTGAAGGTCGATACAATTCCCCCTCAACGCTGGTATATTGATACAAATGTCATAGCGCACTGGGTTCTTGGCAAAGGGGGAGTTCTTCAGTTATTATGCGAACAATCTTCTCTTCCAGACCAATTTTTTGAGATTTATTCAAATAGATATGAATCCTCTTTGACTTTTGTAAACACTGTAATCGATAAGAAAAACCAGAGAATTACGGATCATTTTTTTGTCTCGCATCTTGCGATCAATGAGCTGTTTTCAGCAATTCGCGATGAGATGCGAAGTATTCTTCTCTTCAATAAAGGGTGTCCCATTTCGATGTGGAGAAATCCGAGATACGATCCAATTATCGCAGCAATAGATTACCAAGCGGTATATCAACAAACCCTCCAGGCATTCATCCCTCTGTTTGAAGACGGCAAAAAAGAAGACAGTGTTATTCAGCTGATGGTTGAACAATCTCCAGAAAGCCCGAATTACTGGGATGTCTATTCGTCCATTTTGTTCATGGTCAAAGAGGCAAAAACCCATGATGCAACATTATTAACGTCGGCGATTCTCGATAAGGCTGATTACTTTGTGACTCTCGATAAATCCCTGATAAAAAATGCAAAGAAAATGCTCAGTGATGAATATCATATCCTTCTTGTTACCCCGAAAGAAGCGATGAACATCTTCCGGACGAAACGGAAAAGTGGTGGGAAGCAGCAATCGAAGAAACAAGGGGTTTGATCCAGATTAGAACACTTATAAAATCGAGTATTATTCTTGGAAGTGCGCGGAATTGACCGGCGTTTTGCTTTCCATTAAGCCAAAATACGTGAAAGAAATCCTGAGCGGAGCAAAACAGTACGAGTTCCGCAAACAGATTTTCAAAGATGAGTCGGTAAAAACGTACATTTACTCTTCCTCCCCACAGAAGAAGATTGTTGCCTGCTTCCACGTGGGAAAGATTGTAAAAGGGCATCCCAATTTCCTGTGGGAGCAGTTCCGGGATGTCTCCGGCATCAGCGAGCAGGAGTTCTTCGAATATTTTTCTGACCGTGTTAACGGGTATGCTATCCGGATCGATGATCTGGAACCGTTCCCAGAGCCGGTTGATCCGCACGCGATGTTCGAGCGGTTTGTTGCGCCGCAGTCTTTTTGTTATGTGGATTATCCACTCGGTTTAATGAATTGCTAATAGATAAATGCTGATAAAATCAATTTAAATTCGGTTTAAATGGCCCAATTGCGAACCGGATTTAAAATCCTATTATTCTTTAGTGCCTATACTCCTCTTTTTGTATTGCTACTTCTGAAACTATGTTCGCAAATTTCACAGTGGTTCCAAAAACTCCCGACAGATAATTCAATTCAACCAGTTTTTTTCCTATTTCCTTCTGTGATGGAATTAATTATTTTCCTCATTTTGATAACGATTATTATCTTACCAAATATCGTGTTATGGGCAATAATTTCAGAAACACGTAAAACGAATAACCCGTCAAACGTAAAAATTTCTCAAATTAAAGAAATGAACCATATCTATATTGGATATCTGATGTCGTATGTTATTCCATTTCTGTCGTTTAACTTTAAAGATTCATTCGATATCGCTGCGATAATTTTACTTCTGAGTCTTGTGTGCTTTATTTATATCAACTCAAATCTGCTTTACGTCAATGTAATGCTGAGTGTTTTCCGTTATAATCTCTTCAAAATTACAGATTCAGAGAATAACGAGTATCGCCTTATCACGAAAAATAAAAATTTAGTTATCAACGACGAACTTCGAATTGCATCGATCAGCGATTCGAGTGAAAAATTCTATCTGGAAATTGAGGATGTTACCAATGACTGAACAAACAGAAATTTTTCAAAAAATCCAGCAAATTGCATCTACGGGTCATGTGGAGATGTTCATTCTAAAAACCACAACAAGCACTAAGCCAGAGAAGATGCGAGAGATATTCCGTATCACCGTAGAGGGAGAGATTGTAACGCATTTTAGAACTCTAGTTCAAAGAAAAATGGATTGGTTCACCAACGATTCTGATTTATCATTCGTTGATTTTTTTGCCGATACTGCGAGGGACAAAAAAATTTGGACCTTGTCTGAAATCAATGGCATTCCTGTACTCTCTCACGTTATCTCAAAAATTCGTCAGGGATCTTACATCAGAACCGTTCCCTGTTTTACCGAAGCAGCTTTGAACAAATTACAAAGTTATGCCATCGAAATTAAACAAGGTTCAGAGAGAATAATTTATTTCAGAAAATATGGAAAAGGAAGTAAAATCTCATCAACAGGATTTGCGTTGGTTCTGAAGAGAGGGAAGTTCAATAAATTGTCAGGAGATGTTTTTAAGATTGACAATACGGTTGACTGTATATATTATGAGTGGGAAGGTCAGAAAGGACTCTATATTATCAACAGGGAGAATTTTGAAGGTATTTTCTCATTTTTCGAAATTTATCGGGCAGAATCCCAAAGTGTGCAAGGTATATTGGCGACATCCAATCTCGTCTCAATTACAACAGGTCTTTTCGAATCAATAATTAAGAGCCGAAGCCATGCTAAAAAAATTGCATTAATCAATAGACGCGGAAATTTCAGTAATATCGACTTTCAAAATATTCAGCTATTAATTGCACGATCTCACGATCACCTAAAATTTTGGATTCATGACGGAAAAATAATCATTGAGGATAAGGATGGATTAACAGATTTCCTCGATGTGTGTGAAAATAATATTCTCCAGGATCCCTTCGATGCAGGTAAGTTATTCAGAACGAAGAATAAGGAGAGATTGCAATAATCTTGAATCTCCATATTATTAACGGAATTGATTGAATGCCTAACCCAAACGATACCTTGATTAATCTCTCCTTTTCGATGCACTCAGGCCCTGGAACTTTTGCTCTCCTTCTTGGTTCTGGGATCTCACAGGGAGCGGGAATTCCCACGGGTTGGGATATTGTTCTGGATCTTATCCGAAGATTAGCAGCTATTGAAGGAGAACCATCTATCGATAATCCAGAACAATGGTTTGAGGGAAAATATCACAAACCGCCACAATATTCCTTTCTGATAGAAAAAGTCGCAGCATCCCCGATTGCCCGAAGAAATCTCTTGAAACATTACATTGAGCCAACAGATGAACAACGAGAACAAGGGTTACGAATTCCTTCTCAATCGCATAAGGCAATAGCACAACTCGTGAAAAATGGAACGATTCGAGTTATCCTGACAACAAATATCGATCAATTACTAGAAACGGCCTTGAAGGAAGTGGGTATCACCCCGGTCGTAATTTTTAATGATGATTCGCTTGAAGGTGCGATGCCGTACGTTCATTCCGAGTGTACAATAATCAAACTTCATGGCGATTATCTGGATACCAGAATCAAGAATACTCAGGACGAACTCGCTTATTACAGCGCGAAAATGAATACGTATCTCGATAAAATTCTTGATGATTTTGGTCTTGTTATCTGCGGCTGGTCTGCCAACTGGGATACCGCTTTACGAGATGTTCTTTACCGAAGGTGTAACAGGAGGTTTTCTACATATTGGACATACCGTAAGGATTTGAGTTCCGATGCATCGAGGCTGAAAGATCATATTCAGGCCATACCTTTCCAAATCGAAAATACAGACAAATTTTTCCAGAAACTTTCGGAGAATATTGAGGCATTGAGGGCTTTTGAGCGACCACATCCTCTCTCTGTAACGTTGGCAATCGCGCAAGTGAAAAAATATGTTGTTGAGGATAAGTATCGGATTCAGCTTCATGATTTGATGCAAGATGAAATAAACCGTCTATGTAATCAGGTACGATCTGACCGGTTCAACATTAAAAATCTTCAAATCCCAAAAGGTCAACAAAAAACCGTTTTTCAAAATCGGATGCATGAATATGAAGAATTGCTGAAAATGTCTATCGGGATTTTTACTTCATATGCATACTTTGGATCATCTCAGTCTCCCAAACCAATTGTTGATGTGATAGAGAGACTTTTACACAAACCGGAGCAGGCAGGACTTACCATTTTTATAAATCTCCAGCATTACCCGACATATTTACTGAACTATTCAATCGGAATCGCTGCATTAGAGGCAGAAAACTATAATGTTCTCCACTCATTACTAACAAAACCGCAAAGTAATGAGAACGGAAGGCAAGAGACCGCACTTCAACTGCTTCAGATTTGGAATGTATTTGGTTCTGATGCGACAAAGTTTGTTCCGACACCAGAAGATAATATTGAGTATTATACACCAGTGAATAATTACATTTTTGATTTTTTAATAGAACAATTAAAAAATTTAATACCCGACCCTGCAAAATTTGAAGAGATATTCGATATTTTTGAGTACCTCTCCGGATTGACATATGTCGATCAATTTTTTCCTGATTTATCCAATTCACGATTACACGGTCCAGTTGGAAGATTTAAATGGAAATACCGGCTTTACGGTCTTGCCGAGAAACAATCTCCGATCGAAAATTTTTTTCAAAGTGGAATCTCCCAAGGGAATAATTGGAACTTATTGAAAGCAGGGTTTTTTAATGGGTCAGTTGAACGTTTGACGGCGTGCAAAACTGCATATGATGCATACCTGAATACTGTCGGCCAACATTGGCATTAATATTGAATATTCGAGGCATATGATAAACAAAAACGACATACCAGAAGGATATACATCGACGGAATTGGGGATATTCCCAGAAGAGTGGCAGATCGTTGCAATATCCGATATCGCAGAAAAAATGCGAGCTGGCGGTACACCCAGCAGGAAAAATCCCGAATATTGGGGAGGATCTATTCATTTTGTATTGATCGAAGATATGACCTCTGTCAATTTGTTTCTTGACAAAACAAAAGAAACCATCAATGAAGCGGGCCTGCAAAATTCAAGTGCCTGGATTGTTCCATCAAACTCACTATTGTTGAGCATGTACGCAACAATCGGTGCCACGGCAATCAACACAATCCCAATGGCAACAAATCAGGCGATTCTTGCGATCATTCCTAAACCAAATTTTGATCTTGTATTTGGTGCCTATGTACTCCAATTTCACTCATCGAGGTTGGCAAGTCAGAATGTTCAAAGTACACAAAAAAATGTAAACAAAGGAATCGTTTCAAG
>Ga0194039_1000954_pt1 | contig 16117 bp, 13 predicted proteins | sample JunL228m_MetaG_FD_148679 | JGI IMG/M metagenome (GOLD analysis project Ga0194039, IMG submission 148679) | Anoxic zone freshwater microbial communities from boreal shield lake in IISD Experimental Lakes Area, Ontario, Canada - Jun2016-L227-8m | ecosystem: Environmental > Aquatic > Freshwater >... | reverse complement strand
CTTCTCCAATACGGAAAGGCGGGTCCAGCGGATCAGAAAGGCTGTCGCCCCACCCGGGGAGGCCAAAAGCGACTGGGAAATTATCGCCGCCATATCCAAACACATGGGCTATGCCATGAATTACTCCTCTGCTCAGGAGATCATGGAGGAGATCAGTAAGGTGACCCCCAGTTACGGCGGGATAACCTATAAGCGGCTGGAGAAGAATGGCCTCCAGTGGCCCTGCCCCACCCCGGACCACAAAGGAACCAAATTCCTCCATAAGGATCGTTTCACCCGGGGGCTGGGTCTGTTCCACGCCATCGACTATATTCCCCCGGCAGAACTCCCCGATGAGGCCTACCCGCTGTTCATGTCCACAGGTCGGGTCCTGTATCATTACCACACGGGAACGATGACGCGCCTGTCGGCAGGGGCAATGGAACGCTGCCCCGAGAGCCTCGTGGAAATCAATCCCCTCGATGCGGACAAGCTGGGCATTGAGGATGGTCAGATGGTCAAGGTATCGTCCCGCCGGGGCAAGGTCACGGCCAAGGCAAAGCTGACGGAAAAGTCGGCAGCCGGCTCTATCTTTATGAACTTCCACTTTCATGAGGCGGCGGTGAACCTGCTGACCAATCCGGCGATGGATCCCATCGGCAAGATCCCCGAGTACAAGGTCTGTGCCGTCAAGGTGGAGGCAGCATAATTGACAAGATAGTGGATGGGACATCACACCAACCGAATTTATTTTGTAACTAACATCCATGCCTGAAAGTGGGCACAACAAAGAATGAAAATCCCCACTACCCCCCCCTTGATAAAGGGGGGATGGGGGGGGGGATTTTCATATAAACTTTATAGGAGAAATAAAATGGCTAATGAGAATTTAATGTCGAAACGGTGGCTGATCGCCTGTGCGGGGGTCGTCATCCAGTTGCTGCTGGGTACCGTGTATGCCTGGTCGGTTTTCGTAAAGCCGGTCATGGCCGCCCATGGCTGGTCGCAGGCGGAAGTCGCGGTGGTCTTCATGATCATTATCGGCACGATCGGTGTTTCCGCTGCCTTCGGTGGAATACTTGTGGACAAAAAGGGCCCGAAGTTCGCGGCGACTACCGGCGTTGTCCTCTATGGCATCGGCGTCCTTCTGGGCGGCGTCGCCCTCAAGATGGGCAGCATCTGGCTCCTCTACATTGGCTATGGTGTGATTGCGGGCATCGGTAACGGTCTAGCCTACGTGGTACCCATCGCGACCCTAATCCGCTGGTTTCCCGATAAGCGTGGTCTCATCACGGGTCTGGCGGTCATGGGCTTCGGGCTCGGCGCCTTCTTCATCGGCAAGATCGTCCCCGGTCTGATCGTAAATATCGGCGTCGCCAATGCCTTCTTTGCCCTCGGCGCCGTGTACCTGGTCGGGAACAGCCTGGCCGCTATGGTACTCCGTAATCCCCCCGTCGGCTGGCTTCCCGATGGCTTCACCCCCTCGGCATCGACGGTCTCCGCCGCCGATTCCTTCAGTTGGGCCGAGGCGAAAAAGACCCCCCAGTGGTATATGATCTGGGGCATGCTGTTCCTGAACGTAAGCGCCGGCATGGGACTCCTCTCCAAGCTCTCACCCATGGCGCAGGATGTGTACCGGGTTGCCCAGGGCATTACCGATCCCGCGCAGCTCGCAATTCTCGGCGGCGGCGTGCTTGCTACAGCCTCGATTTTTAATGGTCTCGGCCGTCTCTTCTGGGCCTCCGTATCCGACAAGATCGGCCGCAAGAATGTCTTCCTGATCATGTTTGCCACCCAGGCGGCCCTCTACTTTTACCTCCCCTCCGTAACCAGCACCCTGATTTTCACCATTATCGCCTGCTATCTCCTTGCCTGCCTCGGCGGCGGCTTCGCCGTGATGCCGGCCTTTGCGGCCGACTCCTTCGGCCCCACCTACATTGGCAAGGTATATGGTTTTGTCCTGACCGCGTGGGGCGCTGCGGGCGTTATCGGTGGTTTGGTCTTCGCCAAGTTCACTGTTCAGCCCGCCCTCTGGACCGCGGCCGCCTTGCTCTGCTGCGGCTTCCTGGTAGCCTTGATGTTCAAGCGGCCCAAGCATGTCTCCCATTACAAAACCAAGTCCGCTTAATAAATCCATTCTCAGCGGAAACATAGACAGCTGTTCTTTTTAATTCAGTGGGGCCTTCGTCAGAAGGCCCCACCTCTTCACCCCGGCCAAGGGCGGTCACGAATGGCTTCTTGAGAATTGACCAGGCAGAGACCGTTCCCGGGCAGAGCTGCATAAGGAAACTGAAACATGGTCTGGTGGATGGATGTTTTTATCGCTGTCTTTGGAGCTGCCGTGGGCAGTTTTTTAAATGTGTGTATCTGGCGTCTTCCGGAAGAGCGCTCCATCATTACGCCTCGTTCCTTCTGCCCTGCCTGCGGCCATCCCATTCGTTTTTATGACAACATTCCTCTTCTGAGTTATTTGCTGCTCCGGGGACAGTGCCGTGACTGCCGGGCGCGGATTCCATGGCGGTACCCGCTGGTGGAAGTCCTTGCGGGGGCGCTGGCCCTGTTCCTCTTCTGGAAATACGGCCTTAGTGTGAAGTTTCTTGTGGCCTTTTTATTCGTCGCCAGTCTCCTCGTCATCACCTTTATAGATATTGATCACCAGATCATTCCTGATATCATTACCTTGCCGGGAATCCCTATATTTTTTCTCGCGGCGGTGTTTGTGATGAAATTGCCCTTCTATGAAGCACTGTGGGGGCTTCTGGCGGGCGGGGGTATTTTTTATCTGATCGCCACGATGTACGCCTTCCTGCGAAAACAGGAAGGCATGGGGGGTGGGGACATTAAACTTCTAGCCATGCTCGGGGCCTTTCTGGGGTGGAAGTCCCTGATTTTCATTATTCTCATCAGTTCCCTGACAGCAGCAATTATCGGGGTTACGCTCATGGTGCTCCTAGGAAAGGACATGAAATACGCCGTCCCCTTCGGACCGTTCCTTTCTCTGGCCGCCATTGCCTATCTCTTCTGGGGGGATCTTTTTATGCGTACTTTACTTATGATTCACCACCGATAAATACGAAATGAGTCAACTACCCTTTCACTCCCGAACAGGCGGAAGGCGTGACAGCATGGACGATATAAAAACTAGAGGTGTGGGTCGTGAAAATATCGAGCAAAGCCGCGTTGTTGTCGGCCCTAGTTTTTCCCGGTTTGGGACAGATGTACCTTAAGCGCTATCTGAGGGGGCTACTCCCGATGGTTCTCGTTTTGACAGGCCTGGGCTTGCTGATTACGAGAGCGACTTTCCGCGCCTTGGAGGCCCTCGATAAAATCCAGGCCGGCGGCGCCCTGGATATGAACGTCGCCTCCAATCTCGCCGCGACCTCCGCCGCATCCGGAGACCAGTATTCCTCCATTATCATGCTTGCAATATCCTGTTGCTGGCTTTTTTCCGTAATCGACGCCTATCGGCTGGGAAAGGAGGGAAACCATGAGTAACCGGTCGCTGCTTTTCCTTATCTTGTTCGTACTGGTGATTTTCTTTGTCGTCAAGTTCGATATGACAACACAAGGGAAAATCGGCGTGACAAACCTGATCTACGGTGATGAAATGCGGGGCCTGAAAGGAATGCGGGTGGTCGTTGAACCACTGATTCCGGAGCTGGAAAAGGATGGACTGCGACGGGAGGAAGTTCTTAAGGAACTCGCCGCAAAGGTTGAAAGATCCGGCATCAAGATCCTTCCGGAAGAGGAGTGGCAGAGAACCCCCGGAAAACCTGTTCTCAACGCCACGATCGAGGCGGTAAAGCTGGATAAGCAGAATTACCAGTACACCGTCGAAATCGAGGTGACAAAAAGCGAGACCGGGGGTCGCGTGTCGGGATCGGAAAAAATCAAGACCATCTGGTCAACCTCAGAGATTGGAGAGGGCAACGTTAATGATATCCGGAAAAAATTCGATGAAATCACAAGTGTCTTTCTGAAAGCCCGTTCCGGCAGTTAAGTAGAGTTAAGTATGGAGGGCATTGATGCCCCATTTGCCATTTTCTAAAATCAACAAGCATCTCCCGCGTTATCCCTTACATGTGCATATCGGGTTTCTGTTTTCCCTATTGATTTTGATCTCCGGGGCAACGCTTGGATGGTACAACCATACCCAGAATAGCCGCTTGATCCTGGACTCCGCCGACAAGCTGTTCGATCAGGTTGAGGTGGAGATGCGAATGACGGTTGAACTGAACTACGCGCCAATTCAGAACCTTACCTCCATATTTGCCTACCAGCGAATTACCGGTGCGACTACTCTGAAAGAGCGCCTCCTCAGCCTGCCTTATCTTCACGAGGAACTGCTGACGCATAAGTCGATAGCGTCGATCTATGTTGCTTATGATGACGGCAGTTTTTTCTTGTTACGCCCTTTGCGCACGGAGGCAATGAGGAAGGCATTTACGGCGCCGGCCGACGCCGCTTATATGGTGCAGAGCGTGGAGCGCACTGCCGGGCGGCCGATACGGGGACTGTATCTTTTTTTCGATGCATCACTCACCGAAATTAGCCGTACGCCGCGAGCTGACTATCGATATGATCCTCGCGACCGTGACTGGTACCAGCGGGCGTTACGGGAAGACCGCCTGGTTCGCACCGACCCTTATATCTTTTTTACTACCCGCGAACTGGGGCTGACATTTTCGCGCCGCAGTGGGAACGTCCATAGCGTGGTGGGTGTGGATGCGACAATGGAAAATACATCTAGACTGCTCCTTTCCCGCAAGATAACGCCCTCGACGCGCATGGTCTGGTTCGACAGGAATGAACAGGTCATCGCCTTCGATCAACCGGAACATTTGATGCAGCGGGTCGTGAATAATGGGCAAGGCAAGCTGCGCCTGCCGAAGGTGGGCGAGATGGGGGTGCCAATTCTTGAACTGGTCATGGCGGAATATCGTCGGCACCAGAGCGATTTCAGCAGTATTATTAAAGATGGTCGGCGCGACTGGAAGGTGGAGGTTATTCAGTTTCCTCAAACTGGTAAAGTTGAACGCGTGATGGCGATTGCCGCACCAATGGATGAACTGCTTGCCGAGGCAGTGGCGATCCGGAACAATGCGACTCTGATTACGATTCTGATCGTATTACTGATGATACCGATTACCTGGATGGTGTCGCGAATGATTTCCAGACCCTTGCGGCACCTTGCCAAGGATGCCCGGCAAATTCGCGCCTTCCGTTTTTCCGAAACCGGCAAGGATGTAAAATCGTTCATCTGGGAAATTCACCACCTTGCCCAGGCGGTTTATTTAATGCGCTCGGCAATCCGCAAATTTCTCGATATCAGCTCAACGCTGGCCTCCGAACGTCACTTCGATCGCTTATTTGAACGTGTGTTGAATGAAACCAGCAGCGCCGCCACGGCTGACGGCGGTTTTATCTATCTTCTGGAGGATGATGAGATTACCCTCACGCCGGTCATCCAATATTTTTTGACCACCTCAGCGGTAGCGACAGATTTACCGGTACTACGGCTGGATCAGGCGGATCAGGATAATCCGCTGATTGCCTCCGCCCGCGCGGGACAGACCCGGGTCATCCGGATTACCCGCGGCCAATCCGGGGTTGACTGGCTCGATCCGCTGCTGGCGAGGCTCGGTCATGATGCAGCCACCCTGGTCTCCGTACCCCTGCGTAACCGTCAAAGCGAACTTATTGGCCTGCTGTGCCTGCTTAAATCGGCGACGGCGGCGTCAACGGGGAATGACGACGTAAAACCGGAGTTGGTATCGTTTATCGAGGCGCTATCCGGCGTATCGGCAATTGCCATCGACAATCAACGTCTGCTCAAGGCCCAGCGTGACCTGTTGGAATCACTTATTAGGCTGATGGCAAACGCCATTGACGCAAAATCGCCCTATACCGGCGGGCACTGCCAACGCGTACCGGAGTTGACCAGGATGCTGGCTCAGGCGGCCTGCGATTCGAAGGAGGGCGCAATGAAGGATTTTGAGCTCAGCGATGATGAATGGGAGGAGTTGCACATCGCCTCCTGGTTGCATGATTGCGGTAAAGTCACTACGCCGGAGTATGTGGTTGACAAAGCTACCAAACTGGAAACCATTCACGACCGCTTACACGAAATAAGAATGCGTTTTGAGGTGCTAAAGCGGGACGCTGAAATTGACTACTGGAAGCGGCTTGCCAATGGTGAAGAGGTTGCAGCACTTCGCCCGGAACTCGAACGGCAATGGCGGGTACTGGATGAAGAATTTGCTTTTGTTGCCCGCTGCAACGAAGGCGGCGAATTCATGGCACCAGAGAAAATCGTCCAAATGGAGCAGATTGCTGCCCGGACGTGGCTGCGAACCCTTGATGACCGGATCGGGCTCTCGCAAGAGGAACAGGCTCGTAAGTCCTCCGCCGCAGCGCCGCTACCGGTGCGTGAGCTGCTGCTGGCCGACAAGGTCGAACACATCATCCCGCGGCAGACCAACGATCAAATCTGCCCTGATAACCGCTGGGGCTTCAAGCTGAATGTACCGCAATACATTCAGAACAGAGGCGAGATCTATAACCTCAGTATCGGCCGTGGCACCTTGACCGGGGAAGAGCGCTACATAATTAACGATCACATCGTCCAGACCATTATCATGCTCTCTCAGCTACCATTTCCGAAACATTTAAAACATGTGCCGGAAATTGCCGGCGGCCATCATGAAACAATGGATGGCAGGGGATATCCGAGACGCTTGCGACGCGATGAAATGAGCACGACGGCGCGGATAATGGCTATTGCAGATATTTTCGAAGCACTGACGGCGGTAGATCGTCCATACAAGCACGGCAAAACCCTGTCCGAGGCGCTTCGTATTATGGGCAGCATGAAGAATGACGGTCATGTGGACCCGGTACTGTTTGAACTGTTTTTGCGCTCGGGAGTGTACCTGCGCTATGCCGAGCGCTTCCTCCAGCCGGAGCAGATTGATGCGGTTAACGTTGACGAGTATCTGCGCTGATAGAGGTGAATCTGCACAATGGCTTTACCCTCCGATAATTCTCAGTTATTCCAATTCTAAATCGAAGATGATATCAAGGCGGCAAGGAAGAGGCGACGCAGGCGTATTGCTCATACGTCGAGGAGCCGATGACGATGCCAACGAAGATAGCGCTTTGATTTAGAATCGGAATAACTTATCGAATTGAGGACACAATGACTATCGTTGTAGGGCTACACATGTTCTGATTGCAGGTCTTTATTTTTTATCCCTTCAAGGAAGCGCTCAAGCAAAAAAGGGTTGAAAGATACACCGCTTCCCAGACAAAGTATTCTTTCCACCTCGCCAGGCGGCATCGCTTCTCGATAGGGGCGTTTTGTCCGAAGGGCATCAAATACATCTGCAATAGAGACTATCTGACTGACAATATTCGTTTGCCATTTTCCCTTAACGTGCGGATAGCCGCCCCCATCATACTTTAAGTGATGTTCCAGGGCTACGATTAAAGCCAGTTTGGGAAGACCTTTGATTTTCATAAGCTGCATAGTGCCATTTATAGAATGACTCTCCATAATTTCTCGTTCAGCCGCATCAAGCGCACCCTTTTTTTGTAAAATTTCTTCAGGTATTTGAATTTTTCCAACATCGTGCAGAAGTGCGGCAGTCCCAATATCTTTTAGATGAGAGTCTCTGAAACCAAGGGATTCGGCTAATGATATGGTCAGGATGCCGACATTGACTGCATGGGTAAATGTGTATTCATCAACCGATTTCAAAGAGGCCAGCATGGTCAATGGTGATCCTCCCGATTGGATTTGTTCCAAAAATATCGTAACAATCTCGGAGATGATATCTCCTCGAATAGTGCCATCCACCATGATATTTTGATAAAGATCCTTGACCATCATGTTTGGTTCCAACATCCCGAGGTCTAAAACACCATCAAAATCATCATCCGATTTTCCGTAATCGTCAAATTCCCCTTTTTTGCCCTCGTCCTTGGGATCGGTATTGCCGAATTTAATGAATGCTGTTGAGTAAAGCGTATTTTTTCTATCCGAAGCTAAATCTATTATGAATTGTTCGAGTTGATTAAAAGAAAGACCTGCATAGAATGTTATTTGGTTGATTTTCTTTTTTTTCAGCATGTCGAGAAAGGCACGCCAGCTGGGACCTTTAAATTTCAGAGGGACACCGCAAGATACGAGAAGGTTTCTCAACAGGATAAATTTAATCTCCCGTCTTCCTCTCAGCATTTCCGTAAGTTCTGCATAAGCCTCTCCAATACCGGATTTTATAAATGGGTGATTTGAAGGATATATGACTATGTTTGATGTCGCAGACGTCAGACACAAAATAAACCTGTATAGATTCTCACGAAAAGCCGGCAGATCCATCATTCGCTCTCCCTTTTCATAAGTTCCTCACACGAGGTTTTGATCTCTTTATTTTTAGAATTAAGGCATATTTTTATGAGTTTGACTGCGTTCGGTGGTGCGTAAAGATCTATTGCGTTTAAAAGCGCCATCTTTGTCCGGGAAAGCCTTCCGGGAAAGAGAGACCATCTTGTTTCGGCCACTTTTTCGAGGTACTGTGTGATCTGTGGGTCTCTTGTTTTTACGATTTCCGTAATGATGAGCTCATTGAAAGTTAGATCCTTCTTAAGGATAATATTGGTTCTGATCATGGGAATCAGCTTTACACAGATGTCTGTTATCTTGTATTCGCAAGCCAAAACAATCGCTTGTGTTGATTCAGAGCGATTTGTTGAAAAGACGGCCTTCTGAAGAAGGGCTTTTGCATCATGGTCTTTGAATCTTAAAAGAGTAGTGATGGCCTCCAGTCTGAGAGTGATATCCGGATGATCTGCAAATGTCCTGACATATGGAATAACCTCAGCATCGCCTATCAATTGGAGAAGTATAAGCAATTTTTTTATAAATTGAATTGATGGTTCCGAGAGTCTATTTAATACATTACTTACGGCCTCTTCACGGAAATGCCGCAATACTTCAACAATCATGGCTTGTCCTTTTGGCGACCGCGTCTCCAGATATAGATCCAAAAGCCAAGGGATATGTTGAGCACCGCACGCCACGACGAAACCGACCAGGGATTCAAGAGATATCCCCTGTACAAACAATGGTTTAAGATCGCGTGACAGGGTCTCTGTATCATGGAAAACCGTTTTCCCGGAATCTGCGAGTCTGCGAATCTTCTCCGAGGGTTTTTCCTGTGAATGTCTCTTATAAGTATCGAGAATATCTATGAGAAGAGAAAAATGTCCTGATAAAATCAACTCGGATATGTTTTTGGTAATGTAAATGGAAATTTCCCGATACTCATCTTCACGCAGTTCTTCATCCATGAGCGCTATGAACAGTTTGCCTATCTGAAGATTCAAACTTGGATCTTCGATGGTATTGACATATTCTTCGATAATAAAATTTTCTTTATTGATTTTATCGTCAACTTCGACAACCATTGTTTTTCGCCTGAGAATTTCTTTATAATCGGCAGGGACATAACTTTCGTATTGTTCGCGTTCGATGAGTTTTTCGATTTCCTTGGCAGACGTAAAGGTTTCACTTATCGGGGAAGAACCATTCAGGACATCTTTTCCTGAATCATCCGGCGATTGGCCATGGATGGTTGATAATTTTTGGAAAAGGAGCGTGAGGGAGGGCGATATTCCCCTTTTTTCGTCGCTGGCGCCACGGAGAATCCCGGCAATCGTCTCATAGTTGAAACAATTGATCTTATTCGAATTAATGATGGACGGTGGTAGCGAAGACAGTTCCTTCTCTGTGACAAGGAGTATCTGTTGTTTGAGTTGGGGATGAAAATCTTTGACCAGACTGTCTATTCTGGAAATGATATTCTCAACCGTCGGTTTTTTCTCTTCATCGTCGGAACGGAGATATTGGATTATCATAGAGCGGTAATCAGCCAAAAAGACGCCCCAGTCGATCGTTTCTTCGTTCAAACGCTTTACAAAGTCATGAGAATCGATGTTGGAATATTCCGGAGATCGCGACTTTTGTTCTCCTTTATCATTGCTCTGTGTAATTAAAGAGGAAGTAAATTTTCGCCATAATTCGTCTTCTAATTGCTTTTTATATCCTAATTCCTCACGGTCACTTATCATTTCATCCGTAGAACGGAAATGGTTTACATCGGGGTCTTTCGCCTTTGGCTTTTTATCTTCCAAGCTCTCACGATCCGCTATCTTTTCACTAGCAGATCTGAAATATCTTGAATCGAAACCTGGCACATTTGGCTTTTTGTCTTCCGCTTTTCCACGGTCAGTTATCTTTTCGTCTTTAATACTGAAATGGCTTATATTGGGACCTTTCACCGTTGGCTTTTTGTCTTTCAAGTTCTCACGATAAGTCATCTTTTCAGGAGTAGAAGTGAAATTGCCTAAATCGAGACCTTTCACCTTGATATGCGCAATGAAGGTACCGGCAAAAACTTTCTCGATGTTTCCTAAGGCCAGGATATCCGAAGTTTTCATTGCAAGAATTTCCTGGAACTTCAGCAATTCGTCTCTCGTCAAGCCCCTTGATAACGTTATTGAAGTGATAAACAGGTCATTCAACCATTTGGCAAATTGCTTATGGTTACGATTTTTCATATCTAAAATAACTTCACTAACATACAGGTCATCATCTTCCACATTAATGGTTATCTGCCCCTTAAGGGCAAAAATCTCTTGAAGTACATCCAAGAGATTGTCGAGGCCTTGTGAGACCATGCTATGGCCTTTAGGATACATTCCCATCTGCATTTTTATGTAATTTAAAGCATAGATGAGCTGTTCTGCGAACTTGGCCTCCGGCTTTTTTTGCGTTCTGTCCTGCGGGTCCATAGACTCAGTACTCATCTGCAAATGTTTGCTTGCTTGAAACCGCTTTGAAAAAATCCGTCGTCCCTCTGTGCCAATATAGATGAGACATTTCCCTACCCGGACTTCAGAGCTGTTCTGCCGAATAACCTTTTCTTTCAAGAAGGTGAATGATGCCATCGCTGCCTACAAGGTGTCCGGCACCAATGACAACAAAATATGCGCCCCTTGTTTTCAGATATCCTTCAATCTTTGCTGCCATGTTTCTATTGCGCACAGAAATGAGTTTCTCATAGATCGAACGAAATCTCCGGTCGTCAGCAATGCTTTTTTTCATAATTGATTCTACTGCTGCAATATTGCCTGATTTCCATCCCTTAACAAGCAGGTTTATCTCTTGCCCGAGGACTGCAAGGTCGCGAAGATTGTAGAGGAGAAAGGCTTCCTGCTCTTCATCGGAAAGACCTGATAATAGATTAATCTGATAGTCAATGGTTTCCAGCTCGACGATGCGTTTTTTTCCCTGAGCTTTCGTAAGAAAATGCTTGTCTATTCCATAATTAGGGTCATATCCTAATCGTAACAGCTCATATGACGTGAAACTGAGGCCAAGGAACCATGGTTTCTGTGGCATAACTAATTCCATCGTAAATCCGATTCGTTGCGCCTCTTTCGTAATGACACTAAAAGTGCTGCCGGAAACATGCTTATCGACTGTATCTCCGCCAGCATAAAAGGCGCTCGAGATGAGTTTTTGCAAATCAAGCTTGGATAAATCATTGATATCTGCCTCAACAGCCAGTGTGTCCGATTTTGTAAAGGCATCTTCAATAGTACTGCTGAGAGGGTATGAATCAGGCTTCATGAGATGAATGGAGCCGAGGATATACGCAGTAGCATTTGAACTCTGCACACGCCAGAGGAAGTTTTTTTGTGATTGAGAATTGGACTCCGACGGACGGATAAAGAGGCTGAAAAACAAGAGAATACAAAGTAATGGGATGATCCTGAAAATGCGTTTCATAGGTGTCTCCGCGGCGTTAATGGATAACTGTCAAGGCAAGACCTGACCCCTCCGGCAGGTTGAGCAGAAAACGCCATATCGGAACCACCGAAATCGTGCCGCGCTCAATGTCGATCTGCTCGTCGTCATTTCGGGTCACGATCGTTCCGGACGTGAGGCCCAGTTCGGCCATCGCTTCGCTCAGAGCCGCCATCTCTCGTTTGCGCGTCTGTGGTTCGGCCAGAGACTCGCACACCTGGACCAGCATCCGCGTGCCGTCGCGTAGCGGGACGATGAAATCGACCTCCTTGCCGGTTTTCGTTTTGTAGTAGTAAATTTCCGCATAAAGACGCCGAAGCGACGTAAATATAAGATTCTCAAGTAGATGTCCGGAGTTGGCGAGAATCCCCGACGACACAGAGGTGATCAAGGCATGATCGACGCAGTATATCTTCTTCGGATTTGTGTTGCTACGTGCGAGCGAAGCGTCGAATATTCGTACCGTGAACAGGAAATAGGCGTCCTCGAACCATTCGAGATAATACGACACCGCCGTCTTGGGGGCCTTGTGGCCCAACGACTTCAGGTATCCTGTGAGGCTGTTGACGGAATAGAGCGAGGCAGTGTTGTCCACCAGCCAGTGAGCCAGATCGGTCACCGCCTTCGGATGAGACACATCGTGTCTTTCTACCAGATCCCGAAAGAGAATGGCATGAAGGTATTCCTGGTGGGTCTTGATCCTCAAGCTCCGGCTCAGGCCGGCTACCTCCGGGAAGCCTCCTGTTTCCCAGTATTCATCGAAAGCTTTCCGGACAAGAAGCCGTTTCTTTGTGGACATAGGATCGGCGCTTTCGATTGCCTTCCAGTCTAAAAACTCCCGGAACGAAAACGGGAACAGCTCCCACGACAAAGCCCGTCCACGCATCTGCGTGGCGATCTCCTTTGAAAGCATCCGCGCTGATGAGCCTGTGAGATAAATCTGGCACTTTTCGGTTCGCATCAGGCGATCGACAAAGGGCTCCCAGCCAGGGACCGCCTGAATTTCGTCGAAGAAGCAATGAACCATCTCGGTGTTTTTTTTCTCCGGAAAGAGAGAGAAGTAAGCCTCGGTGATCTTTCCGAGGCCGTCCTTTCTCAGATTGTGGAGACGGTCGTCGAAAAAATTAATGTAGAGGATGTTCTGACGCGGGACTTCGTTAGCAATAAGCCTCTCCATAATCTGGAACATGTAGGTCGATTTGCCGCTCCGGCGAACCCCGATGCAGACGGCGGCCTTGCCGGAAACCGTCTCGATATGCAGACGTCTGGGCACTCCCGTCTCCAGTTGAGCTTCCTGGAAGTCAAGAATGATGGCTTTGATCGTCTCGATCATCTGATTGCTCCTGGACATTATTATTGCCGGTTATAGCCTTATCCGGGAGTAAATACTGCCAGTATTTGAAGAAAGTGTCAAGGGAAAATAGGTGTGATAGCAGGCGGCATCACGTGTCAGCAGCAAGCGACAGATCGCCATTCATCGCCCCAACTTGACGAAGGAATCTACTTTCCTTAATTTTTTCCAAACAAGTTAAGTGGCAAGGCAAGACCTGACCCCGTTGATTTCCCCGTTGATTTTTTGATTTTTTTTGACATCCGAAATTTCTTACATTATGATGCTTTCGTAAGGCAATACATCACGAGGAGGATGACGATATGCAATCGATTATGATTATTACGTCGAAGTACCAAACCAACTCCTTGATTCCCTTCGTAACGGATCGGTGAATATGTGGCAGAGGTTTCTGATCCTGTTGAAGACCAGCCGTCCACTCATCTGGATTGCATTGCCCCTGGTGTTCTGTATGGGGCTGGCTTACGGGCAGCGGGGGCTGACGGACCCCTCTTTCCGGTTCACGCCCCTGATCATCCTTCAGATGTGCCTGCTCTCGTTTCCCATCTGCCTCTTCACTTTTGGCCTGAATGACGTCTATGACCATGCGTCGGATCAAATGAACCCAAGAAAGAAGGGGATTGAGGGTATCCGGCTGGAGATCCGGGATCACCGGATGGTCAAGATCGCCGCCTTTGGGGTGGGAATCGTGTTTTTATGTGTTGCCGCCGCGACTGCAAACCTGGTCAATGTTTGGTTCGCCGTGACCCTGCTCTGTCTGTCCTATGTCTATTCGGCGCCCCCCTGGCGGCTGAAGGTCAGGCCCCCTTTCGATGTGGTATCGGCCGGCATCCTGGGCTTTCTCGCCCCTTTTGCGCTGGGCTACAGCTTTGTGGATGATGCCACGGCCATTCCTCTTCAGGCTTACTATTTTACCTGCTGCGTCATGGGTTTTCATGCATTCAGCACCATCATGGACTATGATGTTGACAAACGCATCGGCGATCGAACCTTTGCCGTCGTTTACGGGAAGAGGGCCGCCGCCCTGTTTCCGGCCGCCATTTTTCTATGCAGTCTGTTCATTGTCCGTGTGAATTACATAAAAAGCTTCTTCATGGCCTGCCTGGTCCTGTTTATCGTGGTGGCCGTCATGCCATCGGAAAGAATCGCCAGATATTCTGTTCTGGCCATGCTTCTGGGCGCCGTCGCCATCGTGAGCGTCTGGATTGCGTCTTTCATGTTACGGTAGGTAAAAAGAAATGGGGTCATGTTCTGCCTTAAGCACTAAGAGTCCGGCGTTATTGTTTGTTGTGTGGGAAGGGCCAGCTCGTTTTGGCCGCGTAAATACTGTAGCCGGGAAACACCATCGCAAGCTTGTCTTCCTCCCATTTTGCCCTCAGCAGTTGGATAACAACAAACAAAGTAATGATAAAGATATTTAGCATTGAAAAGCGCCAAGCAGTAACGGCCAGGGCCGCGAGAATTTCTCCTGAATAAATTGGATGCCTGATCCAGTGGTAAGGGCCGCTTGTGACCAGGTCCCGTGCCTCCACCGTGATGCTGAAAGAACTCTTTAGCGTCCACAAACCCCAGACGGTCAGTGTTGTTGCTGCGGTCATCCAGTAAAAAATAGCCTGGAGAGCAAGCGGATTACCGGCTATAAATAAATTTGGCGGCGAGATGAGCAAGGCAAAAGGGAGTATTCCGCCAATAAGCGGGACAATGATTTCTTTTGCCCCGCTTGACCGGTTAACAGGATCCTTACGAATAAAGTAACTGACAAGGAAGGCGATAAAGGTAAGCGTTTCTACAAACCAAAGCGGCTTGAATGGATAAAGGCCATACGAATAGACGCAACGGGTGAGAAAAGCGATAAGGACGGCAATAATGACCATCCTGATTGACAGATGTATGATTCGTGCCGGCAAGTACTTTTCCAGCCAGCCAAAAGGATCAAACGCTTCCACTCAAATTCCAATAATATTCTCAGTAATTCTATAGCTGTGTCCACTCATCCATGGCCTTGTTCAGATATCTTCAGCGGATCATACATGTGCCGCTGGAGATCCCTCCCTTTCACTGGTTCAGGAAGTAGTATGCGCTGTTCATGAATTATGCAATGTTTTTTGCATACTGTGTCTTCATCCGGGAACAATCTTCTGCAGACGCCATCAAGGATAGCAAGAAAATAAATCTGTCCCCTTTTCGCATTGTTCTTCGCTAATTATCTGGGGCGGCGGTAGAGATCGTCGTGATCAAGGACGCGCAGGAGAATGAGCGAGGCCGACCAGTCGGGATTACCGGCAGACAGATAGGCAGTAGGGTCGAATGAAAGACGATATCGCTGATCAATCCGGATAGACCAGGCATTGGGATCATTGATGATTCTTTCCAGATGGAGACCGGGATGCCGTGGGTTCTTTTCAAGAAGGTGTAATGTCTTGGTCAGCTTTTTTCTGAGAACCGGATCGAGACTAAAAACCTCAATATCCTCAAGAAATTTTCGACTCGGGATCAGGTTCGGCATAAACCATCTCCTTTGACAGCCACGTTGGCATCTCTGTAACACCGCTTTGTCGCGCCTCGTCAAGCTTTGTTAGTCCTTGCTTGTCAAGGCGGACGGTCCGGAAAATTTCCACGGGCTGCATAACCACAGCGCCGCCTTTTATGACCTCTATATCCAGATAAGCGCCGTTTACAAGGCCAAGCTCCTTGCGGATGGAAGCAGGCAGATTGATGCTACCCCGTTTATCAATGGCAATCAGCATATCCTTCATTCCCTCCCTGTCATACTCGTTTTGTTTTAATAATAATGTCAAAATGACACTTTGTCAAGCCGGAATTGAAACAGTGTTGCGAGTTCGTGACATGTCCGGTTTGTAGCACGTAATCTGTCCGGTTTATATAGTCATCTATAGAGGTGACAGATGAGACCG